>OBMA010000370.1_pt1 | contig 25995 bp, 18 predicted proteins | sample 1539141 | NCBI WGS metagenome assembly OBMA01 (sample SAMEA3991484, study PRJEB22521) | metagenome | biome: anthropogenic terrestrial biome; feature: sewage plant; material: raw primary sludge | place: Sweden | collected 2012-09-26
TGACCAACATCGGTCACTTCCGCGCCGCAGCCAAGCTGCTGGGCGGCCAGCGCGACATTCCGGCCAAGCTGTGGGTGGCCCCGCCGACCAAGATGGACGAGAGCGAGCTGATCAAAGAAGGCCACTACGCCGCTTTTGGCACGGCCGGTGCGCGTACCGAGCTGCCCGGCTGCTCGCTGTGCATGGGCAACCAGGCGCAGGTGCGTGAAGGTGCGACGGTGATTTCTACCTCCACCCGCAACTTCCCCAACCGCTTGGGCAAGAACACCAACGTGTTCCTGGGCTCGGCCGAGCTGGCAGCGATTGCTTCGCGTCTGGGCCATCTGCCCACCCCGGCCGAGTACCTGGCCGAGATGGGCGTGATCGATGCCGACAAGGACAGCGTCTACCGCTACATGAACTTCAATGAAATTGAAGAGTATGTGGAAAATGCCAAGAACGCTGCTGTTGCCTGATAGGCCACGGTTGCGGTAACGCGCAAACCCCGCCAGACAGTGCGTCTGGCGGGGTTTTTTTATTTGGCTGCGGCGGCCAAGGCCTGAGCGATCCAGCCATCAAAGGTGGCCTGGTGGGCTTTGATCCAGCCATCGACGTGGCGCTGCACGTCGGCATCCTTGTTTTCGCCCTGGCTCATCAGGTGGTTTTGCGCGTTGATGTCGGCCAGAGGCAGGCGCATGATTTCAAACAGCTTGGCGGCGGCTGGGTTGGCATCTGTCCACGCCTTGTTGGCGACGATTTGCTGCTTGTTCACGACAAAACCGTAGTTCTTGCCGTTGGGCAAGGTGGTGTCCAGCCCTTTTTGTTCCCCTGGCATGGCGGAAAAGGGCACTTCCAGCCACACCACATCTTTGCCAGGGATGAGTTCGTTGCTCACCCAGTACGGTGTCCAGGTGTAATAAAGGACGGGTTTGCCCGCCTTGAAGCGCGCCAGGGTGTCGGCAATCAGGGCTGCGTAGTTGCCTTGCTGGTGGGTGATGGTGGGGCGCAATGTATACGCATCCAAATGGTGTTCGACCACGGCCTCGCAGCCCCAGCCTGGGGTGCAGCCGGCCAGGTCGGCTTTGCCATCGCCGTCCGTGTCGAACAGGGCCGCCAGCTTGGGGTCTTGCAGCTGGGCGATGTTGGTGATGTTGTAGTGGTCGGCGGTTTTCTTATCGATCAGATAGCCCTGGGCGGCGTTGCTGATGTATTCGCCTTGGCGGTAGAACTTGGCATCGCCGCCCGCATTTTTATAAAAGTCGGCGTGCAGCGGGTTCCAGTGCGAGGCGATGAAGGTGGCATCCCCAGCAGCAATCGACATGTAGGCGGTGGGGTAGTCCACGTCCTTGTAGGGCTGGACGGTGTAGCCCAGTTGCTCCAGCGCCCGCATGACCAGCAGGTGCTGGAAGTTTTCTTCCGGAACCGGATTTTTCACGGGTTTGACGGTGATGCCTTTGCCAGGCAGCGCATCGGCCGCGTAGGCATGGTTGCCGAATGTGCTGGTGGTGTAGGCCATGAAGGCCAGGCCGCAACTGATGGCCAGTGTTTTGCACACCTGGCCCAGCTTGCGGCCGCCGGGATGTGAGATGGTGGGATGGGTGCTGGGGGTGAAGCTTGAAAAAATACGCATGCGCTGAAGGTCTCCTTGAATGTAAAAGTCAGGCAGGATAAAAAAATGCCACTCCCAGGAAGGAAGTGGCATGCGGGGGGATGCTTTACTTGGCGGCTGCTTTGGCTTTGGCAATCCAGCCATCAAACGTGGCCTGGTGGGCCTTGATCCAGCCATCGACGTGGCGCTCGATGTCGGCGGGCTTGTTCTGGCCTTGGCTCATCAGGTGGTTTTGGGCGTTGATGTCGGCCACGGGCAGTTGCATGGTTTCAAACAGCGTGGCGGCCGCTGGGTTTTTCTCGGCCCAGGCTTTGTTGGCCACGATTTGCTGGTTGTTCACCACAAAGCCGTAGTTTTTGCCGTTGGGCAGCTTGGTGTCCAGCCCTTTTTGCTCGCCGGGCAGCGAGGAAAAAGGCACCTCCAGCCAGACCACATCCTGGCCGGGCTTGAGTTCGTTGCTCACCCAGTAGGGCGTCCAAGTGTAGTAAAGCACGGGCTGGCCCGCTTTGAAGCGGGTGATGGTGTCCGCCATCAATGCCGAGTAGCTGCCCTGCTGGTGGGTGACGGTGCCGCGCAGTTGGTAGGCCTCCAGGTGGTGTTCAATCACCGCTTCGCAGCCCCAGCCGGGGTTGCAGCCAGTGAGGTCGGCCTTGCCATCGCCGTCGTTGTCAAAGATTTTGGCAATCGCCGGGTCTTTGAGCTGGTCAATGTGGGTGATCTTGTATTGGTCGGCGGTTTTCTTGTCGATCAAATACCCCTGGGCGGCATTGCCGGAGTAAATGCCTTTGCGAAACAGTTTGGCCTCGCCGCCGGCGTTTTTAAAGTAATCGGCGTGCAGGGGGTTCCAGTGGTCGGCCAAAAAGGTGGCATCGCCATTGCCAATGGCGACGTGGGCGGTGGGGTATTCCACTTCTTTGATGGGCTGCACCTCGTAGCCCAGTTGCTCCAGCGCTTTCATGACCAGCAGGGTTTGGAATGTTTCTTCGGCAATCGAGCTTTTCAGGGGCAGCACCGAGATGCCCTTGCCGGGCAGGTCAGCAGCGTGTGCGCTTAAGCCGGCCAGGGCCAGGGCGGCGGCAACGAGGGTGGGGCGGAAAAGTTTGTTCATCAGAGTCTCCTGTTCAACGAAGTGGGTGAAATAAATGCTTATTAAATAAAGAGCTGTTACCGCTTTTATATCAATGATTTTTTGTTAAAAACAATAAAAATTACTATTAAATAAAGCGGTTACAGCTATTAGTTTTGACTATTTGCGGTGCAGCAACAAGCCCAGTGGCCCTTGCTGCCACCAGCGTTGGTTGCCCCGGCGCGGCTCGCCCATGGCTTGGGTGATGCGGTCCAGCACAATGGCCAGCAGCACAATGCCCAGGCCGCCGATGGTGGCCAGCCCCATGTCCAGGCGACCAATGCCGCGCAGCACCATCTGGCCCAGGCCGCCGACGGCGATCATCGAGGCGATAACCACCATCGACAGGCTGAGCATCAGCGCCTGGTTGATGCCCGCCATGATGTTGGGCATGGCCAGGGGCAGCTGCACCTTCCACAGCAATTGCCAGGGCGAGGCACCGTAGGCACGGCTGGCTTCGATCAGGTCGGGGCGCACTTGGCGAATGCCCAGGTTGGTCAGGCGCACCAGCGGGGGCAGGGCAAACACGATGGTCACAATCACCCCCGGCACGTTGCCAATGCCAAACAGCATCACCACCGGTACCAGATAGACAAAGGCTGGCGTGGTTTGCATGGCATCGAGCAGCGGGCGCAGCAGGCTTTGCGCGCGGTCGCTGCTGGCCAGCAAAATGCCCAGCGGCAGGCCAATCACAATGCAAAACACCAAAGAAGTCAGCACCAGGGAGAGGGTGACCATGGCCTCGGGCCAGATGCCCAGCAGGGCAATCAGTGCCAGCGAAATGGCCGTGCCCATGGCCAGGGCGCGGCTGGCAAATTGCCAGGCGATCAGCGCCAGCAGCACCGTCAGCACTGGCCAGGGCATGGCCTGCAGGGTGTTTTCTACGCCGGTCAAGGTGGCATCAATGGGGGTGCGCACGGTTTGAAAGAAGGGGCGAAAGTGGGTTACCACCCAGTCCAGCCCTTGGTTAATGGCGCTTTGAATTGGCAGGCCATCGTGCAGCAGCTGGCTCCACCAATCGGTGGGCGCGGCATCGGTGGCGGCGGTGTTGCTCAGCCAATCGGTGCCGGCGCTGCTGCTGGCCGTGCTGGCGGCATCGCTGGCCCCCCAGGGGTCGGCGGCAGGGGCAGCGGTTTCGGCCGGGGCACTGGCGGCGCTCCATGGGTCGTCGTTGGCGGGGGTGGGGAGGGTATTGGTTGTTGTATCACTCATAGCGGGCATCTCACTCATGCGGCATCTCCGGGGCGGGCAGGGGCAGGGGCGCGATCACTGCCACTGTCGCTGTCACTGTGTTCGGTCAGCACGGCAGGCAGGTCGGTCTGACCGGATGGGAATTCGGGGTTGAGCTTGAGCGGCGGGCGCTCGTCTTGCGGTGGCAGCAGCGGCGGGGTGTCGCGGTCCAAAAAGCGCAGCAAGGTGGTGCGGCTGATTACGCCCAGGTAGCGCTCTTGCGCATCAATGACCGGCAGGGCAAAGGGCAGCGAGGCGGCCAAGCCAAACAAATCGGCCACGGGTGTCTCGGCCTGGATGGGGGTGACCTGGGGCAAAAATGCACGCTGCAGCCCCAGGGGGCCTTGGTGCCCGCGCAAGGCATCGCGCAGCGATTGGGAGGAGACCACGCCCATGAAGCGCTTGTTGGTGCTGAGCACGTAGGCGTACTCATAGTCCATGTCTTCCATCAGGCGCAGCGTGGCGCGGCAGCCGCGGTCGGCCTGTTCGGAAAACACTGTCAGCGCTTGGCGGGCAATGTCCCCGGCTTTGAACACCACCGAGGCATCCACCCCTTGCACAAAGCTGCGCACGTAGTCGTCGGCCGGTTCGCGCAGGATTTCGTCGGGCGTGCCCACCTGCACCACGTGGCCATCTTTCATGATGGCGATGCGGTCGCCAATGCGCATGGCCTCGTCCAGATCGTGCGAGATAAAGACGATGGTGCGGCGCTTGATCTGCTGCAGGCGCAGCAGCTCGGACTGCATCTCGGTGCGGATGATGGGGTCCAGGGCGGAGAAGGCCTCGTCCATCAGCAAGATGGCGGGGTCGGCCGCCAGGGCGCGGGCCAAACCCACGCGCTGCTGCATGCCGCCGGACAGCTCATCGGGGTAGCTGGCCCCCCAGCCGGCCAGGCCCACTTGCTCCAGCGCGGCTTCGGCCGCTTGCTGGCGCTGGGCTTTGTCCACCCCGGCCAGCTCCAGACCAAAGGCGGTGTTGTCCTGCACCGTCATGTGCGGCATCAGTGCAAAGGATTGAAACACCATGGAAATGTCTTTGCGCCGCAGCTCGCGCAGGGCTTTGTCGTCCAGGGCGTTGATGTCCTGGCCGTCGATCAGGATGCGCCCGGCCGTCGGCTCGATCAAGCGGTTGAGCATGCGCACCAAGGTGGATTTGCCCGAGCCCGACAGGCCCATGACGACGAATATTTCTCCAGCCTGGATGTCAAAGTGCGCGTCAAACACGCCAATGGACTGGCCGGTTTTTTCAAGAATGTGCTGTTTGGAATGCCCTTGGCGCACCAGCTCCAGCGCGTGCTGGGGTTTGTCACCAAAGACTTTGAAAACATGCTCGATGTGGATGGATTTAGCCACTGGTTGTCCTCTTTTGTTGAATGTTGTCGAGGTTTGAACACAGTGCAGCCGACCGCTTGCCAAGCAAACGGTATGCCTACACGAGAAACCAATTTTTTGAAAGCGACCAGCACACCGCACAAGCTACTGTGCGTGAAGAACCACAAAGACGGCCAAGCAAGCCGCCGGGTCGAGTCCGCATGGTGCCCAGAAAGCACGCAAGGACTGCTGTGAAAGGAGTTGGTGAGAAGCAACCAACGGCAAAAGACCGCCAGGCACTTTTCGCCAGATCCCAAGCCTGCCGTAGGCATTGCCAGGGAAGAAAAGTCCGTGCACCAGAGCCAAAAAATTGGCCTGTGGCAGCGCCTGAATCCGTAAGACACACAGGCAGCTACCGGGTCGTTCCGCTGCAAAAGCAGGGGATTACCTGCATTGCAGGTTGTTAAGAGGGTGTTAATTGTATTGATTGAGTGTTAAAAAGTCAATGATCTTTTTCTGAATGAGGCAAAAAAGGGTGTTTTACGGGTTTTCCCGGAACAAAACGAGGCTTCAAATCTTGCGTTTCGTCAGTAGGCTGTAAGTCCCTAGGGCGACAGTAACTAGCGTTTAGTCGCTTGGATTGATGTCGCGCATGGGGCATCAGCCAAAGTGGCTAGAGAGTCAAAAAATTTTTAAGGAGACAACGCATGTCATCGAATGCAATCCAGTCTGTTCTGGTTGAAAACCGTGTTTTTCCCCCTTCGGAAGCCGTGCAAAAAGCCGCCCGTATTTCTGGCATGGCCAATTACCAAGCCCTGTGCGCAGAGGCTGAAAACGACTATGAAGGTTTCTGGGCCCGCCTGGCCCGTGAAAACGTGGTGTGGAGCAAACCCTTCACCCAGATCCTGGATGAAAGCAATGCTCCGTTCTACAAGTGGTTTGCCGATGGTGAGTTGAACGCCAGCGCCAACAGCCTGGACCGCCACATGGGCACCCCCACCGAGAACAAAACCGCCATCATTTTTGAAGCCGACGATGGCCAGGTCACCAAAGTCACCTACCGCGAACTGCTGGACCGGGTGAGCCAGTTTGCCAATGGCCTGAAAGCGCGGGGCGTGAAAAAAGGCGACCGCGTGCTGCTGTACATGCCCATGACCATCGAAGGCGTGGTGGCCATGCAGGCCTGCGCCCGCTTGGGGGCCACCCACAGCGTGGTGTTTGGCGGCTTCTCGGCCAAGGCGGTGCAAGAGCGCATTGTCGATGTGGGTGCGGTGGCCGTCATCACGGCCAACTACCAAATGCGGGGTGGTAAAGAGCTGCCCCTGAAAGCCATCGTGGACGAAGCCATTGCCATGGGCGGCTGCGAGAGCATCAAAAACGTGTTCGTGTACGAGCGCACCGCTTCGCCCTACGCCAAGGAAGCGGGCCGCGACGTGCCTTTCTCCGAGCTGCTGGCTGGTCAATCGACCGATTGCCCGCCCGTGCCCGTGAATGCCGAGCATCCTCTGTTTGTGCTCTACACCAGCGGCTCCACCGGCAAGCCCAAGGGCGTGCAGCACTCCACCGGCGGCTACATGCTGTGGGCACGCCAAACCATGCGTTGGTCGTTTGACGTGCAGGACAGCGATGTCTTCTGGTGCACGGCCGACATTGGCTGGATCACCGGCCACACCTATGTGGCTTACGGCCCGTTGGCCGCAGGGGCCACGCAAATCGTCTTTGAAGGCGTGCCCACCTACCCCAATGCGGGCCGCTTCTGGCAGATGATTGAGCGCCACAAGTGCACCATTTTCTACACCGCGCCGACGGCCATCCGCTCGCTGATCAAGGCCTCGGAAGCCGATGCTGCCGTACACCCCAATGCCTCTGACCTGAGCAGCCTGCGCATCCTGGGTTCGGTCGGTGAGCCGATCAACCCCGAAGCCTGGATGTGGTACTACAAACACGTGGGCCAAGAGCGCTGCCCGATCGTCGATACCTTCTGGCAGACCGAAAACGGCGGCCACATGATCACGCCGCTGCCCGGTGCCACGCCGCTGGTGCCTGGTTCTTGCACGCTGCCGCTGCCTGGCATCACCGCCGCCATCGTGGACGAGGCCGGGCATGACCTGCCCAACGGCGCAGGCGGCATGCTGGTGGTCAAGCGCCCCTGGCCTTCGATGATTCGCAACATCTGGGGCGACCCCGAGCGTTTCAAGAAAAGCTATTTCCCTGAGGAGCTGGGTGGCAAAACCTACCTGGCTGGCGACGGTGCCGTGCGCAGCGAAGACCGGGGTTACTTCCGCATCACGGGCCGCATTGATGATGTGCTGAACGTTTCGGGCCACCGCATGGGCACCATGGAGATCGAATCGGCCCTGGTGGCCAAGACCGATCTGGTGGCCGAAGCCGCCGTGGTGGGCCGCCCGGACGATCTGACGGGCGAGGCCATTTGCGCCTTCGTGGTCTTGAAGCGCCCCGTGCCGACCGGCGACGAGGCCAAAGCCATTGCCAAAGAGTTGCGCGACTGGGTGGCCAAAGAAATTGGGCCGATTGCCAAGCCCAAGGACATCCGTTTTGGCGAGAACCTGCCCAAAACCCGCTCCGGCAAAATCATGCGCCGTCTGCTGCGCTCGCTGGCCAAGGGCGAGACCATCACCCAAGACACCAGCACGCTGGAGAACCCTGCCATCCTCGATCAGTTGGCCAATACCAACTGATGAATGCTTGAACGGCACGCTCCGCGCGGGAGGTGCCGGGCCATAGACAAAAGCCACCTTGATTTTTCAGGGTGGCTTTTTTATCTGGGCATCTGCCGTCACAATGCGCACTATTTTGAGAGAAAACTATCAGGAGTTTGGACTATGAAAGCACGCACCGCCTTGCTGGTTCTGATTGTGGCCTTGCTGGGGTATTTGGCCTTTTTTAACTTTTCCACCTTGGCGCAAGACGTGCCGATGTCGCTCGGCTTTACCGAGGTACACGGCCCTCTGGGCTTGGTCATGCTGGCGTTGTACGCCTTGATGGCCGCGATTTTCTTGGCCTATGTGATTGCCATGCAGGCCACTTGGCTGCTGGAAGTGCGTGCGCACAACAAAGCCCTGCAGGCGCAGCGTGAGCTGGCCGAAAAAGCCGAAATCTCCCGCTTTACCGAGTTGCGTGGGGCGCTGGATGACAAGCAAACACAATGGGAAAAGCGCGTGATGGAGCGCCTTGATGCCCTGGAAAATCACCTCAAAGCCCGCGCCGAAGAAAGTGACAACGTGCACGCTGCGTACCTGGGCCAGCTTGAAGAGCAGCTGCGCAATCAGCCGGGCAAGGAGTCGCCCCCTGCGCTGGGCCAGCAATAGCAGGCAATAAAGAGGGCATTGCCCTAAAACTGGTTTGCGTTCTTAGGCAAGGGGAGAAGCCCCTTCTTGCGGTAGAAGGTGTTGCGTGAAATTCCGAGGACTTTGGCCGCTGCCGAGACATTTCCTTGGTGCTCAGCCAGGGCCTGGGCCATGCGCTGCAAGGTCAGGTCGTTCAGCTTATGGGTTTCTTGGCCGAAATCGAAATTTTCCATAGCTGTTGGCGCTTTGTGTTCAACGGTTTCTTGGTAATCATCCAGAAAATCATCGGGTAAATCTGCGCAAGTCACTATGCTTTCTTCTTCTGCCGTTGCGCAGGCCATGACGCAGGCGGTGCGCAGCACATTGTGCAGTTGGCGCACATTGCCTGGCCAGGGGTAGCTGAGAAAGCGCTGTAGAACCTCGGGGGCCAGGGTGCAGGTGGCCCCTTCGGGCTGCACGGCTTGCAGCACTTTGGCAATCACGGCAGGTAAATCGGTGCGTTCGCGCAGAGCGGGCAGGCGTACGGCCAAGCCGTTGAGGCGGTAGTACAGGTCTTCGCGGAACAAGCCCTGGGCGATGCGGGCCTTCAAGTCTTGGTGCGTTGCGCAGACCACGGCAATGTCGATGGGGATGTCCTTTTCGCTGCCCAGCGGGCTGATGCGCCGCTCCTGCAGCACGCGCAGCAGCCGCGCCTGCAGGGACAGGGGCATGTCGCCAATCTCATCCAAAAATAGTGTGCCGCCGTGCGCCTGGGCGATTTTGCCGACGGCGCCCTTCTTGCGGGCTCCGGTAAACGCGCCATCGGCGTAGCCAAAGAGTTCGGCCTCAATCAGCGATTCAGGAATGCTCGCGCAGTTCACTGCAATAAACGGCTGGTTGGCCCGGGCCGAGTCCTGGTGCCAAGCGCGGGCCAGTAAATCCTTGCCGGTGCCGGTTTCGCCCAGCAGCATGACGGGGATGTTTTTGTCCAGCACTTTGCGCAGCCGGGCAATGGTGTGCGCCAGCTGCGTGTCGCCCGTGTCCAGGTATTGCAGGTGGGAGAGCCGCTGGGGCAGGGTGGTGGGGGTGTTGTGGGGTGCTGCGGCCGTTGTGGGGCGCTGCACGGCCTCGGTAGAAGGCGGTAGATGGATGCGGCAAGCAACCAAAACACCGCTCTCCAGCATGAGTTGCTGCGCGCAGGCTTGTAACAGCTCGGTCAGTGGGTGGCGAAACAGCATGGAAAAGTGCTGTGTGGGGACTGATTGGGGCTGCGCATCGGTCAAGCTGCATTGAAATTGGGCACTGCGGTTAAGGCTGAGCAACTGCCCATCGGGCGAGAAAACGGCGATGCCTTCCATCAGGGTGCCCAAAAATTCGGGCCGTGCATGAAAGTGAATGCGAATGGCCTGCGGAAACTGCGCCGCCAGCATCTGGTTTTCCAGCATCTGCACCGACATGCGCACCAGCGCCAGGGTGTGCGGGTGGTGACGGTGGTGTTCACTGGTTACGTCCAGCGCCCCCATGAGTTGCCCATGTGGCCCAAAAATGGGGGCACATGCGCAGGCCAGGCTGTGGTTGGCCTGCAGAAAGTGTTCGGCCCCTTGCACGGTGATGGCTTGGCGTTCTTGCAGCGCGGTGCCAATGGCGTTGGTGCCCTGGGCCTGTTCTGACCAATCAACCCCAGGGACCAGGGCCACTTGGTCTGCCTTGGGCAGAAAATCGCGGTCGCCCAGGCTGTGCAGTACCAGGCCACTGGCTGAAGTTAGCACCAAGATGCTGCCGGTATTGTTGATTTGGCTGAACAAATGCTCCATTACCGGGGTGGCGTGCTGGCACAGAAAGCGGTGCTGATCGAGGGCATCGCGCAGCGCTCCCGAGGCCAGCCGCTGGTAATCTGGCGCATCCCGCAAGGCCAAGCCGTAGCGCAGCGAACGCTCATGTGCCAACGTGAGCAGGTGCGCATGGTCGGCAGAGGCCAGGGCCGTGGAGTGCAAGGACATACAGATTTCCCCAAAAAAAGAACTACGTTCTTAGCGACGTAACCGGCCCAGTGTGCCCGCCACAGTACGCGTGGACAAGCTGGATATCCCCCAAATTTCTTGGTTTTAATAGCTTTTTACGCTTGATTTGCGTCAATTTAAAGGTATTTAGTTATTAATTCCTTTGTTTGTAAAGCGGAATAAGCTCCTTTTTTTATATCAAATAAAAAATCCCAGCACAAATTTGTACCGGGATTTCTGGTGGATGCGATGGGCTTGACCGGCCAGTCTGTGTGGGTGGCGTACAGGTCGGTGTGGCTTTGTCAAAAGCCAGCGCAGTACTACGCTGGCGCTGAGATGGCGAACACGTGCTTAGAACGTGTTCACGATCTTAGAAAAAGCCCAGCGCTTGCGGGTTGTAGCTGACCAGCAGGTTCTTGGTCTGCTGGTAGTTGGACAGTGCCAGCTTGTGCGTTTCGCGGCCGATGCCCGATTTCTTGTAGCCACCAAAGGCGGCGTGCGCCGGGTAGAGGTGGTAGCAGTTGGTCCACACGCGGCCGGCTTGGATGGCGCGGCCCATGTGGTAGGCGACGGTGCCGTTGCGGCTCCAGACGCCTGCGCCTAGGCCGAACTCGCTGTCGTTGGCGATGCGCACGGCATCTTCCACATCTTTGAAGGTGGTGACGGAGGCGACGGGGCCAAAAATTTCTTCCTGGAACACGCGCATGTCGTTTTTGCCGTACAGCAGTGTGGGTTTGACGAAGAAGCCATCGTTGATTTGTCCACCGGCCCGCAGGCGCTCACCGCCGGTCAGGCACTGGGCCCCTTCTTGGCGGCCAATTTCCACGTAGCCCAGGATGCGCTCGAGTTGCGCTTGCGACACTTGCGCTCCGACCATGGTGGATTTGTCCAGCGGGTGGCCTTGCTTCATGGCTTCGACGCGGGCGATGGCGCGTTCCATAAAGCGCTCATAGATCGACTCTTGCACCAAGATGCGCGAGGGGCAGGTGCAGACTTCGCCTTGGTTGAAGGCGAACATCGAGAAGCCCTCCAGCGCCTTGTCAAAGAATTCGTCATCAGCATCCATCACATCGGCAAAGAAGATGTTCGGGCTTTTGCCGCCCAGCTCCACGGTGGAAGGAATCAGGTTGTCGGCGGCAGCGTGCAGGATGCGCTGGCCCACAGGGGTGGAGCCGGTGAAGGCAATTTTGGCAATGCGCTTGCTGGTGGCCAGCGCCTCGCCAGCCTCTTTGCCGTAGCCATTGACGATGTTGAGCACGCCGGGGGGCAGCAGGTCGGCAATCAGGTCCATCAGCACCAGGATGGACGCGGGGGTTTGCTCGGCCGGTTTCATCACTACGCAGCAGCCAGCGGCCAGGGCAGGGGCCAGTTTCCAGCAGGCCATCAGCAGGGGAAAGTTCCAGGGAATGATTTGCCCGACCACGCCAATGGGCTCATTGAAGTGGTAGGCCACGGTTTTGGAGTCAATTTCCGAGATCGTGCCCTCTTGCGCACGGATGCAGCCGGCAAAGTAGCGAAAGTGGTCAATGCCCAGGGGAACATCGGCGGCGGTGGTTTCGCGCAGCGGTTTGCCGTTGTCGATGGTTTCTGCGGTGGCCAGCAGGTCGATGTTTTGCTCCATGCGGTCGGCAATTTTCAGCAGGATCAGTGAGCGCTCGGCCACCGAGGTTTTGCCCCATTTTTCCTGTGCAGCGTGGGCGGCATCCAGTGCCAGGTTGATATCGGCCGCGTCGGATTGCGCCACTTTGCAAAAGGGTTTGCCGGTAATGGGCGATACATTGTCAAAGTAACGCCCAGCAACGGGGGCCACCCATTTGCCGCCAATGAAGTTGTCGTACTGGGTGCGGTAGGGGAAGGAAAGATCGAGGTTGAAGCGCTTGAATTCAAACATGTCCATGGTGCGGTCTCCGAAAGTTTTGGTTTTACAAAGCCGAGAGTCGGCTGCCAGGTATTAAGCACATTGCGTGCCAAGTTTGATGGCCGCCTTGAAAGCCGCGTATTTAAGGGGCGAGGGCTGCCCAGCAGGGGCTTGCTGGAGGACAGGTGGGCCCAGCGTGGCGTGGCATTTTGGGACAGTGGTGTGCCAAGTTGGGGGCAGCTGTCACACAGCTGTCACATAGCTTGTTTAAATTTGCGTTCGTGGCGAAACGATCCACAAGCACTTTGAACCGAAGGAAAGAAGAGATGACAACCACAGCTACTACCAAAGCCTGCACGATCGCAGGGCGGATCTTGAGTATCCTGACTGTTACCGCTGCAGCTTGGGGTGCCCCAGCCTGGGCCCAGCAAGAAGCGACCGGTGCCGGTGCCAGCTTTCCTGCGCCGCTGTACTCAAAATGGGCGGCCGATTACCACAAGGCCACGGGCGTGAAAATCAACTACCAGTCGGTCGGCTCCAGTGCGGGTATCAAGCAGATTGAGGCCAAGACGGTGGATTTTGGTGCCTCGGACGAGCCCCTTAAAGATGCCGATTTGCAGGCCAAGGGGTTGGTGCAGTTTCCCACCGTGATCGGTGGCATCGTGCCGGTGGTGAATATCAAGGGTATTAAGCCCGGCGAGCTCAAGCTCACGGGCCAGGTGCTGGGCGATATCTACTTGGGCAAAATCACCCAATGGGACGACCCTGCCATCGTTGCGCTCAATCCTGGTGTGGCCCTGCCCAGTGCCAAGATCAGCCCGGTGCGCCGTGCCGATGGCTCGGGCACGACCTTTGGGTTTACCAACTACCTCTCGAAAGTGAACGCCGAGTGGAAAGAAAAAGTCGGTGAAGGCAAGGCCGTGAACTGGCCGACCGGTGCCGGTGGCAAGGGCAACGAGGGGGTGGCTGCCTTTGTGGGGCGCTTGGCCAACTCGATTGGCTATGTGGAGTACGCCTACGTCAAGCAAAACAAGCTGACGTATGCCCAGCTGCAAAACCAGGATGGGAAATATGTGTCGCCCAGCGAAGACTCATTCAAGGCCGCTGCGGCCGGTGCCAACTGGAGCCAGAGCTTCTACCAAATTCTGACCAATCAGCCCGGTCAGGCCGCGTGGCCCATTACCAGCGCCACCTTCATCCTGATGCACAAGGCCCAAGACAAGCCGGCCCAGGCCCAGGCTTCGCTCAAGTTCTTTGAGTGGGCGTATAAGTCGGGCGATCAGACCGCTTCGGGTTTGGATTACGTGCCCATGCCGGACAACGTCAAAGACGTGATTTTCAAATCCTGGGGCGGTATCCAGGACACTGCTGGCAAAAGCATTAACCTGCAGTAAGCCGTAAGTAGTTGGCAGCCGTGCCCGGTGTGCTGTGTGCATCGGGCCGCTGCTTTGTTTGACTGTGAGTAATCCTCTCCATGCCAACCTTATCCAGTTCATCACCTCCTGCCGCCGCCCACGCTGCGTCTCCTGTGCCGCCACGCACGCCCCTCCTGTCGGGCCGCATGGCGGATCGTTTGTTTGCAGGCATGGCCCATGCTGCAGCACTGCTTACGCTGGGCCTGTTGCTGGCCATCATGGTGACCTTGTTGGTCGGTGCCTGGCCGGCCATCAGCCACTACGGGCTGGGATTTTTCACCAGCAGTGTCTGGGACCCGGTGCAGGATGAGTACGGCGGCCTGGTCATGATTTACGGCACCTTGGCCACCTCGTTGATTGCCTTGGTGATTGCGGTGCCGGTCAGTTTTGGCATTGCCCTGTTTTTGACGGAGCTGTCGCCCGCCTGGCTCAAGCGCCCCTTGGGCACGGCGGTGGAGCTGCTGGCGGCCGTGCCCTCCATCGTCTATGGCATGTGGGGCTTGATGGTGTTTGGCCCGGTGCTGGCGCAATATGTGCAGCAACCCCTGCAATCGTGGTTTGAGGGCGTGCCTTATCTGGAGGCCTTTGTCTCGGGCCCCCCGGTGGGCATTGGTATTTTGGCGGCCGGAATTATTCTGGCCATCATGATCATCCCCTTCATCGCTTCGGTGATGCGCGATGTGTTTGAGGTGACCCCGGCGCTGCTCAAAGAGTCGGCCTACGGCCTGGGGGCCACCACCTGGGAGGTGGTCTGGAAGGTGGTGCTGCCGTACACCAAGACGGGGGTGCTGGGCGGCATCATGCTGGGCCTGGGCCGCGCCCTGGGCGAGACCATGGCGGTGACCTTTGTGATTGGCAACATGAACCAGTTGAATTCGCTGTCGGTGTTTGAGGCGGCCAACAGCATCACCTCGGCCCTGGCCAACGAGTTTGCAGAGGCGGGCGAGGGCTTGCACCAGGCCTCTTTGATCTATCTGGGGCTGGTGCTGTTTTTCATCACCTTTGTGGTGCTGGCACTGTCCAAGCTGCTGCTAAGCCGCTTGCAAAAATCGGAAGGGGCAAAAACATGAGCACGACGACTTCCAGCAACCTGCTGCAGACGGCTGCGCAGGCCCAGGCACGCCAGGCCAAGTACCAGCAGCGCAAGCGCCTCAACCAGCTGGCCCTGACCTTGTCGATGGCCGCCATGCTGTTTGGCGTGTTCTGGCTGATCTGGATTTTGTGGGAAACCATTCGCCTGGGCGTGGGCGGTTTGAGCCTGGCTTTGTTTACCGAGATGACCCCACCGCCCAACGATGCCGGGGGGCTGGCCAACGCCATTTTTGGCTCGTTGGTGCTGGTGGCCATGGCCACGTTGGTGGGCACGCCGATTGGTGTGCTGGCCGGGGTGTACCTGGCCGAATATGGCCGCCAGGGGGTGCTGGCCAGTACCACGCGGTTTGTGAATGACATTTTGCTGTCGGCCCCGTCGATCGTGATTGGCCTGTTTGTGTACACCATGGTGGTGGCGCAATTTCGCAGCTTTTCGGCCTGGGCGGGCATTGTGGCGCTGGCGCTGATTGTGGTGCCGGTGGTCATTCGCACCACCGAGAACATGCTGATCTTGGTGCCTGCCAGCCTGCGCGAGGCGGCCTATGCCCTGGGCACGCCCAAGTGGAAAGTCATCATCATGGTGACCTTGCGGGCGGCCCGCGCCGGTGTGATCACCGGCGTGCTGCTGGCCGTGGCGCGGATTGCTGGCGAGACGGCGCCGCTGCTGTTTACGGCGCTGAACAACCAGTTCTGGAATTCTGACCTGAGCAAGCCCATGGCCAGCCTGCCGGTGACCATCTTCAAATTTGCCATGAGCCCCTACGAAAACTGGCAACAACTGGCCTGGGCCGGGGTGTTTTTGATCACGGTGGCGGTGTTGGCCCTGAATATCTTGGCGCGTTTCATTACCCGCCAAAAATAACGTGCGTTTTTTGAGAGAACTATGACTGCAAGCACTCCTTCTGTTTCTCCCGTCTGCGGCAACGTCAAGATGGCGGTGCGTGACTTGAACTTTTACTACGGCAAGTTTCACGCGCTGAAAAACATCAATCTGGACATTCCAGAAAAAAAAGTCACCGCCTTTATCGGCCCCTCGGGCTGTGGCAAATCGACCTTGCTGCGCACCTTCAACCGCATGTTTGAGCTCTACCCCGAGCAGCGGGCCGAAGGGCAAATCCTGCTCGATGGCGATAACTTGCTCACCAGCAAACAAGATGTGGCGTTGATCCGTGCCAAGGTGGGCATGGTGTTCCAAAAGCCCACGCCGTTTCCCATGTCCATCTACGACAACATCGCTTTTGGCGTGAAGCTGTTTGAGAATTTGAGCGCTTCCGAAATGGACGACCGCGTGGAATGGGCGCTGAAAAAAGCGGCCCTGTGGAAAGAGGTCAAAGACAAGCTGCAGCAAAGCGGCTCGGGCCTCTCCGGTGGTCAGCAGCAGCGCCTGTGCATTGCGCGGGGCATTGCCATCAAGCCCGAAGTGCTGCTGCTCGATGAGCCGTGCTCGGCGCTGGACCCGATCTCGACGGCCAAGATTGAAGAGTTGATTGCCGAGCTCAAAAACGACTACACCGTCGTCATCGTGACCCACAACATGCAGCAGGCCGCACGCTGCAGCGACTACACCGCCTACATGTACCTGGGCGACCTGATGGAGTTTGGCGAGACGGAGCAGATGTTCTTCAAACCCCAGCGCAAAGAGACCGAAGACTACATCACGGGCCGTTTCGGCTGAGGAGCACGCTATGACAGAAAAACACCTTTCCAGCCAATTTGATGCCGAACTCAACCGCGTCTCGGCCCGCGTCATGGAACTGGGCGGGCTGGTCGAAGCGCAGCTGCGCACCGCCGTGCAGGCTTTGACCAGCTTCAGCACCGAGGCCGTCAATCAAGTGGTGGCCACCGAAAAGCGCGTGAATGCGCTGGAAGTGGAGATTGACTATGACCTGTCCACCATCATCGCGCGGCGCCAGCCCACGGCGCGGGACTTGCGCCTGCTGATTGCCTTCTCCAAGGCCACGGCCAACCTGGAGCGCATGGGCGACGAGGCCCACAAAATGGCCCGCATGGTGCAATCGATCATTGACAGCGGTACGGCGCTGCGGGCCTTGCCCTCTGGTGATTTGCGCGTGGCGGCAGAAATGGCCTCGGAGCTGCTGCGCAAAACGCTGGATGCATTTGCCCGACTGGACACCGGCGCGGCGCTGAGCATTTTGAAAGAGGACGATCGGATTGATACCGAGTTCGACAGCTTTGTGCGCACGCTCATCACGTACATGATGGAAGACCCGCGCAAAATCTCTGCCAGCTTGGATTTGCTGTTTCTGGCCAAGGCCATCGAGCGCATTGGCGACCACAGCAAAAATATCGCCGAGCAGGTGATTTACCTGGTTGAGGGCAAAGATGTGCGCCACCAAAGCGTGGAGCAGATTGTGTCCATGCTGCAAACACCCCCCCGCCCATGAAGAAGTTGCCCCAGGTGTTGATCGTGGAGGATGAGCCTGCGATCGCTGAACTGATTGCCATCAACCTGCGCCACCATGGTTTTACCCCCGTGTGCGCCGAGGACGGCCCCAAGGCCCAAACAGCGCTGGACGCGTGCGTGCCCGACCTGATCGTGCTGGACTGGATGCTGCCTGGCGGCAAAAGTGGCCTGGAGCTGGCCCGGCATTGGCGCAGCCAGCCGCGCACCAAGCAAGTGCCCATCCTGATGCTCACGGCCCGCAGCGATGAGCCGGACAAAATCGCCGGCCTGGATGCCGGGGCCGATGACTACATTACCAAGCCCTTTTCGGTGCAAGAGCTGCTGGCGCGCATCCGCGCCGTGCTGCGCCGGCGCGACCCGCTCAGCCTGGGGCAGGTGCTGCAGGTGGGGCAGCTGCGGATGGATGGTGCCACGCACCAGGTCAGCTACCAGGGCGAGGTGCTCAAGCTGGGGCCCATGGAGTTCAAATTGCTCAGCCACTTCATGCGCCACCCCGAGCGCGTACACAGCCGCAGCCAGTTGCTGGACCAGGTCTGGGGCGATGATGTGTATGTCGAAGAGCGCACGGTGGACGTTCACATCAAACGCCTGCGCCAAGCCTTGGGCAGTGGTGGCGGCGGTGCCATGTTGCAAACGGTGCGCGGGGCGGGCTACCGCCTGAGCGCCGATCTGTGATGGGCGTGCTGTGGCAGCGCTGGCTGCTGTTGCTGCTGGCGCAGGCAGCTGCTGGCAGCTTGGGCGGCTGGCTGGCCGGGTGGCCCGGTGCCCTGGTGGCCGTGCTGGTGGGCAGTTGGCTGTGGCTGTGGGCCGATTGCTGGCAGGCCCATAAATTGCGGCGCTGGCTGCAATCGGGCAGCGTGGCCAATCTGCCGCCGCTGCGGGGGCTGTGGGCGGTGCTGGGGGCCTCGGCCCGGCGCTGGCTGCAGGCCAAAGAAAAATCTGTGCAGGCCGCCGAGGTGCGTGTGCAAGGCGTGCTGCATGCCTTTCATGCCAGCCCCAATGGGGTGATTTTGCTGGACGAGCAGGGCCAGATCGAGTGGTGCAACCGCATGGCGCAAACCCACTTTGGCCTGCAAGACCCGCGCGACCTGGGCCAAAAACTGGGGTACTTGGTGCGCGATCCGGCCCTGCTGGCGTATTGGCAAGCGCATGATTTCTCGGAGTCGCTGAGCATGGACGGCAGCCAGGGCGCACGCCTATCGGTGCGTGTTTTTCCTTACGGCAAAGGCAAGCATTTGCTGCTGGCCCAGGATGTCACCGCACTGGAGCAGGCCGAGGCCATGCGCCGCGAATTTGTGGCCAACGTCTCGCACGAAATTCGCACTCCGCTGACGGTGTTGATCGGTTTTGTCGAAACCCTGCAAACCCTGGAGCTGCCAGCCGAGCAGCGCCAGCGCTACCTGCACCTCATGGGCCAGCAAGCGCAGCGCATGCACCATCTGGTGCAGGATTTGCTCACCCTCTCGCGCCTGGAAGGCAGCCCTTTGCCTGGGTACGACCAAGGGATGGCGGTGGCAGACATTCTGGAGCAATGCGAGGTCGAGGCCCGCGCCCTGTCGGCGCTGTTGGGCCAGGGCGGTCAAAGCGCACACCAGTTGGAATTTCCGCCCGCCCATGCCCCCGGCATGGACCAGCAACTGCTGGGCGCACCGGTCGAGCTGGTCAGCGCCTTCTCCAACCTCATCACCAACGCCCTGCGCTACACCCCCGCAGGCGGGCGGGTGCAAGTGCTGTGGCAGCCCCAGCCCGATGGCAGCGCCTGCCTGCAAGTGCGCGACAGTGGCCCCGGCATTGCCCCAGACCACCTGGCGCGGCTGACCGAGCGCTTCTACCGCATCGACCGCAGCCGCTCGCGCGAAACCGGTGGCACCGGCCTGGGCCTGGCCATCGTCAAACACGCCCTGCAACGCCACGGGGCGCAGCTGCACATTGACAGCCAGCTGGGCCAAGGCAGCACCTTTACCGTGCATTTCCCAGCGCGGCGGGTGCAGGGAAAGCTTGAAGAGTGATATCAATAGTATTGCTGCATCCGCTTTTAAATAAATGGTTTCAAGAGTTTTTGTTCTAAAAATCATTTATTTAAAAGCGGATACAGCTATCTTTTTTATAAAGATTTGTTTTTCAACGTCACGCATTTGTCACACAGCGTCGGCAGACTGGCAGGCTTGTAACCACTGCTGCTGACCTTGTATGACGCAAATGCTTTCTCTGGACGCTCACCCTGAGGTTGTCACCCCCGCTGCTGCCAGCGCCAATGGCGCACCCCCTGCGCCGGTGTTGCTGGCCGTGGATGCCAATGCCATTGTGCTGGCGGGGCCTGATCCGCACGCCCAGGCGCAAGAAGCCATCGCCCTGGCCGCTGAATTGGCGCACGCGGTGCCTGCGCCGCAAGTGGGCATGGGGCCAGCATTGCCGCTGCTGGACCGCGATTTGAGCATTCTGGCCTTTAACGAACGGGTGCTGAGCTGGGCTGAGCGCAAGGATGTGCCCCTGCTGGAACGTCTGCGCTACCTGTGCATCGTCTCGTCCAACCTGGATGAGTGGTTTGAGGTGCGCAGCGCCCCGCATGTTGCGGTGGCCCAGACTGGCGAAGAGCGCGATAGCTACACCCGCACCCGCTTTGCGGCGCTGATGGACAAGGCGCAGGCGCTGGTGGCGCAGCAATACCAGATTTATAACCAGGCGCTGATTCCGGCCTTTCACACCCACGGCATCCGTTTGATTTCGCACGGTGAGCGCAATGCCGCCCAGCGCCGCTGGGTGCATGAATACTTTCTGCGCGAGGTGCAACCCCTGCTGGTGCCCGTGGGGCTGGATCCGTCCCACCCTTTCCCCCAGGTGGCGAACAAGGCGCTGAATTTCATCGTGCGCCTCGATGGTGTGGATGCCTTTGGCCGGGCCAATGAAGTGGCCATTGTGAAGGTGCCGCGTGCCTTGCCGCGCCTGATTCCCATGCCGCAGAAAATTGCGGGCAAACAGCGGCTGTTTGTCAGCATCTCCAGCATCGTGCGGGCGCATTTGGCCGAATTGTTTCCGGGCCGGGAGGTGACGGAGTTTTCCCAGTTTCGCGTGACGCGCAACTCGGATTTGGCGGTCGATGAGGAGGATGTGATCAATCTGCGCATGGCCTTGCGCCAGGGCTTGCACCACCGCCATTACGGGCAGGCTGTGCGCCTGGAGGTATCGGCCTCGTGCTCGGCGGTCTTGGCCAATGTGCTGCTGCAGCAGCATGGACTGCCGCAGCAGGCGCTGTTTCGCGTCAAAGGCCCGGTCAATCTGGTGCGCCAGATGCAGTTGATTGATTTGGTGGACGATCCGGCCCTGCTGTTCTCCCCTTGGAAGCCGGCCTGGCCGCGCCAGCTGGTGGCGGGGCGCTCGGTGATGGAGCAGATGCGCAAGGGCGATGTGCTGATTCACCAGCCGTTCGAGGATTTTGATGCCGTGCTGGAGCTGCTGCGCGAGGCGGTGAACGACCCGCAGGTGCTGGCCATCAAGCAGACCATTTACCGCACCGGTTCCGACTCTGAAATCATGCGCCTGCTGGCCGAGGCCGTGGGCCGGGGCAAGGAGGTGCTGGCCGTGCTGGAGCTCAAGGCCCGCTTTGACGAAGAGGCCAACATCAATTGGGCCGAAAAGCTCGAGTCGCTGGGCGTGCAGGTGGTGTACGGCGTGGTGGGCTTGAAGACGCACGCCAAAATGCTGCTTATCACCCGCCGCGACAAGCGCACCGGCCAGCTGCAGCGCTATGGCCACCTGTCCACCGGCAACTACAACGCCCGCAGCGCCCGGCTTTATACCGACCTGAGCCATTTGACCTGCGATGCCGCCATCACCGAAGACATGGATGCGGTGTTCCGCCACCTTTCCAGCCACAACCGCTTGCCTACTTTGCAACAGTTGGTGATGGCCCCTTTTCACCTGCACAGCCACATGCTGGAGCGGATTGGGCAGGCCGCCAGCGCAGCCGCCAAGGGCAAGGATGCCCGGATTGTGCTGAAGATGAATGCGCTGACCGATGAGGTGTTGATTGCCGCCCTGATTGATGCGGGTGCCCTGGGTGTGCAGATTGACCTGATCGTGCGCGGCGCTTGCATGTTGCCTGCGCAGGTGCCGGGCCGCACAGAGAATATCCGCGTGCGCTCGGTGATTGGTCGCTTTTTGGAGCACACCCGGGTTTTTTACTTTGCCTGGGGCACGCACGAGGAGGTGTACCTGTCCAGCGCCGACTGGATGCACCGCAACATGCTGCGCCGTGTCGAACTGGCTTGGCCGGTGCACCAGCGCAAACTGCGCCAGCGCATCATCGACGAATGCCTGGCCGACTACCTGCACGATGACCGCAATGCCTGGCAGCTGCAAAGCGATGGGCGTTACCAGCCCCCGATGCGCCCCAGCGCAGGCTTTGGCGCACAGAATATGCTGATGAAAAACTACGGTGGCGCGGCCTCAGCCCGTCAATGAAGCCACGCCTTTGCAAGGTGACCTGCACATAAAAAAGCCCGGGGTGGGAGCCCCGGGCTTTGTGCCATGGTCAATTTTTAGCACTTACCCATGCGGATCAGTGCTTGGCATTTTTGAGCAGGAAATCGAGCACTATCTTCTGCTCGTCGTCATTCAGGCCCGCCCGCTGGAACATGCTGGGGGTGATGCCCAGCCATTGCTTTTCGGTGAACTGGCCTGGGTCGCGTGGGCCGTGGCACACCGAGCAGCGTTGGTAGTAGATTTTTTCCGCTGGCGACAAGGATGCGGTGGCTTTTTCCCGCAGCACAGAGGCGCGATCGAGCTGGAAAAACGCATCGTCAAACTTGATGTCGCTCTTGGTGATCTTGGGCGGGTCAAAGGCTTTGGTGCCGCCCGGATCGGCATCGGTGCATTTGCGGATGGAGGCGATGCAGGTGTTGGCGGTGGTGGCCTGCGTCAGACCGCTGGAGCCACGGCTGGAGGTCAGGAAATTGACCAGGCCATTGTTGCAGCGCCCCTTGCTGTCCAGCTGCGGCCAGGCCCCTTCGTACAGGCTGACCACGCCGGGCATGATCTTGTCGGACACCCGTGCCCCGACCACCAACGCGCCCCGTGCGTTGTGCAGCTCGACCAGATCGCCATCGCGAATGCCGTTGGCCTTGGCATCCTGCACGCTGATGGTCAGCGGCTCGCGCGTTTGCACGGTGTAGCGCTTGCGCAGTTTTTCAGAGTTGTTCAGCTGCGAGTGCAGCCGCCAGTAGGGGTGGGGGCTGACCACATGCACCTGGCCCTTTTTGGCGTTGCCCAGGTACTCGCCTGGCTCTTGCCAGGTAGGCATGGGGGGCATATCGGGGATGTCCATCTTGGCGATGGTGGTGGAATACATCTCGACCTTGCCGCTGTGGGTGTGCAGCGGGTTCTTTTCGGGGTCGGCGCGAAAATCGCCATGGCGCACCCACTTGTGTGCCTCGGGCGGCACAGGAATGCGTGCCATGCCATCGGCCCAGAACTTCTCGAACGGGGTGTGTTTGGAGGCAGTGCTGGCCGCGTAGGCATCCTTGACGTAGTCCATGGGGGTCTTGCCCTCGGTGAAGGCATATTCCACCCCAAACAGCTCAGCCAGGCGGCGGAAGATTTCAAAATCATCCAGCGCATCGTGCTGCGGCGCGACGACTTGCTTCATTGCATACACCTTGTCGATGCTGTAGGTGCCTGCTGAGCTGATGTCGTTGCGCTCTAACGTGGTGGTGGCACCCAGCACGATGTCGGCCCAGCGCGCCGAGCCGTTCCACCAGGGTTCGTGGCAGATGACGGTGTCCACGTTGTGCATGGCACGTGCCAGCTCGTTGAGGTCTTGCTGGTGCGAGAACACGTTGTTGCCCGCGTTGTAGATCAGCTTGACCTGCGGGAAGGTGTAGGTGCTGCCGTTGTAGGTGAACTCTTTGCCGGGGTTGAGCAACATCTCGCTGATGCGTGAGGCCGGGCAGATCTTCTTGACCGGGTTGCGCCCTTGCGACATACCCGTGGGCGCGGTGCCCCCCGATTGCGCGGTGCCACCGCCGCCGTAGTGCCAGCTAAAGCCCACGCCCTGGCCGGGCAGGCCGATGTTGCCCAGGATGCAGGCGAAATTGACGATGGCCCAGTACGGCATCTCGCCATGGTGGGCCCGCTGAATGGCCCAGGAGGCGCACAGCTGGGTGCGCTTGGAGGCCATCAACTCAGCCAGCGCGCGGATCTTGGCGGCGGGAATGCCAGTGATTTTTTCGGCCCACTCGGGGGTTTTGGGGGCGCTGCCGTCCTTGCCTTCCAAGTGGGCGCGGTACTTGTCAAAGCCCACGGTGTACTTGTCGATGAAGGCCTGGTTGTGTTTGTTTTGGCTGAGCAGGTGGTAGCCCATGGCCATGAACAGCGCCGTGTCGGTGTTGGGGACGATGCGCACCCACTCCGAGCCCATTTTTTCGTCGGTAGTGGTCACCTGCGGGTTGATCGAGATGAACTGGCAGCCGGCCTGTTTGATGGCATCCCAGCCCGAGTACATCTCGTGGTCGCACACCGTGTACTCAATGCGGTTGTTCTTGTCGGGGTCGCAGCCGATGAACACCACCAGCTCGGTGTTGTCGCGCAGCTGCTCCCAGGCGGTTTGGGGCGAGTACACCTCCATGTCGCCAATCACCATGGGCAAAAGAATCTGCCCCGCGCCCGCAGAGTAGTCGCCCGTGGTGACGGAGGAGCCGCCCAGCAGGTTGAAAAAGCGCCCCTGCAGCACGTTGGGGCGGAAGATGCCCGCGTGCGACCAGCCGCCATAGGAGCTGGAGAAGCAGCCTTCGTTGCCGTATTTTTCAATGGTGTCCAAGATGGCCTTGGCCGTCAGGCCCAGGGCCGTGTCCCAGCTCACTTGTACCCACTCATCCTTGCCGCGCAGCTCGGGCTTGTTGCTGCCTTTGCGCCCGTTTTGCTCCCACTCTAGGTAAGACTTGCGCACCATGGCGCCAACAACGCGGGTTTTGTCGTAGGTGCGGTCCAGCACACCTTCGGTCAGCATGGCCGTGGGCATTTTGTCGCTGGCCTGGGCCTCGATCTTGACGATACGGCCTTTTTCGACGGTGGCCAGCAAGGGGCCGTAGTGGGTGGCGTGGGGCACCACACCGCTGAAGGACTTTAAGGCCGCCAACTGTGCGTTGGCATCCAATTCGGTGGCGGCCAGCGCCTGTGCGATTGGGGAGAGTTTGAGGCCATACGCCATGGCACCAAACATGCCAGCTGCGCCCGCTCCCATCCATTGCCGTCGTGTGAAATGCATAGTTCACTCCTAGTTAAATTGCCTGTCCATTAAACAGTAAATCCATGCGGTCAGCAAGGGTGAAAGCAGAATTTTTTGGCTATTGCAGCTTTTCATGGCAGGCGTTTTAATTCCAGGTTCCAGGGGGTCTTGCTCCAGGCCAAAACTTCTTGCTCCAGCAGGCGGACCGACTGGGGGTAGGCGCTGGCCCAGGCGTGGGTGATTTGCAATTGGCAGGCGGTGTTTTTGCTGTCGTAACTGAGCGTCAGGCCGCTCAGCTCGGGGGTGCGCCGGGCATGGCACAGCTGGGTGGCCAGGCGCAGCGCCATCAGGGGCAGGGCCAGTTCGGGGACGGCAATGGCCGCATCCAGCTTGCGCAGCTTGCCCTGGTGGCCCAGCACCAGTTGGCTGATGCGTTGGCGCAGGGCATCGCTCCAAGTGGCGTGGGCGCAGTGCCGCAGGATGTAGGCCCCGTGGTGGTGGTAGTCGTTCAAGGCCACGCACATGCCCACCTCGTGCAGCAAGGCGGCGATGCGCAGGGCATCGTGGGCGGTATCGCCCGCCTCGGCAGGGCACAGGCTGGCCCACAGGGTGGTGGCAACGTGGTGAACGCGCTCGGCCTGGGCGGTGTCGATGCCAAAGTCTTGTTGCAGGGCGAGGATTTCGGCAGCCTCTTTGTCCGCGGGCGGCTCATGCTCCAGCAGATCGTGCAGCAGGCCTTGGCGCAGGGCACCGTGGGTGACTTCCAGCTCGGTAATGTTCAGCTGCTCCACCACGGCCAGCATGACGCTGATGCCGCCGGCCAGCACCGGGCGGCGCTCTTCCTTGAGGGCGGGCAGGCGCAGCTGGTCAATGTGGCCCGCTTGCAGCAGCAGCGTTTTCAGGTGGTACAGCTTGTGTGGGGTGATAACGTGGCCATCCATCCCCAGGGCGGTGAGGATATCCCCCAGCGCATGGGCCGTGCCCGATGAGGCGTAGGCGCAATCCCAGGCGGTGCTGGGATAGTCTGTGCTGGCCGCGGCCAGTGTGCTTTGCGCCGCCGAGATGGCTGCCGCAAAGCGGGCTTTGTCCAGCACCCCATCGGCAAAGAACAGGCCGCTCCACGACACGCTGCCCAGCGGGAACGATGCGCATTGCAGCGCCTGGCTGTGCTGGCCAAGGGTGATTTCGGTGGAACGCCCGCCAATGTCGATCACCAACCGGCGCTGCTGACTGGGCGCAAGGACGCTGGCCACGCCCCGGTAGATCAGCCGGGCTTCTTCCTCGCCTGGGATGATGGTGATGGGAAAGCCCAGCAGCTCGCTGCCGCGCTCGATGAATTCGGCCCGGTTGCGTGCTTCGCGCAGGGTTTGCGTGGCCACGGCGCAGACCTGGGCCGGGGCAAAGCCAGTCAGCCGCTCGCCAAACCGTGCTATGGCCTATAG
>OBMA010000371.1_pt1 | contig 25941 bp, 30 predicted proteins | sample 1539141 | NCBI WGS metagenome assembly OBMA01 (sample SAMEA3991484, study PRJEB22521) | metagenome | biome: anthropogenic terrestrial biome; feature: sewage plant; material: raw primary sludge | place: Sweden | collected 2012-09-26
TTCAGACGTGTGCTCTTCCGATCTATTACAGATTCTCCATCTGCATATGCTGCGAGTACTGCAGCTGTGACCGCCTGATCGGAATAATCGTTCATGTCTTCGTCGAAAGATGTGAGATGTCCGTCTGATGGTCCTGTGATCTTTATTCCTTCTGCTGTCTCGGCTGATGTGCAGCCCATTTTTTCAAGAAGCGACATCATCTTTCTGTCGCCTTGAACTGAGTCTTTTCTGACACCGCGGACTGTGATGCTTCCGCCTGTGAGCGCAGCTGCCGCATAAAAATAACATGCTCCCGAAAGATCCGGTTCTACATCTATCCGTCCGCTTCTGACTTTCTGCCCGCCATCTACTATGTAATGTCCATTTTCATAACGTACATGTACACCTGCCCTCTCAAGCATATGGATCGTTATTCCTATATATGAGCCTTCTTTTTTATCGCTCGTGATTTTTATGTCTATCCCGTTTTCAAGTGATGATGCCGTTATCAGGAGTGCACTCAGATATTGCGTGCTTTCGCTTATGTCAAGTTCTACATGAGCACTCATGCCACCATTTCCTCTTACTCTCACCGGCAGATATCCTTCATTTCCCAACCATGAAAAAGAAGCACTCGCCATTGAAAGTGCACGGAACAGCGGTTTCATCGGTCTGACGCTCATTTGGTCCGAACATCTTATCTCGTATTCGCCTTCGGAAAATGCAAGCATGGCGGTCAGGAATCTCGCTGCGGTACCTGCGCTTCCGACATCTATATCGGCTTCTCTTTTCGGAATGTGCCCACCGCATCCACGTATCCCGGCTATGCAGTCATTTTCATCTATCGACGTTTCAAATCCAAGATCTTTCAGGCAGGAAATAAAATGCAGCGCGTCATCTCCAAGCTGTATTCCATTTACCTCCGATATCCCGTCAGACTCTGCCGCGATAAGAAGCGCACGGTTAGTCATGCTCTTTGATCCCGGTACACTGATAACGCCGTTTACCGGCTCCGGATGATATGGAACATGATATGAAGTTTTATTTCCGGTTCTTTCGTAGATGTCTTTTGGCATATTCTCTCTATTGCGTTATTTCGCTACACTTTTTATTGTTATCCTTGCAGTTATCCTCGTGGTTCTTTCTTCGTGATCTATCTTCTCAATCTATCCTAGTAGCTTTTTCACTTCTTGTCACTTTTTAGCCAGCCTTTGTCTATCGCGGGCTTTATCATGTTATCATCAACGTATTTCCATATTTTCTCTGATCCCTCATGGGATTGTTCATTTCTTTTATACAGCCACTTTGCCTGAACATCGTGCTCTTTCCACGACTTTCCTCCATTTGCATCGGTAAGAACTACCGGCTGAAGCTTGTCGCACATATTTGCAAAATGCGCCTCAGGTGTTTCATTTGCCTCAAATTCATCCCAAAGATCTCGTATCTCTTTAGCCTGATCTTCTGGAAGTATCGCAAACAGCCTGTCTGCGGCACTAAGTTCGCGCGCACGTTTTGTCTTATTTCCCTCTGTATCGTATGCGTATGTATCTCCGGCATATATCTCGATAAGATCATGTATCAATACCATCGACATTGTATGGTATCTGTCAATCTTTTCATTTGCATATTCTGAAAGAAGCATCACCATCATAGCAAGATGCCATGCGTGTTCCGCATCGCCCTCGCACCTCGTACCATCTGCGAGATATGTACGTCTGATTATCTCTTTCTCTTTATCGATCTCCCTGAGAAAATCAAACTGCTCATCGAGTCTTTTATTTTCCTGATCATCATTCATAATAATGGCTCCCTGTATTCTTAAGGGTCATGCCCATACGAACCAGCAGAAAAGGTATCCTGTGATTATAGCAACCAACGTGAGCGGTACACTTATCTTCATGAAATCCTTTGCCTTGACTTCGTATCCGGCTTTATGCAGTATCCCGAGTGTCGTGATATTTGCTGACGCGCCTATAGGTGTGATGTTGCCGCCAAGAGTCGCCCCGGACAGCAGCCCAAAATACAGCAGATACGGTTCGATGCCCATCGACTTTGATACCATCGTCACAACAGGAAGCATCGTTGCAACATATGGAATGTTATCTATAAATGCTGATAGTAGAACTGATCCCCAGACGATTATCGAATACATTAAAAATTTATCGCTGCCTGCTACCTTGACAAATATCTGGCTTATGCTGTCGATGATCCCGGTTTCACTAAGCCCGTCGATAACGATAAATAGTCCAGTAAGAAGCCCGAGCGTAACAAAATCGACTTCTTTGATCGCGCGCTTCGACTGAGCAAAGCTGTGATGTCTTATAAGTGAGTAAATGATCGCAATAAATGCGTATCCGAGACATATCACACCATTTGTCAGTTCCGGTTTATTTTTTATGAATGATGCCGCAATAAGCGTTATCACTGTAAGAAGCAGAAATACTGTAGGTCCAAGGTCGTCAACTTCCTTCTTGGAATCTGAATCGACCGGTTCTTTGTCATTTCTGAACAAATACATCATAACCGGGATAGTTGCGAGTGCGCCAAGTTCTACTGCAAAGAAGATGCTTGGCTTGCCATGCAGGAAAAAGAAGCTTATAAAATCCATCTTTGCATAAGCACCTAACATGATCGATGTAGTATCACCTACGAGTGTAGCCGCACCCTGCAGATTTGATGATACTGAAATACATATCAGCATCGGAACCGGCGATATCTTGAGTTTCTTTGCGATCGCTATTCCAACAGGCGCGACCATGAGAACTGTCGCGACATTGTCTACAAAAGCTGAGATGATTCCGGCAAATAAGGACATATAGATTGCAACCCACATAACGTTCTTTGATCTATGAAGAAGTCCGTCAGCTATCCTGACCGGCATCTTGGAATCGATAAACAGTCCGACTGTTACCATTGTTCCTGCTATCATCATAAGTACATTCCAGCTTATCGCTCCGGGAACTTTTGACAGCGGCACGATCCCCGCGATGATAAATATTACTGCTGAACTCAGCGCTACATACACACGCTTTTTCGGAAGCGCTATCATTAGCGCATATGTTGCTAAAAACAATATCAGTGTAAAAACCTTCATTTCTCTCCTCGCTATTCGCGCCGTTCGGAGCCGTGCTCCGCGCAAAATGAGACTTTATCGATAGCAGATCTGATTCTCAATAAAGTCTCATTCATGCAATTCATATTTTATTTTACGATATCTTGTACTCTGCGATCACGCTGCCGAGCGAATCAACTGTATCTTCGACCTTCTTGCCAGCATCCTTGAGCTGCAGCACATTATCTGATACAGCATCTGTCGTTGCATTGATTTCTTCAGCCGTAGCTGCATTTTCCTGCGATGAAGCTGAAAGACTTGTCGTCAGGCTTGATACCGTATCGATACTTTCTTTCAGTTCTGAATTAACTGAATGAAGCTCGTCAACAGCCTTGTTCACGCCGTCAGTCGCAGAAACAATACTTTCAAAGCTCGACTTGGTCTCTTTTACGCTTTCATCCTGACGTTCAACATACTGTTTAACAAGTGAGCTCTGCTCTGTGGCATTCTTTGTATTTGTCTGAAGATCTGAGAGCATCTGGTTGATGGTTCCGACTGATGACGCGCTCTGTTCCGACAACTGTCTTATCTCGTCGGCAACAACTGCAAATCCTCTTCCGGCTTCACCGGCTCTTGCTGCCTCTATACTCGCATTAAGTGAAAGAAGATTCGTCTGTGAGGCAATCGATGAAATAAGACTGCTTGCTTCTCCGATCTTCTTTGAACTCTCTCCTATCTTCTCTATCATATCGAATATCCTATCGAACGCTTCACTATTCTGATTCGTGATATCCGTAAGATTATCTACCTTATTCATTCCTTCTGTAGTGATAGATGTGATAGACTTGCTTGTATCAGTAAGGGTTGAAGTGCATGCCTCACTCTTTTCCATAACGGTCAAAAGTTCGGACATTCTACTGGATATCTGTTCAACATCCTCTGCCTGCTGAGTCGCAGTTGTCGCAAGTTCCCCAACTGCAGTCGCTATATTAGCTACTGAATCAGATGCTTCATTCGTGCTATTGCCCAACTTCTGGCTTGATTCTTCAAGGCTCATAGCTGATTGTTTGATTCCCGTTATATTAGCAAGAATTGCACTCTGCATCTTTTTGACTGCGCGGTCAAGCTTTCCAAACTCGTCCGTTGACTGTGATACCGGACTATCATCCGTAAGGTCATTTGATGAGATAATATCTACACGTTTCCCGATATGTACGAGTTTCTTCTTGATAAATGTTCCGACATACAGCGACAATATTCCGGTAGCTGTTATGATCAGAAGGACAATGATACTCTCTACCATTATTGACTTGTTGATCTGCTCATTCATGATCGCGGTCTCTTCCGAAGAATAACTTGCAAGTATTTCCTTCATACCTGTGATATTCGCAAGTACTACATCGAACTGCTTCACCTGAAGTCCATAACTGCCTGTTCCTTTTTGCATATCATAGAGTAGCTGCCATTGTTTAAAGTCAGCATCAAACTTCGCCACAAGCTCTTTAAACGTCTGTCCATCCTTGCTTTTGATCTCAGTATACATGGCAGGTATAGCTGAAGCTGCTTTGTCAGCGTTTGCTATATTCGTCTGTACGCTCTGTGAGCATTCTTCATACTGCTTTATATCCGCATCCTTAAGATCCGGATTTGTATTAAACTGATCTTTTATAAAATCACGTTCTGCAAGCAATGCTTTATAAAGGTCTCTATCCGCATCCGACAGATTTGTATTCATTGAATAGAGCTGTTCATAATAGATCTGCTCCGATTCATTCATCGTTTTCTTCTGGTTTACACCACCCATGATAAGAAGAACCACTGCGATGATCTCCATTGGTACTATTGTTATACATAGTTTCAGTGTGATATTCAGGTTATCGAACCAGCCGCTCTTTATATTCTTTATGCCCTTCTCAGTTTTGGATACTTTTATTTTGGCAGCACGCGGCACCTTATCTTTCTTCTCCTTCTTCATCTTGTTCACTGTCTCCGTCCCCATGATTTGTTACCTCCATTATCAAATGAAAGATGTTCTGTCTGTGACAGAATTTATAGTAAAGATTATATCATGGATATGTACTAATAAAAAGACAGTTTTGCAAGTAGCAAACGTGATTATTGTTCTATAATGCTGCGAATCGCTGAAGTCACACAGACTTTCCCATCTCGTAAGCCTGTTTCATCGCAGGCGAACCGGAAATCTCACCTTTTTCATATACTCCTGTGCCATATACAACACCTTTCTCATTTGCTCCGTTCACACAGGCGGCATAGCCGCGGAAACAAGCAAGGGTTGCGTCCATAGCTTCTCTGCCCGATTACCATTTTCAGAAGCACCTCGCATGAATTCATCACAAAGCATATCTGAATTGCCACTTTTACGCGGACTGCCTGATAAGATCAATACTTTTTTTATCCATTATAATATTTCCCTTTCTGCAGTTTATCTGCATCACACTCTGTGTCAAATCACTTACGCCAGCATCTGAAGCGCCGGAACGAAAGCTTTCACCATCTGTTTCTTTACCAATATAATAATGCAGTTGGGGCTGACATTGAACTTCCAATATGTTGTGTCATTATAAACCAGCGGTTGATAATTCCATTTTCGTAAAAGCTGCATTTACCATAGAACATGAATAGAATGTGAAAAGGATTTCAAGTGTAATGAGTTTTCTTTACTTTATCATTACGTTTTGTTATAATATATATTTGAAAGGGGTGATAAATATGGCTCAAGCAGTTAATGTAAATTTTCGTATGGATGCAGATTTAAAGAAAAGCATGGAAGATGTATGCTCAGATATGGGGCTTTCAATGACAACAGCTTTTACAATTTTTGCCAAAAAGGTAAGTCGTGAAAAGCGTATACCATTTGAAGTTTCCGCAGACCCTTTTTATTCCGAAAGTAATATGGCACATTTACGTCGTGGTATTGCAGCTCTTAACGAAGGAAAAGGAACTGAACATGAATTAATAGAGGACAAAGATTGATGAAAAAAATATGGTTCGATGAAGCATGGGATGATTACCTTTATTGGCAATCTCAAGACAAAAAGACCCTAAAGCGAATCAATTCTTTGCTCAAAGATATTGAATGAAGTAATTTCAACGGTATCGGAAAACCCGAACCCTTAAAAGGGGATTTATTCGGATTCTGGAGTAGACGCATTGATGATTCCAATAGATTTGTATATCGTATTAACAATGATATTTTGGAAATACTATCCTGTCGCGGTCATTACGATGATTGTTGATCATGCCGGTGTTACGAAAGTTGTTTATACTCACATGGATATACAACAGCTTGTTGATGTAATTGATAAGACATAGTTTGTGTCATTTGTGTGTCATATATGTGTCATAGACAAAAAATTTGACGATGAACCTCGAATTTGCTTCGCAAATCCTCGGTCATCATCGCTTCCCTCTACTCTTATATTTGCGAGCGCATCTTTGACGATGAACCTCGAATTTGCTTCGCAAATCCTCGGTCATCATCGCTTCCCTCTACTCTTATATTTGCGAGCGCATCTTTGACGATGAACCTCGAATTTGCTTCGCAAATCCTCGGTCATCATCAAATCTGCCAATAGTCGCATAAAAAAAGAGCTTTCCGAGTAAACTCGGAAGCTCTTTTCATTATGCGACTGCTCGCAAATATTATCTCTTTGAAAACTGTGGTGCTCTTCTTGCTGCTTTGAGACCGTACTTCTTTCTCTCCTTCATACGAGGATCTCTTGTAAGATATCCTGCCTTCTTGAGAGTAGGTCTGTAATCTGCATCTACCTCAAGGAGCGCTCTTGCGATCCCGAGTCTGCAGGCACCAGCCTGTCCTGTTGTGCCGCCACCCTTTACAAAGATGATAGCATCAAACTTGTCTAACGTCTCTGTAGCTGTAAGAGGCTGCTTTGTGATCGTGATGAGTGTCTCAAGACCGAAGAACTCCTTGATGCCTCTGTCATTGATCGTGATCTTTCCATTTCCAGGTACAAGATATACTCTTGCAACGGAACTCTTTCTTCTGCCGGTTCCGTAATACTTTGTCTCGCTTTTCTTAGCTGACTTAGCCATTGTCTTCTCCTTTCAGACCTCAGTTGAATTTAAGAACTTCAGGTTTCTGTGCTGCCTGCTCATAATCTGCGCCAGCATAAACATGAAGCTTTGTGAACATTCTTCTTCCTAAAGGTCCGTGAGGAAGCATTCCCTTTATTGAACCCTCAACAACACGCTCGGGGGTCTTATTCATACGCTCGCGAAGTGTAGCACTCTTAAGTCCGCCAACATATTCAGAATGTCTGTAATAGATCTTCTGATCGAGTTTCTTACCCGTAACCTTAACCTTTGCTGCATTGATGACGATGAGATTATCTCCCATATCAAGGAAAGGTGTATAAGTGGGCTTGTTCTTGCCGGTAAGCACTTTGGCCGCTTCACTTGAAAGACGTCCGAGTGTCATATCCGTAGCATCTACAACATACCATTTTCTTTCGATTGCTGTGCCGCTAGGCATATATGTATCCATTTTTATCCTCCAAAACTGATGTCTTCGGGTATTCATCCTGCAGATGTCCGGCTGCGTTCTGAGCCTTCTGACTTTACTCAACCTATCTTCGTGAAATACCAGGGCTATTGGTATCCCGTCAGAAATGTTGTCACAGCTAATTATTATATGGTATGCAGCCTGCACTGTCAAGCTTCAATCCATTTTATTTTATGATAAAAGTGCCAAAATCATTCTGTTTCCATAACTTGCAATCAACAACGTAGCTTTGAGAAACATAACACCTTGATGTAATACTGCTTTTAACACCCTCATCAGTATCTGTTATGCACCTTTTCGGCGAAACACATAACATCCTTAAGCTCCAGCGGCGTTCCGTCATCTAAGACAACTCTGCCACTCATCTTACCAAATACCTGATGCTGATCTGACATGACTATTCCTGCGTTCAGGCATGCTTTTCTGTCGATCACCGGCGTAAATTCTGTCTCAAACCTGCCGTCACTGCTCGTAAATGTCCATTTATCCGTATATTTCTCCGGAATATTGAATGTGATATCGTCTAGTTTATGCCCTTTTCCATCATAGTAGACAATGTTCTCACTTGCAGCCGTTGTGTCACCGAATCCGTATCCTATGTTAAAGCCGAACGGCTTGCCTCCTATAACGCAGTTACACGAACCCCAATACCATGTGTTATTATAAGTCCACACTCCACGTCCCCAGTCGAGTATTCCGAAGTTCTTCGAAGGATCAAGTGTATATTCTTTTCCGTCAAATAAAATGCTTCCGGATGCCGGCATGCAGTTTATCTTCTGATCATAATAGAACGCCTTTGTCCCTGTCCATGGAATCGCGATCGTCATTGAATCCATCTGTGGCTGTTCAAGCGTAATATCGCAGCTTATATCATGTCCTTCGTGGAAATCAGTCATACTGCAGCGTATGATCCGCCGTCCATTTTCAACAATAAAATCCATAGAACAATTCTTATTTGAAAAATGACAGTTGCCAGTCACTGTTGATGGTGGCATGTTCAGCTTCCCCATCGGAAAAAGTGACAGCACTGTCTTCGTATTTTCAAAAGGCTTTGTAAAATCAAGAAATGATATGGACTGAAGTCCGATGTAACCATCGTCGGAGATTGTGAATGCCACCCCAAATCCGTCTCCCATAACAAGATAATAATCCCATTCTTTGATCTTCGTCTTGAGAGCATGAATATCTTTACGGCTGTATTCCCAGACCGGCTGTCTGCTCCATCCAGGTTCCGCTATAAACCCGTCTGCCGTAAGAAGCCGCTGCCTCTTTGTAACCTCGTGATTCCTCTTATTTTCCCCCATAATAATCGCCCCCTGTTCAACCATCTCTGGCTTTTCATAATTCTTTCAAAGGCACAATCATGTCATAATAGCCCAAGCTATCACCATCTCTTAACTTTCGGCTCACTATCAAGGAATTTGTAACTTACAAGTGTCAACCCGCATGCCGGAACTGTCGGTCCGGCCTTTGATCTGTCGCATGCTTCGATTATATCCGCAACATGCTCCGCGTGATATTTTCCGGTTCCTACGTACAAAAGTGTCCCCACAATAATACGAACCATATTGTATAAAAATCCATTTCCCGTAATGCTTATCACGATCTCAGGTCCTTCTTCACGCACATCGACAAGATACAGCGTACGCACGGTACTCTCTGCCTCAGCGTGGGCGCTGCAGAAGCTCTTGAAATCATGTTTTCCCTCAAGATACGCGCATGCCTCGCGCATCGCTTGAACATCAAGCCTATGATATGTGAAATATGTGTAGAGTCTTCTTACCGGCATTGGAAAATCCGCTCTGTAGATCCGGTATTCGTATGTCTTGATTGTTTCGCAGTGACGCGGATGAAAATCATCTGGTACCAGTGCCGAATCGATGACCTTTATATCATCAGGAAGCCGCTGATTGAGCGCATAAGAGAACTTTGACGGATCCATTCGCGACTCCGTATCAAATACTGCAACATTTCCAAGTGCATGTACACCGGCATCCGTCCTGCTGCCGCCTATTACTTCTATATTCTCACCAGTCAGCTCGGAAAGGCATCTGTTCAGCTCACCCTCTATCGTGACAGCATTCGGCTGTATCTGCCATCCATGATATAAAGTTCCGTCATATGCGACCGTGATCTTTATCCTTTTCATTTTCAGTCTCCACAAACTCTCTGCAAATCAGTATCAGATTCTTCCAACCGTACAGCATAGAACCAGATATGCCATAACTATCACATATGATATTGCATCTCTCTTCTTGTAAATAAGAGGCTTCATCTTTGTTCTGCCATCGCCGCCGCGATAACATCTTGCTTCCATCGCCATTGCAAGATCATTCGCTCTTCTAAATGCTGAAACAAAAAGCGGTACCAGAAGTGGAACCATGTTCTTCGCTCTCTTTATGAAATTTCCTGTCTCAAAATCTGCACACCTGGCCATCTGTGCTTTCTTGATGATGTCTGTTTCTTCCAGCAGTATCGGGATAAACCTAAGTGCTATCGACATCATCATCGCTATCTCATGCACCGGAACGCGAAATACCCGCAGTGGTCTCATAATGCTCTCAAGACCATCTGTCAGATTGTTAGGTGTTGTCGTCAATGTCATTATCGATGAGCCAATGATAAGGTATGTAAGACGTACAGCCATTTTCACGGAAAGTATTATGCCTTCCGATGTTATATGAAGCTTTCCTATAGCAACGACAACATGCCCCGGTGTCAGAAAAAGATTAAACACCACTGATACGAGCATGAGGATAAGTATTCCTTTCATGCCCTTTATTATATATTTGAATGGCACTTTTGATACTAATATTATAGCAGCCAAAAATACCGTTATGATCGCATATCCATATATATTCTTCACTACAAAAAGCGATATGATAAAAAGAAATGTAGATACAAGTTTTACCCTTGGATCAAGCCTATGTATCGGAGATTCTGAAGGATAATACTGCCCAATGACAACATCCATCATACGGCATGCCCTCCTTTTCCAAGAGCACGCAGTATATCTTCTTCCGCTTCATCAAGCGTCAGGCAGTCAGTTCTGACATCGTATCCGTCCTGCCGCAGCTGCTGCATTATGTACGTCACCTGTGGTGCAGCAAGTCCTATCTTCTCAAGTTCTTTGTAATGTGCAAAGACCTTTCTAGGCTCATCATCATATATGAGCATTCCACGATTCATAACGAGTATGCGGCTGACATGTTCAGCTACATCCTCCATGCTGTGCGACACGAGGATTATCGTCATTCCCGTTTCTTCTCTAAGATGGGAAATAAGATTCAGTATGTCATCTCTCCCCTTTGGATCAAGTCCTGCTGTCGGTTCATCAAGTATCATGATCTCCGGCCGCATTGCAAGTACGCCTGCTATCGCGGCGCGCCGTTTCTGCCCTCCCGACAGGTCAAACGGTGACTGATAAAAACAATCATCCTCAAGACCGACTTTCTTCAGCGCGTCATATGCGCGAAGTTCAACTTCTTTACGCTCAAGTCCCATATTTACCGGTCCAAAACAGACATCTTTGAAAACTGTCTCCTCAAAGAGCTGATGTTCCGGATACTGAAATACAAGACCGACGCTGCTGCGCAGTTTATTCCTATCGTATTCCTTGTCGTTTATATCCGCACCGTTAAAATAGACATTTCCACCTGTTGGCTTCAGCAGACCATTCAGCAACTGAACAAGCGTAGACTTTCCAGACCCTGTATGACCTATAAGACCTACAAACTCACCATTTTCTATTTTAAATGAAATATCTCCAAGTGCCTTCGATTCCATCGCGGAGTTCTCATTATATACATAACTCACATGATCCAATATAATAGACATCTATTATTTTCCTACTCTTTCAACGCACAAGTTCCTCACGCAATACCCTAATCATATAAAACGTGTCCGTTTTATGCTGCATTACATTGCTTTATATTGCCTTGCTTTATATTGCCTTGCTTTATATTGCCTTGCTTTATATTGCCTTGCTTTCAAATATTGGTTTCTGACCTTTAGTTTTATTCAGTGCGTCCGCAAGCTCCCGTGCTGTAAGTATCCCGTCAGGAAGATCTAATCCAGCTTTCTTAAGTTTATATGCCAGCATAGTTACCTGAGGCACATCAAGCCTCATACTGCGCAGCAACTCAACCTGCGAAAATATCTGTCTCGGAGTTCCCTGTATCGCAATGCTTCCTTTATCCATCACAAATGCTTCATCGGCATCTATTATCTCTTCCATATAATGCGTTATCAGAATTACCGTTATTCCTTTTTCCTTATTAAGCTTCCTGACTGATTCTATTACCTCTTTTCGTCCATTCGGGTCAAGCATCGCGGTCGGTTCATCAAGCACTATACACTCCGGCTCCATCGCCAAAACTCCTGCTATTGAGACTCTCTGCTTCTGTCCACCTGAAAGCCTGTTCGGAGAACTTTTTCTGAACTCATACATTCCTACAGCCTTTAAACTTGCCTCAACACGCTTCCAAATCTCATCAGTAGGAACTCCCATATTCTCCGGCCCAAATCCGACATCCTCTTCGACTACCTGTCCGATTATCTGATTATCCGGATTCTGAAATACCATACCAGCCTCTTGTCTGATATCCCACAGATGATCATCTACCGTCGTATCCATTCCGTCAACCCAGACAGTTCCTTCTGTTGGCATAAGTATCGCATTTATATGTTTCGCAAGTGTAGATTTTCCCGAGCCGTTATGCCCGAGTATAGCGATAAAATCACCCTTTTTGATATCAAGAGTAACATTATCTACGGCACGCGTTATTCCTTCTACATTGCCTTCTTCGTCTCTTCTTATATATTCAAATACAAGATCTTCTGTCTTTACTATTCCCATGATCTACCACCAATCATTTACATGTTCGCGTTTATTCTACTTGATTTATCACGACTTTACAAGGTCGATGTAGTATATGATATGGATGACAGTTTGATATAGCATACGATATGGATGGCAGTTTGATATAGCATACGATTATGGATGGCAGTTTGATATAGCATACGATATGGATGGCAGTTTGATATAGCATACGATATGGATGTTAAAATTATGGTTTTGCTATGGTACTAAATCATCATATGAGATGTACATTTATTATTCCGTCTATCGTCATATGAGATATTCATTTATTATTTCATCTATTGTCTTATTATTAATCGGGTGATTGCTTGTCTCATATGTAAGTATGAGATTTCTTCCCGGAAATATCTTATTTTTCTCATACGATTCAATTCTTTTGATTGCTTTTTCACTATAATCAGAATCATCCATCATTCCAAAATGTTCCCAGTAAAACGCTTCTCTTGTTCTGACATTCAACACATAGAAATCCGGTCTTATATATCCTATCCCATTTAGATTCAATGGGAATTCATATACATATGGAATCCCTAACATGTATAACTTATCGGAGATAATCTTCTCTGATTTTGATCTGACTATCTCGCCTTTTTCTGTCATTATCGCATCTTCCTCCTCATCACCTAATGCGTACACACGTGAATCCTGCTTGTTATCTTTAATCGCTTTTTGTTTATTTTCCCATGTCTCTGCATATACGGCATTATCGTAGATATACGAAGTCACAATATTTTGCTTTGCAACTGTAAGTTTTTGATTGATACAAAAATAATCATCACGATAGTGAAGTTTTTCTATTTTATCAAGAATTGCAATGTCATGTTTCGCCATTTTATAAACCTTCTGTGCATATTCTTTCTGCGCCAGTCTCTTGGCAATATCGTCCTCTGATCTCTTGATATACATCCTTGGCTTTCCATCGGTCTTACAGTAATACTGATATTTCTTCCCTTTCGGAATGGCATACAGAGTCCCCTTTGGCGCAGACCTTATGTCTTTTTCCGCCATCCGCATGATTTTGTTCAATTCCTCAATAGTAATTCTGTCTTTGCCCTCAGTTTTACTATTATTCTGCAACAATTCATATTTCTCATTTCTATTCATGTTGTCTGTGTTGTCTTTGTTCGTGTTGTCTTTGTTTGTGTTGTCTTTGTTTGTGTTGTCTTTGTTTGTGTTGTCTTTATTCATATTCAACCCTCCATTTTCTTTCTATGCATCACTCAAGCAATCTATGCCCTACATTGATGTATATCCTATTGTTCCAAGCTAATCCCGTTCGTTCGTATTTCTTTCTTTGCATCACCCACATAACATTATGTCCTGTAGTGATGCATTTCCTAATATCCCAAATCGTTCATATTTCTTTCTATACATCACTCAAGCAACACATGACCTACGCTGATGCATTTCTCATAATTTAGGTAGGGGTTGTTGAAGTGATAAGTTACGAATTAACATCACATACAGTTTTTTTATAGCAATATGATGTATTTCCTCTTGTTTTGTCTTGTTATACCCCCTCTTTCAAGTAGAATTATGCATCAGTTTCGCGTTAGATATTGCATGGTGATGCAGTTTAGTTATGTCAACCGTGCATTTATTGAGAAATTACATCACTGATTTCGCATTCTTCTCTGAATGATGCAACTTACGCTATTTGTTGAATATCACCTCCTGTCACATTATGACAAGCTCAAATTCCGAGTATATTGATAAACTATAATATACGAATATTTTAATAAACAATATTCGTCAGCATTTATACCCATTGCTTTCATTGCTTTCATTGCTTTCAATTCTTTGATTGCTTTAATCAGGCTTTAACCTTTTTGAGAATTTGGTATGAGTTCAATGCTGCAAAGCATTGCCCGCGCATAAGCGCTTGCACACCTGCCAGAAACTGGCAATGAATATAATTGACAATATCCTTAATAGAAAACTACTCAAGTTCAAATAGCTTGTATTCGTATTATGATGTTTCGCAGTCAAAACTGCAAGCTTTTTCTGCTTCCATTTGCAAACACGCCGTTTAAGATATATTATGATGAGGATTAAAATCGTGATGAGATAAAGTCACATTACGTTCATTTTTTCATGAATTACATGCTTAACACTTACACGACAAGTCCCTGTGATCCCGCACAACTAATAACAATAGAACTACCGCTTTTCTTATAATGTGGAAAGGATAATTCAAAAAATGAAAATTTCAGATAAGAATCTCAATAAAGAATATAACGCTAATTCCAGCAATAAGTCAGAAAATAACACAGACGATGATGCTAATATCAATTCTGAAAATAGTACAGACGATGATGCTAATATCAATTCAAAAAATAACGTAGACAATAATTCAAGTAATGATTCAAATAATAATCCAGAGAATAGTTCAACTGAAGGAACTCCCCTAAAAACAGATAGCAGCTTATCTAAGAGTGCCCGTAAAGCCCTGCTTACCGGGATCGTTGAAATCGGCATACTCATTGCAGTATGCGCTATAATCGTTCACTTTCTGACAAGATCACAGACGCTCAGCGAATATGCAGAAGATGATCCTACTGCTGCCTATGGTACAACATCATTTTCAGACGAAAATACAACATCTGACATAGATGATAGCACTAACGAAAATGTGAATTCAGATGCAAATGATAGATCTAGCACAACTACTGAATCTGTTGAAGACAGTAACCCAGGAACGAACGACACTGCAAACATGACCGACAAGGCAAATAAACAAAGTAAGTCCGACTCGAACACTAATTCCATTGCAACTGATAAAACATCTGAAAGAAATAATGCCAGTGTAAGCAATAAAACCAAAGAAAATGAAAAAGCTGACACTATTGGCACATCTACTTCAGAAACAGTATCCGTAACAGCATCTACCGTGCAATATGATACTACTCAAAAAACGATGTCCGGCGAAACATTCACCTATAAACCCGGATTCACTTCATCGCCTATTTCTGAAGCAGTAAAGATTCGTATAACAGGCATCTCCTACCCTGATCTTACATCGACTGCATCGACTACCTATAAAAGTAAAGTTCCATCGTACGATGATCTCAGGTACCTTACACTAAAATATAAGAATGGTGATGATAAAGACTGCATCGGTGAAATGATCTGCAATAAAGCGATAGCTAATGACCTCCTAGAGATATTCAGTGAACTCTACGATAATGACTATCGCATCGACAAAATACGCCTCATTGATGATTATGGCGGAAATGATGATGCATCAGTAACAGATAACAACACATCCTGTTTCAATTTCCGGACAGTTGAAGGAAAGAAAAAACTGTCAAACCATTCACTCGGACTTGCAGTAGACATCAATCCTCTCTACAATCCCTACATAACATACAAAAAAGGCATACCAAGTATCAAACTTCCATGCTGCGTTCCATATGCAGACCGCACCGCCTCCTATCCATATAAGATAACGACTGATGACCTGGCATACAAGCTCTTCATACAGCACGGGTTCACTTGGGGCGGCAACTGGAAAAGTTGCAAAGACTATCAGCATTTCGAGAAGAAACTATAATTTTGCTATGTTAACATAACAAATACGACTTCCCTACGCATCCGCACATCCGCCACGTGAATGCTTCTGTTCCCCTACTCATCGCACAGCCGCCACGCGAATGATATCGCTTCCCTACCCTACGCATAGCCGTTCACGTGATGATACTGTGACCGACCATTTGCAGGCGACAGTGCTAAGCGAGGTTTTTTCGAGCATAGCACCGCTTCGCCTGCAATGAGCGCAAGCGTGTCGAAACAGTATCATCACGTGAGCGGCGTGCAAACGCAGGCGGCGTGCAAACGCAGGCGACGTGCGAAAGAGCAAAAAAACACGTACCGCAGAAATGCAGTACGTGCCTTTAATCTACATATTATTGATCTTAAGGATCAAACGAGTTCGAGAACAACTTCCATAGCTGCATCGCCTCTACGAGGTCCAATCTTGATTATGCGAGTATAGCCACCCTTACGGTTAGCATACTTAGGAGCATATTCATTGAAAAGCTTGTCAGCAAGATCAATCTCTTTTGTTGACTTCTTAGCACCAGCGCCAGCCTTACCAACTTCAGTTACAGGATAAAGGACTGAGAGCATCTTACGACGAGCATGCATTCTTGAAGGCTTGTCCTTCTTGATCTCTTTCTCAACAGTATCGTAAACGTTAACAGTCTTGCCGTTATCCATCTTAACGACCTTGCCATCCTTATCATGTGCTGACTCAGCAAGAACCTTGCCAGTCTCTTTATCAACGATCTGCTTTACACGCTTGCCATCCTTGTCCTTACGGGCAACCTTAGCCTGAACCTTGACTGTCTCAAAGTTATCCTTCTCCTTGACTGCCATAGCGATAAGCGGATCAGCCATCTTCTGTACTTCCTTGGCACGAGCCTCAGTTGTGATGATTCTTCCCTTGTAAATAAGATCTGTAACCTGTGTTCTGAGAAGTGCTTTACGCTGAGGTGTAGCCTTTCCCAGTTTTCTGTACATTGCCATTATATGGCTCCTTTCTCATATACGGGAGTTCTCTCCCTTATGGTGCATCAGACCGCGCACTTTGGACTTACCTGTCTGATACTTTATCTATGCCCTATGAGACAGCACACACGAACTCATCGGATTTACCGGTGCACTGAACAAAAAGGACTATTAACTATCACTCTTCACCAGTATGAAGTTCAAGACCAAGATCCTTGAGCTTTGCAAGTACTTCTTCAAGTGACTTGCGTCCGAGATTTCTTACCTTCATCATATCTTCAGGTGACTTGCTTATAAGCTCCTGAACAGTATTGATTCCGGCTCTCTTTAAGCAGTTGTATGAACGAACTGAAAGTTCAAGCTCATCAATGCTCATCTCAAGCGCTTTTTCTTTATCATCATCCGGCTTTTCAACCATAACTTCTGCTGTCTTTGCGTTCTCTGACAGATCGATGAAAAGGCTGAGGTGTTCGCTCAGGACTTTTGCAGCCAGACTGACTGCTTCATCAGGTGACAGTGAACCATTCGTATAAACATCAAGAGTCAGTTTGTCATAATCTGTGACCTGACCTACACGAGTATTCTCAACAGTAACGTTGACACGTTCAACAGGTGTATAGATTGAATCGATCGCAATAACTCCGATCGGGAATGAATCTGACTTATTCTTCTCGGCGCTTATATAACCACGACCTTTTGTGATTGTAAGCTCCATATAAAGCTTTGCGTCTTTTCCGCTAAGTGTAGCGATTGTCTGGTCAGGATTCATGATCTCGATATCCTGATCAACCTGGATATCAGATGCATGGATGACACCTTCTCCGCTATACTCGATGTAAGCAGTCTTAGGCTCATCTGTCTCGCTGTTATTTCTGATTGCAAGACTCTTGACGTTCATGATGATCTCTGTTACATCTTCCTTTATTCCAGGAATAGATGTGAACTCATGATCAACGCCGTCAATCTTTATCTGACTTACTGCTGCTCCTGGAAGTGAAGAAAGCATGATTCTTCTAAGTGAATTTCCAAGTGTTGTGCCATATCCTCTTTCGAGCGGTTCAACGACAAATTTGCCATATCTTTTATCATCAGAAATCTCTTCGACACTGATATTGGGTCTTTCGAAATCAAACACGGTATATACCCTCCTTTTGAGACTTATGTCTGCACTGAATGGTTTTCAGTTACGGGCATATATCATTATTTAGAATACAGCTCGACTATAAGCATCTCGTCTACTGGAACATCGATCTGTTCTCTTGTAGGAAGAGCTTTTACTGTTCCCTTGAGAGCATCTTTCTCAACATCAAGCCACTCCGGGCATGCTTTTCCGTTATTAGCTTCAAGGATATCCTTATATCTCTGAAGGCTCTTTGATTTTTCACGAATCTCGATAACATCGCCTGCTGAGCACTGATATGAAGGTATATTAACAGCCTTTCCATTAACAAGTACATGCTTATGATCAACGATCTGTCTTGCTTCTTTTCTTGTTCTTGCAAATCCCATTCTGAAGATGATACTGTCAAGTCTCATTTCAAGCATGATCATAAGGTTTTCACCGGTCATACCCTTCATGCGGTCAGCCTTCTTGTAATAATTTCTGAAAGGCTTCTCAAGAACGCCGTAAATAAACTTGGCCTTCTGCTTTTCACGAACCTGAAGTCCATATTCACTCATCTTTCTTGTCTGGTGAAGTTTTGTCCTGTTTGATTTCTTATCATATCCTAAATATGTAGGATCAAGATCAAGTGATCTGCATCTCTTTAATATAGGTGTTTTGTTGACTGCCATTTTATGTGGCTCCTTTCGATTCTGGTTTTTTCAAACTACAGTTGTTTACAGTACATTACTGTACTTTCTTCCAACATCCCTTTTGGTAGAGATATTATTTACCGCACAATCTCCTAAATATCTATACTGTAACTATACATATAGGCAGTATCTGAGATTCCCGGAGAAATGCTATAAACGAAAACTATACACGACGACGCTTAGGCGGACGGCATCCGTTGTGAGGAACAGGTGTTACATCACAGATGCTTGTAACTTCAAGTCCTGCTGCCTGAAGAGCACGGATAGCGGCTTCACGACCGGTTCCGGGACCCTTGACCATAACATCAACTGTCTTAAGACCGTGAGGAAGAGCAGCCTTTGTTGCTGTCTCTGCTGCCATCTGAGCTGCATAAGGAGTAGACTTTCTTGAACCCTTGAATCCAAGTCCGCCTGCGCTTGCCCAGCTAAGTGCATTTCCTTCGGTATCTGTAAGTGTTACGATAGTATTGTTAAATGAAGACTGGATATGAGCCTGTCCGTGTTCAACGTTCTTTCTGACACGCTTTTTTCCGGTTTTCTTTGCTGATGATTCATTCTTTGCTGCCATATTATTCTAACCATTCCCTTTCTGATGGATTATAATGTATCCTTCTTCTTATTAGCGATAGTCTTCTTAGGTCCTTTTCTTGTACGGGCATTAGTCTTAGTTCTCTGACCACGTACGGGAAGGCCCTTTCTATGGCGGATTCCTCTGTAGCATCCGATCTCTTCGAGCCTCTTGATGTTCATGATGGTTTCTCTTCTGAGATCACCTTCTACTGTATAATTCTTATCAATAACTTCAGCAAGTCTCTTGACTTCATCATCTGTCAGATCCCTTACACGTGTGTCCGGGCTTACCTGTGCAGCATCAAGAATCTTGTCTGCGCTTGTTCTGCCGATCCCGAATATATATGTGAGACCGATCTGAATGCGCTTTTCTCTCGGTAAATCAACTCCTGCGATACGAGCCATTGTAAATTTCCTCCAAATAAAGTTTGTTGTTTCCTCTAATTTAGTTACATTACCAATTACCAGTTGATTGAGGCATACTATGCCTAACCTGTGACCCAGGTCTATCCAATTTGCATTGGTATCAAGAAGTAATCTCCGTAGGCCCTTATCTCCACTTATCATTACCGAAATAAATCAATCTATAATGAATAGGACACAAGAGACCCTGAACGCATATTATGCGCCGGGGATCATCCTTGTACCTGTTTATGCTTCGGATTCTCACAGATCACTCTTACTTTGCCTTTGCGTCTAATGACTTTGCACTTTTCGCACATCGGCTTAACTGATGATCTTACCTTCATTTTTGTTCCTCCTTTCAGAAAAGTCCGTGTTATATTGTATCACCCACGTTATTTATTTGCAACCACGAATTTTCTCATCATACGATTTTCATTCTTCATGCTGCATAATGTAACGTAAGCATCTGTGCTTTATTTATCGCGCCATACGATTCTGCCTTTTGAAAGATCATACGGGCTGAGTTCCAGTGTTACCTTATCTCCCGGAAGTATACGTATGAAATTCTGTCTGAGTTTGCCGCTTATATGTGCGAGAACGACATGTCCGTTCTCGAGCTGAACGTTAAACATCGTGTTTGGCAGCTTTTCAACTACTGTTCCTTCTAGTTCAATGACATCTGCTTTTGACATTAATAAATTTCCTCCCTGAGCCAGAGCTCATACTGCGTATCAATCATCCGATCAGCGAAAGAATCTCGGGTTCGCCATCCGTTATGAGTATCGTATTTTCATAATGTGCTGACAGCGATCCATCTGCAGTCGACACGGTCCATCCATTATCCGAGATCTTGATATCCTTTTTTCCAATGTTGATCATGGGTTCTATCGCAAGTGTCATACCCGGCTGAAGGTATATTCCCATCTCACCTTGTCTGAAATTCGGTATCATCGGATCCTCATGCATTGATGTTCCTATGCCATGCCCCGTCATGTCCTCGACTATACCATATCCAAATTGAGTCACATAATCGCCTATCGTGTTTGATATATCATACAAATGATTTCCAGCCTTTGCAGCCTTTAGTCCTTCAAAAAAACTCTGACGCGTAACCTCAATAAGTTTCCCTGCTTCTTCGGAAATATTTCCGACTGCTATAGTACGAGCCGCATCCGAATGATATCCTTTGTAGATCAGACCTGCATCAATGCTTACTATATCTCCGTCTTTTATTATCCTGTCCTTCGACGGAATGCCATGGACGATCTCGTCATTCACCGATACACATACCGATGCGGGATAACCTTCATAATCCAGAAAATTAGGTATTCCACCGTGACTTCTTATAAGTTCATCTGCTGTCCTGTTGATCTCAAATGTAGATATGCCAGGCAGCACGATCGCCGCAAGCTCTTTATGTACCTGTGCAAGTCTGTGGCAGGATTCGCGCATAAGCGCTATCTCATTTTCAGACTTTATTGTTACTGCCATATACGCCTCTTATCAGCAGGCATCTCAGTTATATCTGAGATTCCTTTTTCATTATCAGCCAAGCATCTCAGTTATATCTGAGAATACTTTGTTCACATCCTGAGTCCCATCAACTGAATGAAGAACATTCTGCTTTGTATAATATTCTATCAGCGGCTGTGTCTGATCATGATATACCTTAAGACGGTTCTTAACTGTCTCCGGCTTATCATCATCACGAAGGACAAGTTCACTTCCGCATACATCACAGATGCCGTCTTTCTTAGGCGGTACATATTCTACGTGATATGTAGCTCCACACTTAAGACATGCGCGTCTTCCACCCATGCGGTGGATGATGTTCTCATCCGGTACATCTACATCTATAGCATAGTCCAGTTTTTCGCCATTCTTCGTAAGTTCGCCGTCCAGCACTTCTGCCTGAGGTATCGTTCTCGGGAAACCATCAAGTACATATCCATTCTTGCAGTCAGCCTGTGCGACTCTGTCGAGAAGAAGCTTTACTGTAAGCTCATCTGGTACGAGCTGTCCCTTATCCATATATCCTTTTGCTTCCTTGCCAAGTTCTGTTCCGTTCTTTATATTTGCTCTGAAAATATCTCCCGTGGAAATATGAGGAATATTGTATTTTTCTGCGATCATGTTAGCCTGTGTGCCTTTTCCGGCACCGGGTGCTCCAAGCATTACTATTTTCATAATTTTCCCTTTCTTCAAGAACAATGCTTCATAATTCTGTTTCAGCTTAAATGCGGTCACGCATTTACTGCATGACCGCATGATCTGTAAAGATTGAATTCATCAATCACTGAGGAATCCCTTGTAATTACGTACCAGCATCATTGATTCGATCTGTTTCACAGTCTCAAGAACAACACTGACGATAATGATCAGACTTGTTCCGCCAAATGACACATCCGCGTTAAAGAATCCATTAAAGAAATACGGTATGACGCAGACGATTGTCAGTCCTACGGCACCTATGAAAATAACATAATTCAGAATGCCGTTAAGATAATCGCTTGTCGGTTTGCCGGGTCTGATACCCGGTATAAATCCGCCCTGCTTCTTCATATTATCAGCAACCTCAATCGGGTTGAACGTGATAGATGTATAGAAGTATGCGAAGAAAATAACAAGTACAATGTAAAGCACCAGTCCGATAGAATAGAGCGGCTCCTTGGGATCACACCAGTTGCTCGAGCTAAGTCCCTTAAGTATCTTTGACCATACTCCCGTTCCTTTGTAATTAGCAAATGAACAAATAACAACCGGGAACTGCATCATTGATGATGCAAAGATGACAGGGATAACGCCTCCCGTGTTGACCCTAAGAGGGATGCACGATGACTGACCTCCAACTGTCTTTCTTCCCAAAACCTTCTTGGCATACTGAACCGGTATCTTTCTCTCAGCATCATTGAGCAATATTACAAGTATTACCATGCCAACAATGATCGCTATTATGATGATAGCCGCTACAACACCCTTTGCTATGCTCTTGCCGATAACGAACTGTTTGAAAAGGCTCGCGATATCCTGCGGTGTGCGTGAAAGGATATTGATAGTAAGTACTATAGATATTCCGTTTCCTACACCAAACTCAGTGATCTGATCACCAATCCACATCATGAATGCGGAACCAGCTGTAAGAGCTGATATAGCGAGGATTACACTAAGTGCGTTGTAATTCTCCAAGAGACCATTACGTCCAAGTCCTATCGCCATCGCGGATGATTCAATAAGTGCAAGACCCACTGAAGCATAACGTGTGATAGAAGCAATAAGCTTTCTGCCATCTTCTCCTTCACGCTGCATCTCTTCAAGCTTTGGTATAGCTATCGTAAGAAGCTGCATTATGATGGAAGCATTGATATATGGCGTAATGTTCAGTGCAACTATCGACATATTAAGGAATGAGCCGCCGGTGAAAGCATCAAAGAAGTTAAATGCATCACCGGTCTGCTGTGCGAACCAGTTCGAAAAATAATCTCTGTTTACACCCGGAACTGGGATCTGTGACGCAAGTCTTATTACTATGAGCATAAGAAATGTGAAAAAGATCTTATTCCGGATTTCCTTCATTTTAAAAGCATTCTTAAGGTTAGTAAGCATATTACATCACCTCAGCAGTTCCACCAAGCTTCTCAATCTTTTCCTTTGCAGATGCACTGTATGCATTTACCTTGACATTGAGTTTTTTGGTAATTTCTCCATTTCCAAGGATCTTTACACCATCACGGGGATTTGATACTATTCCCTTTTCAACAAGTGCATTTACATCAACTGTAGTATCGTTATCGAATACGTCAAGACGATCAACATTGACTGCAACGATATCCTTTGTGTTGCGGCATGTAAATCCTCTCTTAGGCAGACGTCTGTATAAAGGCATCTGACCACCTTCGAAACCAGGTCTCTTTGCTCCTGAACGGGCTTTCTGACCCTTATGACCCTTGCCGGCTGTCTTTCCGTTTCCGGAACCATATCCGCGGCCTCTTCTGAAAGTATCGTTATGTCTTGAACCTTCAGCAGATTTCAAATTTGATAACTCCATTTTGACACCTCCTTTTCCGATTATTGTATTATTCCTCGACCTTTACCATGTACAGGACATGCTGAATCTGACCTCTAGTTGCCCCGTTATCAGGAAGTTCAACTGTCTGACGGATCTTGTGCAGACCCATTGCTTCAACAGTTGCTCTCTGCTTAGGTGTTGCGCCGATAGGAGATCTCATTAAAGTTATCTTTAATGTCTTTGCGTTCTTTTCAGGCATTTCATTGTCTCCTTTCTGTTAAGCCGTGATTTCTTCTACAGACTTACCACGGTTTTTAGCTACTTCTTCAGGAGTCTTGATCTTCTCAAGTCCAGCTATCGTAGCGAAAACTACGTTCTGCTTATTGTTAGAGCCAAGTGACTTTGTACGGATATTCTTTATTCCGGCAAGGTCGCATACAATACGTGCAGGACCACCGGCTATGATTCCGGTACCATCGGGAGCATTCTTCAGAAGAACTTCTGATGAACCATACTTTCCGATGAAGTCATGTGTGATACTCATATTCTGGTCAAGACCAATTGTGATCATATTCTTGATGGCATCCTCTTTACCTTTACGGATGGCATCTGGAATTTCTGTAGCCTTTCCAAGTCCGGCTCCAACGTGTCCGTTCTGATCGCCAACAACGACAAGTGCTGTGAAACGCATATGACGGCCGCCCTTGACAACCTTTGTAACACGTTTGATCGTTACAACTTTATCCTGTAATTCCACCTGCGTGGGATCAATTATTGTGTTTCTCACGTGTTTTTCTCCCTTCATTAGAATTGCAGTCCAGCTTCTCTGGCTGCATCAGCTAAAGCTGCGACTTTTCCGTGATATATGAATCCGCCTCTGTCGAATACGACTTCCTTGATACCTTTATCAAGTGCCTTCTTCGCAACAACGGTTCCGAGTAATTTCGCTGCTTCTACGTTATTTGTCTTCTCAAGCTTATCCTTAACATCCTTATCAAGCGTGGATGCTGCTACTAATGTATTCCCAACGGTATCATCGATAATTTGAGCATACATGTGATTATTGCTTCTGAAAACAGCAAGACGTGGTCTCTCTGCAGTACCGCTGAAACGGTTACGCATTCTGTCATGTTTCTTAACACGTGTTTCCTGTCTTGAATTTTTCTTAATCATCTCAGTCTCTCCTTATCTATTATTTCTTACCGGTCTTACCGACTTTACGTCTGATCGTTTCGTCGATATACTTTATGCCCTTGCCCTTATAAGGTTCAGGTCTCTTCTTATCTCTGATCTCAGCGGCGAACTGACCGACTTTTTCTTTGTCGATACCCTTTACCGTGATGATATGATCATCAACTTCAGTTGTGAGTCCCTCTGGATCATCCATAAGAACCGGATGAGAATAACCGAGTTTCAGATTAAGTGTCTTGCCCTGTTTTGATGCTGCATAACCGACACCGTTAACTTCCAATTTCTTTTCGAACCCTTCAGTAACACCAACAACCATGTTGTTGAGAAGTGTTCTCGTAAGACCGTGAAGAGACTTCATCTTCTTAAGTTCATTAGGTCTCTCAACTAAGAGTTCCCCATTTTCCTGTTTGATATTCATTTCCGCGGGAAGGACTCTCTCAAGTGTTCCCTTGGGACCTTTTACAGTCACCTTGTTATTTTCTGCAATATCAACTGTAACTCCGGCCGGTATTGCGATTGGCATTCTACCTATACGTGACATGCCCGTACCTCCTTATAATCTCTGTCTACAGATTCAAATAAATGATATTACCAAACAAATGCAAGAACTTCTCCGCCTACATTAAGCTCTCTTGCTTTCTTATCGGTAATGACACCCTGATTCGTTGATATTATAGCAATTCCGAGACCGCCAAGAACCTTGGGAAGGTCTTCCTTATTTGCATAAACACGAAGTCCGGGCTTTGATATTCTCTTGATTCCGGAGATGACCTTGTCGTTCTTGTCCTCACCATACTTAAGAGTGATATGAAGATCCTTATGACTTCCTGCATCTTCCATATCGAGTTTCTTGATATATCCTTCATCAAGCAGAATCTGTGCGATAGCAAGTTTCATCTTTGAAGATGGAACATTGACTGTATCGTGCTTCTGCGTATTTGCATTACGGATTCTTGTAAGCATATCTGCAATAGGATCGCTCATTGTCA
>OBMA010000372.1_pt1 | contig 25875 bp, 34 predicted proteins | sample 1539141 | NCBI WGS metagenome assembly OBMA01 (sample SAMEA3991484, study PRJEB22521) | metagenome | biome: anthropogenic terrestrial biome; feature: sewage plant; material: raw primary sludge | place: Sweden | collected 2012-09-26
GAATCATATATTAATATATATAATACAAATCTATAATTATTTATTTTAAAACCTTAATTTATATAAATGAATTAGCTACTCATTAATATAAAGAAAGTGCTTAGAATTAAATAAAAAGTAGGTTAAATCAAATGTTTTAACTGATCATTAAAACATTTACTAGAAGTTTTAGTACGTATGAGTTAGATTGTAAGACATGGGTTCGACTCCCATCAGGTCCACTTATTTAAATAAAAAGGGCCTGTTTGGTTTTGATTGCAATGGAAGTAAATACATTAAGTACTTTAATATATACAAACGACAATGAAAATAACATTGTTGACTATACTTGCGTAGCGTAAGTAAGGTCACGTGGATGCAAAACCTACGAAAGTGGTTTAGAATGAGAAATCATAGATTAATCTACGTTGGTTTGTGACCAAGATTTCTCTCACTATGGGTAATGGTTATAAAGAAATGTTACGGGATAGAATACCTAATACCGTAGACATTGCGCTCAAATGGCGTAAAGCTAAAGAGCGTTGGCTTGAACATGTGTATAGAACAGAAATCTGTGTTTATCCTGTAAAAGATAAACAAAATCGTTATGCTACTACTAGAATGATTCTAGGAATAAGCAAAAAAGATAGGATTTTTGACTTTCACAGAAGTATTGATTGGGATAATATATCTCCAATGGAAAGAACTTATTGGGCTAATATTGAAACTTGGGTCAATTGGTTTATAAGAAAATATATGTATATAAAAAATACATATGATATTTCTCTCTCATGTGGAAAAGATGAAAATTTTATTAAAGAAACAATCATCCATGAATATTTATGGCAATTATCTCCATATTGGAGAAATAAACTTGCCAACTTTTTAATCAAAACATTTAAAAACTAATGTATTTTCCAAATACGAAAAATGGTAGAAAAAATGAATCCATTTTTGGTTTATTCACATAATTTTGTAACAAAAAAAGAAGAAATAATTCCTAGATTTAGATCTCTATCACCATATAAAACTCCAGCATGGTTTTTTAAACATGATGATTTAGTAGATGTATCAGATTGGATAGAAGTAAATATATTTTCATGCATTCCTATATTAACAGATACAACAATTAGCGTATTAATTAGAATAGCAACTGGAATGTTAAATAAATGTAATTTACAAAAAACTACAATCATACAATTACATCAAAATCTAATTAACAATATAAATTCTGCTTTTGAGAAACAACTATTATCTGAATTACCATTTTAAAGTATAGGTCATTGAATTGATCTATACTTACTATGGTGCGCTATACCATCATGTGAGTGACACACTAATAAATAGTATATAATTATGAAAAACCCACGTATTACTCAAGAAGAAGTTGGGATAATTAAAGATGCTCAAGCTGGTAATATACTAGCTTTTAATAAACTATTTTATAAATATAAAACGTTTGTTGAAAAACTTTTGTTAAGATATATTAAAGATATAGATGAAGCAAAAGATATTACAAATATTGTATTTTTAAAAGTTTATAATAAACTCTCAAAATTTACAGACTATTCATCGTTTGGTGGATGGTTGAGAATTTTAACTAATCGTACTGCAATTGATTATTTACGAAGTATAGAACACAAACCTAAAGTATTTGAAAATGAAGAAGACCGACTATCTTCATCATTTCAAAACTCATGTAGCGAAGATGACCTAGTCAATCGTCTAGCTTATGAAAGAATACTTGAAGAATTTGATAAATTTCCAGATAAAATGAAAAAAATCTTGGAATTGTTTTATATCAATAATATGACAGTAGTACAAATTAGTAAATCGCTGAGTATCCCGACTGGAACTATAAAGTCAATTTTGTCTAGGACACGAAAGCAAATTAAGTCAAATTTTAAAACAATTTAAAAATGGCCTTATTTTGGTTCTTTATCGGAATAGTAATTATTTTATGTATTGGAAGATACAATGAAAGTAATAAACTATTTTGGGTGTTGTTAGTATCATTTATTGGTAGTTTTACAGCAGCAAGTATTGTCGTAAGCGTATTGCGCGACAATCAAGATAAGGAAAGTAAAAATCAGGTGTGCCCCATGCAAGGGTTAACAAATACATCAAGCAATAATATTGCTTATTTGGCAGATGATTTGTTTGTTAACAAAAAAGCTACTGCAAAACTTGCAGGTAAGGATAACACATCTGATAATACTTTTCTGACTGAAGGCTCGTCAAATGATGAGCAATATGCTGTAAAACTTTTAAAACCACCACGATATGATAACATTCTTTGATTCGTCATGAAGTATTAAGTACTAATTGACATTATTAACAAACGTGAATAAAATTCATAAGTATAAAACAATTTAAAATCATTATCAAAATGAGTAAAAAGAATAAAAACAATAAGAAAGCTATAATTAGTTCTACAGCACCTGTAACTACACCCGAAAATGTAGTTGAGGAAAGCGCACCAATAGCTCCAGCTGAAGAAATGACGCAGGGCGAAGTAAAAAGCTCAATCAATGTAATTGATATGGGTAAATTTACGGAAAGTACTAGACAAAATACAGCGGGTGGAATGGATCCAAATAGACAAGTGGATCTAATGAAAATGATGCACGAAACATTTCGTATAGATCCAGATGCTGCAGCAAAATATGGAATGGTGCCAGACGCAGTAGATAAGATTAATCGTATCACTGCAATTGGACAAGTAGCATTACTTGCCAATGAGATTGCGTTTGCACAAAATCCATTTGCTATACGTATGCGAAAGTCACAACTTGAGGCTATTCTCGAAATAGCTCCTCTTATTGGTGTAGAAATTAACGAAAAGCTACTTCCGGCTCCTGATAAAAATCAAGAAATTGAAGTTTCTTCTAAGGCTATAAAAGTTTCTTCTGCTACAAAGAAACAGCTAAAGAAAGAAAACGAAGTAATTGATAAAAAGGAACCAGAAATGGATGTTGATAAAATAGCAACAATTGAAGACATGAAAACGTCTTTGACTTATTTGCTTTCTCAACGTCAAAATGTCTTTTCCAATATAGAAAAGGCAATCAGTTTGTATGTAGCATGGAAGGTATTAAATGCAACTAAATCTGGTAATAAAGATGAGGTAGAGAAAATTAATACGACAAGTCGTACTGATATTCTTGAAGAAATTATCAATATTGTAAAAGAGGCTCCTATTGTAATAGGAGGAATTGGCAATTTTATGTATACTGCAACTGCATATTCTAAAAGTCCAATTTCAGCATTTTGTCACTTTCGCAATACCTCATTTGATCGCAAAACCGGTACACCAACCGTTGACGATCAACTTATCGCAGATCTTACAAAAGCTTTGATTATTTGGGCAACCGATATAAAAATTGCTGAAAATAAGAAAAGCATTGAAGCTGTTACAAAGAATATAGAAGTTCTTAAAACAGACGAAACAAAAAATGCTGCTGCAATTAAAGACCAGACTGAAAAGTTGGAAACACTTAACAATAATTTTAGTCATTTTAATGACATTATTGATTACGTGAAGAATCCTTCATCTGATATAGCTGATAATCTTCTCGATGAAGTATCTAATAAAGATGCAGCTGCTATGAAGACCTATAAGTCTATCTTAGACAGTTATTATACTGGAATTGATTTGGCAACAGTAGATGCTGTAGCATTGAAGCATAATATTCAGCAATATGCTGGTATTATTACCAATATGTTCCGTGATCCTGGAGCAACAATAAAGACTTATAATGAGTCAAATATTACTGAATCAATTTTTAAAGAAGAAACAGATTCTAAAACAGAAGAAGTTTCAACAGACAAGAAAGATTCTACTCCAGTAACAGATGTAACTCCAGACAAACCAAAAAAATAATTGCGGCTATTAAAGAAAAATATTCGCAGTTAATCAGTCGCATGAGAAAAACATACGAAACATTTGTTTGGGGCGAATAACTATCAAAGTTATGAAACAGTTAACGACATTTCTTTGCAGTTTAGCATTTGCTTTTTCAGGTGTATGTTTAGCTGTACATGAGACTTCGGTAAATATACCAAGTCCTGTTATGTCAGTAGATGCAAATCCAGTAATGAATTTACAACATCTACAAATACCGAAAGATCTTCAATCAGATCAATCGAAGAGAGATACTGTGTTTATTGAAAAACATGACACTCTAGTAACTAATTTTCCAAAACACGTAAGGGCACGTGTAAGGATAAAGTATAAGACTTTGTATGTTCCTATACTTTATATAGCAACGCCAGCAGAGAAGGAAGATTCTGCAGATTTTAAAAACTGTATTTATCAAGTGCACAAGATAAATACAAATATCTAAAACACAATCCTCTGTTATCTATATACGTATAGATTGTTAAGTATACCAAAGTTTTGAGCTTAGTATACTTAACAAACAGGTAAGTACATATAGTGAATCTCATTAGTTCACGTACGAAAATTACTGAATCCGAGAATATGTTAGCCATCTCAATGGTGAGAATACTCAAAAAGTAGGATAGAAGACTACAAAAGGGTGAAATCTTAGGTAGTATTTGGGAAAGCGTATCATCAAACCCAATTCTGATCACTGAGAACCGTCTGGAGAGTGTAGACAAGAAAAGACGCGTAAATCTCAAGATGAGTAAAACTGATGCCGTATCGAAATTATATACAAATTATACATATGTATATACAAACGTAACACGAATTGAAAATATTTACAGTACTCGAAGAATATAATACATGGAATGGTTATATGAAGACAAACACCAAAATGTAAATATATGTATAAATAAGTTGAATCTAGTGTTCTACAATATCCAAAATTGTATATGAAGGGATGAAACAATATGTGGAGTAATGATTATCATGAGGAATATACTCATGGGTTGTACCGTAACTATTTCGCCTATGTAAGTCCAGTCCAGTGCAACTCTGGTGCCTTCAGTTAACATGCTAGAGGGAGTTAGTGGGTAATACGGCTGATTTATGATGAAACATGACCGCAAGGCTTTGATCGTTCAAGCGGGATATAAAAGTAAAATGATCGGCAGGTAGGGCATACCTTGAGTGCGAAGTAGGGTTTATTTTAATTATTTATAATAGATAAACTTAAAGGCCACGCGATAAGAGTCCGCGTTCAAAGACTGATATGAAAATATACAAACCTTTTCAACGAGGTAAGATAAAAGATGTATATTTAAGTAATTAGGGTAAATGCCTAATACAAATCTCGATAACTACGTTACAGTTACAAAATGTTTGCTTGCATGAAATCAGGCCGAAAAAATTTAGCGAATCGATTCTAAATATCATATTGCCAATGATACTGAAGATCCATTTACTATTATATATACAGAAGTAAAATTAATTTGTTTCTTTATATGCAATACTATATTTTCCCTATGGAGTAGTAAGCCAGTATATTTTATATGCGTATGTAATAAACTATAGATAATTAATCTGAAACAAAATATATATATAAAGAATAAAAAACAAATTTAATTAATGAGTGTCCCCCGATAGGTTTACCCCTTTTGTTGTAAAAAAGAAGCTGAGTCGGAAACTCTGGTGCCAACCGTGACTTAGAAATAGTAGTAAAATAGATAGATCAGGTTATGCAGCCGCAACTGCATGAAACGTCGAATCTATAGAACATTTTCAAAAAATATATAGGCAGTATTATAATCGTATAGTTACCTCTATGTAAAATAGAGAGGTTCCGTATTCCGGAAGTCTTATATCTTGTCTCGATATAAGAATAGCGAAATAATATGGGTGATAATATTAGTATTTGAAAGGGTTAAAATCCCAAGTATTCGTGCACTTTCTCGACGAAAGAAGAGATTAAACAAATGAGGAAGCAAATCCAATAGTAAAAACAGCCGTAATATCTGTGATCCCCTTGAAGGTGAGATAGTTCGATAATGAAACGTAGACTTAACGTAAACCCTTAGTTGGAAACCTATAAGTTCTTATAAAGTAGGAATAAGTCGAAGAGCTCCACAGAAATGGTGAGAGAACCTCAGGCAAATTATTTATAGTCTGTTTATATAGTAATATATAATAAATATATAAATACCGTAATATCTAATGTATTTGGAAAGTACAACACAGATATTACCAAAATTTTCGTGGGTTAATTTACAGAAGAATGTATATTATATCTCAGCATGCAAACCCTCCGCAATTCCTGAAATATCAGAGTGTATGACGGAATAATGTATATATTTTGTAATATGTTTTAAATAACAAAACATTATGTTAAAAACTATAAATGCACTTGATTGTGTATATTCAACATTTAAAGCTTTTTGTAATTTAGAAGAATTTTATGATGATGGGCATAGCTGATCTTACCGTTAGATCCCCGTCTTATTTGATTTACGTTTAATCGTATTATAATAAGACTATTCTAAAACAACCTATTTTACATAAAACGTGCTTCCCATTAGAACAGCAATTGAAATAAGTTAATGAAAACTCAGAATCTTAGAATCAGGAGTAATTTCTATTTTAAGGTTGTGGTACGAACCTGAAGAGTACCAGTAATATTAATTTATCGTTAGTTAATCAATAACGATATCAAAAAGGATAAAATAATATGAGTAATTTAAATCCAATAAACAAAACCGTAATTGCAAATAACAGAACTCCTCTTTCTATAGTAGGAGCTAATCTTGGTCGTCAATATCATAAGCCAGAAGCACGTGCTACATGGCCAGATTTTGAAAAAACAGAACTTGCTGTAAAGCAAGGAAACAACGTTGAAATTATATTGAATCGTGCCCCTCGTCGTTATCGAATGGTAGGATATGATATTATAAATGTAACTGTAAATCAAGATGCAGTTGGCGCAACCAATGTATACCTAAACAAGGGTGTAGACGGTGAAGTTTGTATACCTGTAGGTGCAGGAATGGAACAAATTGGAAAAGTATCTGATGATGCTATCGGAGATGCTCTTCGAGGAAATGAGAATGTAATTTTTGCAGATGCCAATAAGCTTTCTACAAAATTAAACATTCTTAATGCAGCAGAAAAACGTCGTCTTGTGGAACTTCGGTCAAATATTGACAAGTTTATTCAACAAATAGATTCAGCTATTTCTGAAAATGATCAAAAAGCACGTACTTATGTACGTGAATTGACAGAGTCAACACCAAAGAATAACATGGATTCTTCCGAAGAAGGAACAAAAATTGTTATTACAAACGAATAATTAAATGGAACAGCTTATTAGCCATGCAAGTAAGCTATTAATACAGGTTTTATTAACTGATTCTAAAATATCTGAAAAGGTATTAGAAAATTCAACTGATGCAGATAAATACAAGATTTGTATGATTCGAGATAATGGTACTATTGTTCTCGGAAAAACGTCAGTGAATTGGTGGAATCAGCTATTAAGTTGTCAAGACAAAATTCCATTTGATAGTTTCTCGTTAAAAGTGTGGAGTGCACTTGTTGACATGTCGAGCGGACTAAATAATAAAGCTATTCTTGATGGATTATCTATCGAATTAGTTAAAAAATCAGTTCGTGAGAAAAAATATGATGATGTAGTAAAACGTTTATATGATTGCTGGACGCATGTAGCACAAAATAGTGCTGGTTATCAATTACCGGTATTTCCTGCGGGGAATCAGGGTTCGGCCCAAGACCGAGTGGTTATAACTAACAAAAATAATGCTTCACGAAACATAGTAATTAAAATAAACGGAATAGAAAAAACAATTCCTTTTGTAGATAGTATAGGAGATCCTTTACGTGTAGGATTAGATGTTGGAGTAGTTGGAATACGAGAATTATAAGTTACTTCCCCGAGGGGAAAGATATTAAACTTTCGGATGAAAGAAATATCATTTACAAATAATTTTTAAAAAACAATTACGAAAAAATATAAATCAAACAAATAAAGAATTTTCTTTGCATATTAGATTATCCATCGTCTCCGAGGAGACATGAGGGTGTAGATTCTGCGGAATTTGCACCCTCACGGACAATCCTAATATTTTGGTGCGACCCCAATTAAAGGAGCAAATAGATAAGTGATCTCGAATTAGTAACTAGATTTTAATTTTAATCAAATTATTATGGATAAGAAAAAATCAATTGAGTTAAATTCGGCAAAGATCATTAATATTCGTAAGGATCTCGATACAAATATTAATAAATATTGGCACATATTACGTGCTGAAAACATAATGGCTAAAAAAGCTATTAGTGCAGGGATAGGTTCTGGGTATGACCTTAAATCATTATACAATGAAATTACTCAAATGTCTAATAAACGAATTATGATTAAAGGAATGCTGATGAATTTAAATATGGGCATTACAACATTTAATTATGAAAATTTTAAGAAGACAAATAATTATAGTATATTTGCAGCTGGTGAATGTAAAGAAATGATAGCCCAGCTAAAAATGATTCCTACTATAAATCCTACTGAAAAGGCAACAAAAGGTAAGAAAAATATAAGTAAATCAGAAACATTTACTTCAGCTAAAATAGCATCTTTATTAAAAGATATTCAACTTAAATCTAATATGTATGATGCAGATTTAAAGAAATTTAACGATAATACAAATCTAACAATTTCTGACGATATTGCTGATTCATTTAGTAGTTATCTTATAATATAAGAAAAAAATAAATAATGTGGTGCATAAGGACCAGTTATTAACGACAGTTCGAGGCTGTCCATTATTACATTCAATTTAAGGCCATTTTAAGGCCGTTTAAGACGTTTTAATGTGTTTAGTAAACAATTAATCACAAATAATAAATAGACGTCTTAAATACAAAAAAAGAATTAATTAAAAACATTATCAAAATGAACAATAATATGAATCCAATAACCAATAATTGGCTCGTTATATATAATACAACTAAACAAAAACGTGTAAATTATCTTCGTAAAAAATTTTCTGGTAAAAAGAAAAATCGCAAACAACCTTGGTTTATGTTAACTAAAGGTAAATGTTTTAATTTTGAAGAGAGAAAAGAAGAATGGGGCCAATGCGTTAATTATTATAAAGTTTTTTCAGAAACTAAAATATTTGAAAAGAAAAATATTTTACATAAAAAAATAAATCATGTAGAATATATGGAAGGTTTTACTCAACATAAATTAAACAAATGGATTAGACATAATCCAAAGCCTTGTAAAGACGATGATTTATTTGCTTTACAATATATTCCACAATGGGAAAAACAAAAAGAAGAAGCTTTAGAACATTTTAGAAATATAGTAATTTCTATATATGACAAAATAAATATATATGGTCGATATAAAATAAGTGATAGAAAATATACAGAAGGATATCCTATAAAAATAGGCGAAATAAAAGATAAAAATAAAGAATTAATAGATAAATCTGTTAATGATTTAGATGAATCTTCTAAACTTTTAAAAGACATACGAAAAATTGTATACATAGAAAAATTAAAACATAATAATCTAGTAGCAGGTAATATAAGAGATCGTGATAAAAAAAGAGGAAGACTCATATGTATATTTGATGATAAACTTGATAATTATTGTACAAATTAAATATAACTCATAATAGCTGAGTATAACTGCTATTATAAGGCTTCATGTTGGAATAGGTAGACAAGACAGACTTAAAATCTGTTGATCATTACGATCGTTCGAGTTCGATTCTCGATGAAGCTACAATAAATTTTATAGGACTTATAGCTCAGTAGGTTAGAGCGGCAGCCTTCTAAGCTGTGGGTCATGAGTTCAAGTCTCATAGGAATTACTTACCATGTTTTTAATTTTTTAATTACTATTGTGCTATATGCACATACCTTCTTCTTGAGAGTTAGAAGTAAAAGAAACTCTCCTTTTATATTGCCTCTAGCTTATGGATTTAAAGCAAGTGCCTGAACTAGTACATAAGAAAGTAGTGAAAGTCTACTGGGGCAGCCAGGAGAAAGAACTAAGTGGTACTTAGACTAGTCTTGAAAACTAAGTGAACCTGCAAAGGTTTGGGGGTAGGGACCTCCTTTCTCCACTAAATGGGTATTTAGCTCAATTGGTTAGAGCATCTGACTGTTAATCAGAAGGTTATAGGTTCAATTCCTATAATATGCACTTTTAATAATTAAGAGTCAAGAACCATGATTATAAAAAACAAAACAGTAAATGTTTATGATATTGAAATTTTCCCAAACTGTTTTCATTGTACAGTAAAAGATACAGAAAAAGATATATTACATAAATTTGAAATATCAGAAAGAACAAATCAATTATCAGAATTAGTAGATTATTTTTATTATAATAATTCAGATATATTATTTTGTGGTTATAATAATAAACATTATGATGATGTTATTATAAACTATATGATAGATTATAATTATAGAATGAAAACTCTTGATTATAAAGAAATATGTAAATCTTTGTATAATTTATCTAGTACAATTATAAATAGCGAAGAAGGTGATACTATAAAATTCAGAAAATGGAAATATGCAAATTATTTTTATTCAATGGATTTATTAACTATGCAATTTAGTTCAAAATTGAGAGTAGGATTAAAAGAAATGCAAATAACAATGCATTATAAAAATGTTCAAGAATATTCTGGAGATTTTAATAAACTACTCAAAAATGATGAAATAAATGATATGATTGAATATAATGTAAACGATGTTGAATCTACAACAGAATTATTAAATCGTTTAACATCAGATATAGAATTACGTTTATTTATAGAAAAAGAATATGGTATAGACGCTCTTTCAATGGATAGTGTTAAGTTCGGCGAAACACTTCTTGCTAAGAAGTATTGTGAAGCGACAGGACTTAATATGAAAACATTGAGTGAAATGCGTAGTCCAATGGATTATATTCCATTGAAAGACGTCATACTACCATTTATAAAATATAAAAACCCAATATTACAAGACGTTCTAGAAGAAATGAAAAAGCAGTTAGTTTTTTCTAAAGAACGCAAAGGCTATGAGAAGAAGTTTGTTCTCTCAAACATATGCTATTCTGTGGGAGTTGGTGGAATACATTCAATCAACAAACCACAAATCTTCATTCCTAATGACAATGAATATATAGGACATAGTGACGTAGCATCAATGTATCCTTCATTTATAATAAAATATGGATGGATTCCCCGTCATTTAGGTAAAGAATTTTTGCTAGTATACAAAGGTATCTATACCGAAAGAATAGAAGCAAAACATATTGGACAGAAACTTAAGAGTACTGCATTAAAATTAGCTCTTAATTCTGTAACTGGAAAAATGCAACAAGAGACAAGTTGGATGTACGATCCATTTTCCGTATTTAAAATACGAATTAATGGACAATTAATATTATTAATGTTAGTGGATCGTTTATTAGAATTAAATTGTAAGATTGTACAAGTTAATACTGATGGTGTAATGTATATTGCTCCTAAAGAAAACAAAGATAAAATACAGGAAGTTATCTCTGAAGTGGAACAAATAACACAACTTACTTTTGAAACAGATAAATATGAAGCGTTTTATCAATACGCAGTCAACGATTATTTTGGGGTGGTTGATGGATATGAACAATCTAAAGATCCAAAATTGATAGAAAAAAAGGGAATGTTTATTACAAATACTAAACTTGGAAAAGGACTAGCACCTGTTATAATACCCAAGGCAGTAATAAACTATTTTTTAACAGGAGAATCTGTTCAGAATTTTATAAAAAGAAGTTCTGATATTAAAGATTTTCTAATGACACAACGTGTAGATAAGAAATTTAAAGTTATACATGGAAATACACCAGTACAACGAATAAATAGATTCTACGCTTCAACAAATGATTATTATATTTATAAAGTATCTCCAGAAGGACAAGTTAATAATATTTTAACTAAATCTGGAGTAACTATATTAAATACATTCGATAATAAACCAATTACAAATAGAAATATTAATTACCAATATTACATATCAGAATCAAATAAAATAATAAATGATTTTATATGTAGAGAATTAGACCTATTTGATTGAACTTGTTAACCATAGAGTATAAAAGTATGATTATTGAATTAAATACAAAACTTCTGGAAATACCAGAAAAAATCAATTTAAATCAGTTAGTCTTCCTAAGTATGATATTGAATAAGAATCAAAAATTAAATAATCAAGACGTTCGCAAAATTGTCAGCCTAATTAGCGACGAAGACATATCATACTTAAAAGAACAAGGACTTATAACCTCGATAGAGAGAGGAAATTCAATTACATTTAATGAAACAGAAAAATTAACTAACTATATAAAAATAGATAAAAGTTATTTTGATGTATTTTATGAAATGTACCCATCGTATGTAATACGACCAGATGGAGTAAAATCTTATCTGAGAACAAATTTGAATAAATGTAGACATTTATATGAAACGTATATTGGCAATAGTCAAGATACTGCAATCCATATAAATAAATGTTTAGAAAAAGAGATATCTAAAAAGATGTCTCAAGGAAAAACAGGTTACATGAAAACAATGTGGAGATGGTTAGTAGATCATCAATGGGAAGAAATTGAAGAAGAAATGAAAGATAATGAACAAATAAAACAGATAGATTCATATGGAACAGAACTTATCTAATTTTATTCGTCCAATGTCTATTGTAGCTCAAGAAGCAATAAATTATATTGCAGGAAGAAGAGAGCATTCCATTGTATCATTAAAAACACGGTGGAATAAATTCAATAAACAATGTATGGGAGGTATTGAACCAAATACCGTATATACAGTAGCTGGAATTTCAGGAAGCGGAAAGAGTAGTTTTGCTAATCTTATCCAAACTGATTTAATTGATTTAAATCCTAATGAGGAAATAATAATTCTATCTTTTTCGTTAGAAATGGTTGGATTTAGGCAAGTTGGAAGAACGTTATCTAATAAACTTAGAAGAACAACTTCGACTTTGTATAGTTCGGAAACGGACCTCGATGACGATACATTTAAAAAAGTCATTGCAGTATCTAATAAGCTAAAGGAGTATCCTATCTATTTTGTAGATAGCCCAACTACTCCAATGCAAGTAGAAGAAATTATTAAAGCATTCTATGAAAAATATGTAAAAGGAACTAATAAACATTTTATAATTGTTTATGATCATGCTTTGTTAACAATACAAGTTGGCTCTATAATAGAAACAATAAGTCAACTAGAAAAAGTATTTATACAAGCAAAAAAATATCCTTTAACTTCAATTGTACAATTAGCACAAATGAATAGAAACATAGAATCCTCGGAAAGGATAAACAATCAATTAAGTCACTATCCAATGAGAAGTGACATTTCTTCATCAGATGCACTATTTCAAGCAAGTGATTATGTTTTAGTTATACATAGACCAGAAATATTAAATATACAGGAATATGGACCAAATCACTTATCTACTATTAATAAAGTATATATCCACATCTTAAAAAATAGAGATGCTGGTAAACCATGTATACTAGAATTCGAGAACGACTTAAAATATAATAACTTGATCGAATGTTAATAGTGTGTCTAAATTAAATTTAGGCTGAATATGAAAAATTTTATTTTTAAAACAAACAATAGCAACAATAGTACCAATAACAATAATTATTCTTTTCGTACATATGATTATTCTAAGATTCTTGATGATCTTATTATTAATAATATAATGGATAATAATCAGTATATAACAGATGCAATTATAGCACATGATCTTCCCAATAATGGAAAGACTTTTTATATAAAGAAGGATAATAATATAACAAGCGATAAGTTTATTAAGGCATTTAAGTTTTTATCAAACTTTAATAATGAGGCTCCGGCTAATTTGCCATTTAAATTTGGTAAACTTTATAAACTTACAAATGGTACTCCAATTATATTTTATAAGGATGAGATTCAGATAGGATTTGATCTTTATTCATATAATGATTTTGCAAACATTGATTTTATAAATTCATTGAATACAAATACAAAAAAGACAATTATTGAGATTTATACAAATAGTAAAAATATCGAAATTAGTCTTTAATTTAAATAAAACTATAAGTTATGATAGTATTACCTACAACAAAAATTCCAGCAATTTCAACTAATCCACAATATCTAATTCTTTATGGTCTTCCAAAAGCAGGAAAAACTTCTTGTTTAGCACAAATGGATAATAATTTAATTATAGATTTAGAGGGTGGAAGTACATTTACAGATGCCATGTCTGTACAATGTAGAACAATTAGTGAATTAGGAGAAGCTGCTCAAGCCATTAGAGCTAAGAATACGGAAGTGGGACATAATTTCTATAGACATATTACAATAGATAATGCGACTCGTTTGGAAGACATATGTCTTTCTTATGCAGCTGCATTATATCGTAAAACCGAACTAGGTAAAAACTGGAAAGGAGATGATGTAACTACTCTACCACGTGGAGCAGGATATAAATATCTTCGTGACGCTGTAAAAAAAGTAATTGATATGTTTAAGGATCTTTGCGACGAATTTATTTTAGTAGGACATGTCAAAGATTCAATTACAGATAAAGATGGCGAAGAAGTATCAGCTAAAGAGATCGATTTAGTTGGTAAACTCGGTAAAATTGTATGTGGAATGTCTGATGCGGTTGGTTATGTATATCGCAAAGGAAAAGAAACTCATATATCATTTAATGGTGGTATAGGAGAAACTATAATGGAAGCGAGAGCTAAGCATATTGCTGGTAAAGATATAGTAATCGCTACTGGTAACGAAGATGGTAGTATAACTACCTATTGGGATAAAATCTATAAAGATTAAGTCTAATTTTAAGAACTATTAAGTCAATAAATAAGAGATTATGTATAATACAAAAACAGCAGTTATTAGTAATAATGATTCTTCTTATATACCAGCAGGTATTAATGAGAATATATATTTAAAAGAAATAAATATTCGTAAGTCACCTACAGACAAAGACTTTTTGGAAATTGTTTTTGAAAACGAACAAGGTCAAACTGCAACAATGACAGAATGGAAAAACGAAAAAAATGCATGGATTAAAACAGATGAAGATTTACAACATCGTGATGATCTACAATTTGGACGTATAATGCAATTAATTAATTGTTTCAATTTGTCAGTAGAAGAAGAGTTTGATACTTTTGCAGAAATGATTAAATGGGTTAAGAAAACACTTGACCAATTTACAAAAAATAAGAAATATCTTCGTCTTAAAGTATCTTATGATAAAAATAATTATACACGAGTTTCAACATATGGAATATATGTAGAACCAATGGATATTACTAAGACTCAAATTAAAAAATATGCTCGTGATAATTTCGAGCGTCAAGTAATAGCAGATGCAGAAAATACATCTGATCCACTTACTGCTTCCACCAGTAGTATTCTGGAATCTGAAAAATCTTCAGCAAATGAGTTACCGTTTTAATAAAACGATAATGGTGGAGTTGGCATAAAAACCAAAGTAGTACTGGCCCTACTATAAAAAGGCCAATAAGACACGAACGGATGTTGTAAATAAATGTGAAAATTTGAATTGTTTTTTACGTTAAGTTAGTTTACTATTGAAAATATTACAACAAGAGGTTCGACTCCTCTTCGTGTCACAATTAAAATAGAACTTATAAGTCATGTATAGTACAAAAACAGCAATAACAGTAGGTTTAACAGACCTATTATCAATGTTGGACGATTATAGTATATATTCTTATTATTTAGGTACAATAAAAATAGGAAAACTTATAAATAGTCCATTACGAAACGATGATAAAAATCCATCCTTTGCAATCTTTAAAGGAAAAGAAGGTGGATTATTTTTTAAAGATCATGGTTCCGGAATAGGTGGAAATGCACTTAAATTTATAAAAATTTACAAAAAAATACAATCTAAAGAAGAACTTGAAAAAGAACTTCTAAAAATTGTAAGAAGAATGAATCCTACTATGCATGTTTATAATGTGTATAGTAAGAATATAAAACAATATGAAGTAGATATCGGTATTGTAAGACAACCATTTACAACAATTGACAAACAATACTGGAAACAATTTCATATTTCAATTGATACATTAAAAAAATTTAATGTATTTAGCATAAAATACTATCTTAGTAATAGAGTCGTCAGAGGAACCTACAAAGATACTAATCCTATGTATGCATATAAGGTATATGACAAATTTAAAATTTATAGACCTTTATCATCCAAATATACTAAATGGCGTACTAATTTGACAAATGAACACGTTCAGGGATTAGCCGAATTGCCACAGGATGGTGGAAATCTACTTATAATCACAAAATCATTAAAAGATGTAATGTGTTTATATGAGATGGGTTTTTATGCAATAGCTTCTTCTAGTGAAACTACATTTATACCAGATAAAATATTAAAGTCATTAAATAAAAAATGGAAACATATAATTTTATTATATGATAGAGATAAAACTGGAGTAAATGAAACTAGAAAAATAAGTAAAGAGAAAAAAATAGATGCTTTTTTCGTCAATAAGAAATTTAATTCAAAAGATATTTCTGACGCTATAAAAAATAATAATTTTATAGATGTTAAGGAATGGACAACAAAAACATTGAAAAAATATGTATGAAACAATAATAGTTAGTTTATTTTCTGGTGTTATTATTGGATTATTAATTGCTTTAGTTATAGATATCATTAATCAAAAAAAGTTTAATAAAACACTTAAAACAATTAATGAAAATAATGAAAGTAAAACAATAAAATTAAAAAAAGGAATAGTTATAGAAACTTGGAATAGTACAATACATCCAAATAAAACTTTTGTAACTATTGAAGATATTAATACTGGAAAATCAATAAAATCATTATATATAGATTATATAAACAAAACATATAATGAAATCTAATGGTAAAGTAAGAAATGCGACAAGAGTCGATAAGTATGGACTACATTTTCGTAGTAAACTCGAATGTTATACTTATGAAGCTTTTATAAAAGCTGGAATATCAGTTAAATATGAGCCAAAGCACTTTACTTTATTACCAAAATTCGAGTATTTAGAAGAAAAAATAAGACCTATTACATATTTACCAGATTTCTTAGGAATAGGATTTGTAGTAGAATGTAAAGGTCTTATAACAGATAGTTTTCCACTAAGATACAAATTATTTAAATACTATCTAAAACAACATCATAGTAAAATGAAATGTTTTTTAGTGAGAAATCACAAACAAGTAGATGAAATGATAAAAGAACTATTAAGTCAAAAAAATCATGAAAGAAAATAATACAAAATTTATTAAAATAGGTAACAAAATTATATTTAAATCAATAACAGATGGTTTAGATTATAATCTTGAAAAAGGAAGTGTTTACACTGTAGATATTGATCGTTATTCTGATGAAATATCGTTTTCAATTGCTCCAGATTTAGCATTACCAAAAAAGATTTATTCTACAAAAGAGGATGAATCGTTTATTAATCGAGTGTTATCTCATTATAATAATACAGATAATGGTGTAACAGGAATAATGTTAGCTGGTTTAAAGGGATCTGGTAAAACTGTAATGTCTAAAAATATAGCAACAAAATCTAATTTACCTATTATTATCATAGATAAGGCGTTTAATCCTCAAATGTTTAAGAATTTATTTAATAAACTTAAAGAAATAGATGCTTGTATTGTATTTGACGAAGTTGATAAATTAGGAGAGAATTATGATAGCGATTATCTTCTTCAAGTATTAGACGGAATGAGTACATCAGGCAAAAAATTAGTTATATTTACGTGTAATGATGATAGTAATATAAATGAATATTTGCTTGACAGATGTTCTCGTATTAGATATTGGAAAGAATTTGGTGAAATGAGCAATTCAATGGTACGTTTAATTTTAGAAGATAAATTAAATGATAAATCAGAAGTAGATACACTTACTGATTTTATTATAAATAAATTTGGATGTGTTAGTTTTGACAATGTTTGTTCGTTTGCTCTTGAAGTTAATGAAAATCCAAAAGATACATATGAATTGTTATTTGAAGATATGAACTTGTCTCAAAAATGATGGATATAACTATACCATATTACGAAGATTTAACTCGTATTAGTAACTCAAATATAGGATGGTTTTTAAATAAAGGACCATCTTATTTACACTCTATGCTAGTAGGTACTGGAAAAGGTGAATCTGGACCACAATTAGAAAAAGGTACTATGATTCATGAGTATCTATTACAGCCTGAAGAGTTCACAAAGAACTATTTAGTTTGGAACAAATGTAGACCTTCTTCTACACAGCAAGAAGCGTTCTGTCAGGCATTAGCAAAGAGTATTGAAATTGAACCAAATAAAGCGATTCTAGACGCTTATAAATCATCTTATCGTACAACTAATAAATCAGATGATAAAGTGCTCTCAGAAGGCCTTAAAATAGCTCTAGAATTAAAAGATTATATAGACTTTATTAAATCTAATGATAAACGAATATTAATATCCGATTATCAATCAAATCAATTAATGCGAATAGCTGAAAATATACATTCTCATAAAAAAGCTAATGAATTATTAAAAAATCCATATAAAAATGATATTGAAGAATTAAATCATGAATTTCATATAAATTGGGAATACTATGATGATAATTGTTTAATAAAATGTAAATCATTATTAGATAGTGTATATATAGATTATAAAAATCATAAAGTAATTATTATGGATTTAAAAACAACGGCTAAATTATGGCATTTTGAAGATAGTATTAATACTTATGACTATCTAAGACAATTGTGCTATTATACGATGGCTGTAAATTGGTATTTAATCCATGAAAAAAGCATTTATGAAAAAATTCACAATTGGTCATATGAATGGTATATTATAGGAATTGATAGTATTGGAAGTAATGAAATACGTACATTTCAATTTACAAAAGAGCAAGTTGAAAGTAAAAAAGACATTATTACAACCGCATTAAAAGATATAAGTTGGCATAAATCAAATAATTTATGGGAACATAGTAAAGACTATTATGAAAACGATGGTGCTGAAAAATTAAATTTAAATATAAATATAGAATGAATATTCAAGATTATAGCATGGAAGATGCAAGACACAATAATGTTATAAACGGAATAGACGAAAGTATTTCCGATTATTTACGCAATATTAATACAGATCTCATATTAATTAAAATGGAGATTGAAGATTTTCTAAATAAACAACATCCTTTGATATATGCAGAGGAAGTGAAATTAAATTCATTACGATTAAAAGAAAAACTTTGTGCATAAGGAAATATTTAAATCACAATCGTGGTACATAATGCCATATGTAGTTAATAATAAAGTTTTAGTTGACAATAGTGTATTAGCATCCTCCGAGATCGTAGATCTCGTAGATGCTAAGCACTTATTGTTAAAATATAAAGTAACTAAATATTCTTTATATCTTGCAAATAAAATAGCAACGTCTGAACATAATATATATAATACATATATTGGAAGAGATGGAATATTGTATATACAATTTAGAATACCAAATAAAAATATATGGTTAGTAAATTGTTTACAAACTATGGGAGATAAAGGATTAACTGTTAATATATTAAAAACTGTTAACAACTATTGGAATTGATATAAAACAATAAACCCAGACTATTCAAAAACGAATAATCTGGGTTTTTTTGTTAATTCTATTTACGCATTATCTAATTTTCAATATATCTTCTTTTAGAATCAGAATCATAATACTATTCCATTGCATTATGAATAGGTGTTAATTTCATAGCGGTTTTATAAAGTCTTGTATGACCTTCATAAGTACCTCTATCTATTATATCATTCTAATCATCTCCGTTTGCAGTAGATGATAGATCAAATAGGTTTTGCACCTCATTGTTTCTAGGAAACATCAGACCGAATAAACTATTGCCAAATCCAGAAGCATACGGTGATATATTATCAAAAACATCTTCTAGATTATCAAGAGAACTTGTAGCAGGACTAACTGTTTTAAAGTTAGAAAATAAATCGTCAAATCTATACGGAGTAAATGACTCCCACTCAAACGACCTAGCCCAATAAGCTATCATTTTTAAAAGATATTTATCATCATCGGCATCTTCTGCAGTTTTAACTATAGAAGCAACTGCCGGCTTTATTAACGCATTAAATATAAATACTTCAAGCATTATCTGTTTTAGATTATATCTAATCATTTGAGTTTTATATCCGTTTTCTTTACTAAAATCTAAAAGATTTTTACGAAGTACAGTTTTTGTATTATCTGCATGTTTAATTCTTCCTTTTATACCATAAGCAATTCCTACCAAAGAGCCTAATGCTGTACCTAATAACCCAAAATGTGAACCAACTAAACCACCAACCAAAGCACCGTTTAATAAGCTAGCTTGTGTTAACTAAGAAATTAATCCTAAAGTATTTCTAAATTGTCCATTTTTATATTGATGCATGTCATAATCGTATGTAGTATTTGAAAACCTTTCCTATAACATAAGTGGTAAATACTATCTATGAATTAATAGTAAAGCTCCCAAACAATTCTAAGTAACAGCTGACCTTTGTAAAGAAGTTGCCATACCATCTGCATTTTGAGAATATTTCTAAGCCCTTTCTTTTACAACGTTTTTTACTTTATTCCACGCAGATTGATATTTTTCATTACATATAAGATAGCCATTTTTTGAATCTATAACATTATATAAACACTCCCCTTTTTTCCACTTTTTAATATTTTCTTTCAAATATTGATTCCTGGAGCTTCCCATTTGAGAAGCCTGCATTCTTATATCGTCTTTTGTTATAAATTGTCCATCTACATATCTATAAGACATCAATGTTGAAACAGCTATTTGTGATTTTATTAAATAATCGCCAGCACTGAGCATTCCAAAAATGCTATTTTTATATATTGCATGTAATATTCTAGAACGATTGGTATCTTTAAATTTATTAGTAAACTAATCTGCAATATCAAATGTTTCCATCATTACCATTAGTTTATCGTTTGAATATGGATTATTTACATAGTTTGCTCCACCACAATTTTTTATAAGTCTTAAAAATACCTCCATTGCAGCATTTGTACCATTACGAATATCATATTTTTGACCAGTTATTGCGTTTACTATATGTACATATTCAGCAGTAAGCATACCAAGCACAGCAATCTTAGGGTTCATACCAAGGTTTCTAGCTGTTGTCCAGCGTTTAAGTAGACCTATAGTTTTTTGAATCTATATTTTTCTTCCAGCTATATTGACATTCATCTGTTTAATTCGCTTATCATATAGATTTGCCTCTAAAAACTTTTTAGCAAACTAATACGAATTTGAATCTATGCCAGACATTCCTCCAACCTGTTCTTTCCCGCTCTGATATATTTGTTTCTTGATTAGATCTACAATAGTTTCGCAGGTATCCTTTATTTTAGATTTTTCTTCATATGCCTTAGACATTCTATAATAATTAGTAATTATTTGAACCAAATCTGGAGATATTTCTTCAGGATTATCTAATTTTCTAGTATATGGCTACGGGATTAAATTGAACTATTTTCCATTAGGCCTAGAACTATATTTATTTCTAGTTGACTCTTTGGATACAATTTTTCCAGTTTCATCAGTTGTATATTGGTTTTCTTGACCAAAATCGGTATCATTTGGGTTTATTCCAAATATATCTCTCAACCATCTAAATAATGCATGTATTTTAGATTGTGAATGTCTTAATCGCTATGACAAATTTCCTTGCATTTGAGGAAGAAGATAATTATCTACAAAAGATCTGTTAGTATGAAATTCATTAGATTTAGTCATTACATTTACAGCAGTATCTCTTAACTTTCTAAGAGATTTGGACCCCATCACTTTATTATACTATTTTGAATTATCATAAAGTTCAGCTTTCGGTACAAATGTAGTGCCTTGAGATTCATCAAAATTTTTATTTACAAAATCATTATTTTGACTTTTATCTACCCAAGCTTGACCAGGTTTAATTTCCATGTATTTTTCTTTATCGACGGCAGTCATTCGTTGATACCACTTAAAAGGTCTAAAATATTTTAATTGATTTATAGTAAAATCAAAGTATCCTGTACCAAATTGTGATAAAGATATATTATACACATCAAGATCATAATTTAAAGATTTTAATAATTCATCTTTTATTTTACCATATTCTTCAGTATCTTCAAACGTAATATATTTAGAAAATACACTACCATATGCATCTGACTGTTTCTTTAACGGTTGGTTATCCTCTAAAGCATCTCTTCTAATATCGTTTAGTTTATGCTAAAGTCCTTCTACTTTATATTTTACAGACTGTGGTAATTGGCTGTCTATTATTTCTCCATTTGTACCATAATATGGATTTAACATTTCTCTTATTTGGCCCTTGATGTTTTCATAATCTTTTCCATAATAAGGAGATGACGCGTTAGCCTCTTCTTGTATGTCTTTAAATATTAATGGCTATTCATCTTCATCCTTTTTAAACTCAATTCTTGAATTAAACTTATCCCATTCGTCAAGTTTGTCTATGTTAAAATTATTTTCTTCGCCATTTTTATATTTTTCATACTCTTTTTGTCCGCCACACTCTTCTATTATAGCATTTCTGGAATTAGACCAAGCTTTTTCGTCTTTTTTAACATTGTGTCCCTCACCATATAAATCTTTATTTAAATCCTATAGTTCTTTTGCAATTCTAAGTTGTTCGCCAACTTTTAGATTTCCACTATCATCATATGATGACCTAAGTATTTTTTTTCTTATCTATAATGCAACAAGTTCATCATAATCTTCTTTTGATAATTTTTCATAATGTGGGTATCCATCTTCTCCAATTATGCCTGGTTTATTATTTATTGCAAAAATTCTGTTATTTATTGATTGCATAGCGTCTCTTGACATATTTGAAAGTTTTGAATAACTTTCATAGTATGAAGATACATATTTTCTTTCACAATGGTCTGATAACCATTTTGTTCTACGCTTATTAAATTCTTGCATTGCACCATCTATATCTGGGGCAACCCTATTTGAACTATCTAATTCTATTCCGTACTTATCGGATATATCTTTGTTTAGTTTTATTAAGAAATCATCATAGTCTTTATAAAATTTGCCATAATTTAATTTTCTTACAATATATCCTGTAAATCTTCCTTTATCGTCTCTTTCATATATATCAGTTACACGTTCTCCTAATTTTAGATCTTTCTACGCCTTTAATAAAGGAACACATGTATCAAAAACACTTTCGTCTACTTTATCATTTACATTTGAAATAAGATGAGATAATGTTTTTATCGCTTCGTTGTTGATTGAATCTGCAGCGCCAAACATTTTTGTAAACCAGCCAACGTCCTATCCGAAAGATAATTCTCCATTAACAAGTTGATTTATATAATTTTGTACTTCAGGTGATTGAACTTCTTCTCCAACCTGCTACATTGTAAACGCAACATTGTCAATTAACATAGAGTTTAATAAATTAGTTCCACATTTTGCCAAATCTCTAACATGAACAATCATAGAAGTAAGAGTATCTACGTCTTCTTCTTTTATTTTTTCATTGTCTGAAACAGCTAACTAATTCATTTCTTTTACCATACTCTATTTTCCTTCTTCTGTGATTATATTATATATATCATTTAGAACAATATCATACATACCTAAATTATCATTCATTTGATACTGATAATCCGAGTCAGAAATTCTACCGTGATCATTTTTAATTTGTTGTAACCTATTCACATCATCTAGTATTTGCTATGCTAAACTATATGCCATTATTGAAACTGCGGTATATTTTGAAGTAGTCTAACTTTGTAACAACTATATCTAGTTTCTAGTAGATTGTGTTAACTTATTTTTTATATCGGGCTATAACTAAGACGATTTAAGAGCTAATAATCTAGATGTTAGATTTGATATTACTTTATCCCAATTAACACTCTTTATTTTTTCCCTATCTACAGTTATTTGTATTCTACTATAATTATGAGTTTCAAATGCTATTTTAGCATTATTCAAAGTTATTGCATCATCGATAGATCTATCAGCATTTTGTAAAACAGGGTCATTATAATTATTTTTTAAAGCGCTTTTTATGTCAATGTCACTCTATACAGAATGTCTATTATATATATAATCTTTGAGTGCTTTTTGATACTATACAAGTTCTTGTTGTTTAGTTTTAAATACAGCTCTGTTTGAAATAATAGATACCAATTTATTTATAAAAGACTTTAATTGTGTTTTTATAAATCCGTTTTCGTGTATATCTTGTTTTTTAGCTAAATCAAATAGATATTGTCTAGCATTTTCATCAGTCATAAATACCGATGCAAATTCATACTCATCATTTAACGCATATGCACCAGAATATACATCTATATCATTTTGTATATCAAATGTTTTCTTAAATGAATCAATTAGTTTTCTAGATATACCAATTATACTTCTTTCTTCGGCGTTTCTTGGATTTTTAATAACTTCATCCGTTATAGCATGTATTATTTCATGTAATATTATTTTCTACAGCTATTGCTATGAGATTTTATCCAATAAACTTTTATCTACTATAATTAAAGCATTTCCATTTTTATCTATAATAGTTTCAGCAGGTATACCAAACTATAAACTTTTATTTAAAATTGGTATTTTATGTTTTAATAATTGTTCTGCTAATTCTTTATTCTTCCCAGAAAATAGGTTTTTATCGATCATCTATTTTATAATAGAATCACTAAAAACAGGTTCTCCTGTAATTAATTTATTGATTGTATCGGCGTCAAATATCTATTCAGTTTTTAAATTTTCAAAATATAAATATGAGTTAGGTGATTTTTCAGATTCAGTCTACTTATAATTATATATATTATCGTCGAATTTAGAAAAATTACCGTTGTTTTCTATGGATTTTATCTAATTTGGGTCTTTAACTACGTATTGGGTTGTAGGAACAGCCCCGTGATTATCTCCTTCTTTATCAAATCTAACAAACTTATATCCATCATACAAATCGGTTAATAATAATTTAGATTCATTGTCGGTAGAATCTTTGATATTATCAAAATTTTTAACATCACTAGTAGTTATGTTTTTTGAACTTAAAAATACTGGCATCTATATGGAATGTTTGTATTTTTCAGCTTTTTCAATAGAATCAGTAAACCAAAATGCAACATTTGGGTGTACAAGATGCCTTCCAAATTTTCCAGATTTATCTATATTAAAAATATTAAAATTATTTTCAGTACCGTGCCACAATACCAAAGGTTCTCCGTTCTAATCTACAAATTTAGATACATTAGTTTTGTCTTCTCCTAACCAATCCCCAAACCACGTTTTAAACGCTTCTGAGAAGGTATTAGCCTTAGCCTTGATAGCTAACTACCTATTACCGTTAAAATGCTTTAAAAGGTCTAAAAACAAGTGAGACTACTATCCGTTAGGCGCCTTATCTATTTCATTACCATTATTGGCATCCCATATCTTATACGCAGCTTCCATTGCTGCATAATCAGCACCTTCACGCTAATTACGTAAAGTACCGTCTTTAAATTCTTCTGCAGTTAAGGGACTGCCGCCCAATGATTCAACAATCTCATTAAATTGTTGAATCACTTCTTCATTATTTATATATGGGCAAAACATTTTATTTTATTTTTATTAACACTCTTTATTTTTATTGGATTTATCTTTATCAGATTCAATAGATATATCATATTCCTATTCTTTTGCATTGGTATTAATCTAAGATTCAGCAGATTCGCTATAAGCCCCTCTAAGTCCGCCAAGAGATGGTTTTTTATTTGTCTGTTCAGGATTCTCAGTTTCTGTAGTTGGAATTTCTTGTATCTTAGGTTGTTCTTTA
>OBMA010000378.1_pt1 | contig 25800 bp, 19 predicted proteins | sample 1539141 | NCBI WGS metagenome assembly OBMA01 (sample SAMEA3991484, study PRJEB22521) | metagenome | biome: anthropogenic terrestrial biome; feature: sewage plant; material: raw primary sludge | place: Sweden | collected 2012-09-26
GGTTTTATATGTTTTTAGTACCAAAATCTGAAATAAATATTGGCAAGGTCCGGTTATAATTTTCTCTGATGCGATAGGTTCTTACTCTTTCGTAAAGAGGTCTCACAAAAAATGTGTAATTTTGAACCAAATAAGCATATCAAGCATGAAAAATTTCGGATTCATAAAGGTTGCCTCTGCCATACCTACGGTGCATGTGGCCAATTGTATCTATAATATAGGAGAAATAAGGACTCTTATGGAGGATGCTGCCCAGCAGCAGGTTAAGATTGTCTCGTTTCCTGAACTGTCTATTACCGGTTACACTTGTGCCGACCTCTTTTTCCAGCATTTGTTGTTGGAACAGGCAGAAGAGGCTTTGGCTACGCTGGTGGCAGATACCAAAAATTTGGACCTTACTGCCATTGTGGGTATGCCTGCAATGTATAATAATCGTCTTTACAATGTAGCTGTAGTTTTTCGGGGTGGACATCTGTTGGGAGTTGTGCCCAAAACCTTTTTGCCTGATGACAATGAATTTTACGAAAAACGCTGGTTCTCATCGGGACAAGGGTTGGCTGCTGACTGTTTCATTACTATAGGTGGTCAGACAGTTCCTTTTGGTACAAATCTGTTGTTTGGTGATGATGAAATTCATTTTGCCATTGAGATTTGTGAGGACTTGTGGGTGCCACAAGCGCCATCATTACGCCATGCGCTTAACGGGGCACAAATACTTTTCAACTTGTCTGCATCAAATGAGGTGATTGGCAAGGATGCTTATCGCCGTCAGATGTTGGCTCAGCAGTCTGGGCGATGTCTGGCTGCTTACGTGTTTGCTGGTGCGGGATTCGGTGAATCGAGTACCGACCTTGTGTTTGCAGGTTCCGCTTTGATTTATGAGAATGGCACTTGCTTGGCAGAGTCAAAGCGATTCAGCATTGAGCATCAGCTGGTGGTGTCCGATGTGGATGTTCAGCGTCTGAATGAAGATAGAATGCGTAGTTCTGCTTTCATTGCAGGGGGTGATTCCGCATCTGCTTTGGGCTATCGTATGGTATCTTGTCCAATGGGAGAACGCAACTATAAGGACATCAAGAGGGTGGAACGTCCGTTGCCATTCGTGCCAACTGGTGTCGGGCTGAAGGACCGCTGTGAGGAGATTTTCTCCATTCAGGTATGGGGTCTGGCAGTGAGGTTATATCATACTGGAATCAAGCGGGTAGTGGTGGGCATTTCAGGGGGACTTGATTCCACTTTAGCCCTGCTTGTGTGTGTCCGCACTTTTGATCAACTTGGTTTGCCCCGAAAAAATATAATAGGCATTACTATGCCAGGCTTTGGAACCACCAATAGAACTCATAACAATTCTGTGGATTTAATGAATTCGTTGGGTGTGACTTCGCGCGAAATTAATATTAAGGCGGCCTGCTTGCAGCATTTTAAAGATATCGGTCATGACCCCGCCATACTGGATGTTACTTACGAGAACACACAGGCGCGTGAGCGTACGCAGATTTTGATGGATATAGCAAACAAGGAAGGTGGCCTCGTTATAGGAACGGGTGACCTATCCGAACTTGCTCTCGGTTGGGCTACCTATAATGGAGACCAAATGAGCATGTATGCCGTCAATACATCGGTGCCTAAAACATTGGTCCGTAGCTTGGTCCGCTATGTGGCGGACAATCTGGTGGATGGCGCTTCGCAAAAAACACTGCTTGACGTGATTGATACTCCAGTCAGTCCCGAATTGCTGCCTGCTGATGACAAGGGCGAGATTGCCCAAAAGACAGAATCAATTGTTGGCCCTTATGAATTGCACGATTATTTTCTCTATTATATGTTACGTTTCGGTTTTAGTCCGAAAAAAATATTCTTTTTAGCGGCTCACTCATTTGCAGGCACCTACGATGGGGCTACCATCATCAAGTGGTTGCGTATCTTTTATAGCCGTTTCTTTCAGCAGCAGTTCAAGCGCTCCTGTATGCCCGATGGTCCCAAGGTCGGGTCGGTCAATCTTTCGCCTCGTGGTGACTGGCGTATGCCAAGCGATGCCAGTGCCGCCATTTGGAAAGCTGAGATTGAGTCTATTGGTGAGTAACAATGCTGAATAAAAAGTTATAATGAAAGTTTGTGTTGCCGAAAAACCGAGTGTCGCCCGTGAAATTGCGCAGGTGTTAGGTGCCAATGTGTCTAAAAACGGATACATAGAGGGTAATGGCTATCAGGTTACTTGGGCGTTTGGGCATTTGTGCGAACTGAAGGAACCTCATGAATATAACCCAGGATGGAAGCGTTGGGAACTCTTCTATCTGCCTATGATTCCTCAGAAATTCGGCATCAGGTTGAAAAATGATTCGGGAGCGGAGCAACAGTTTAAGGTGATAGCAGGACTTATAAAAAATGCGGAAGAGGTAATCAACTGTGGTGATGCCGGACAAGAGGGGGAACTGATTCAACGGTGGATTTACCAAAAGGCCAACTGTCATTGTCCCGTCAAACGTCTTTGGATATCCTCTCTTACTGAGGAGGCTATCCGCGAGGGTTTTCAAGATTTGAAACCCGAAAGAAATTATGACAAATTGTATGAGGCTGGTGCCATGCGTGCCATTGGCGATTGGCTGTTGGGTATGAATGCCACCCGAGCTTATACGCTCCGTTACGGACGCAACCGTCAAGTGCTTTCTGTGGGAAGGGTACAGACGCCTACATTGGCACTGGTGGTGAACAGATATAAGGAAATAACCAATTTTAAGCCCGAACAATATTGGGAACTGAAGACGGTTTATCGTGATACCACCTTTGCATCCACCAAAGGCCGCTTCTCGTCGAAAGAGGAGGGTGAGAATTTCTTGACATCAGTGCGCAATGCTGATTTTTATGTTACTGACGTTGCCACCAAGAAGGGGAATGAATTGTCTCCCCGTCTGTTTGATTTGACTTCGCTGCAAGTGGAATGCAATAAGAAATTTTCCATGTCGGCAGACGATACTTTGCGTACCATCCAGTCTCTTTATGAGAAGAAAGTAGCTACTTATCCGCGTGTTGATACTACATATTTGCCTGATGATGTCTTTCCTAAAATTCCAGGCATCATGCAGGGATTGCGTGACTATGCTTCGCTGACTGCCCCTATTTTGGCAGGGAAAATTTCCAAGTCGAAGAGGGTGTTTGACAATTCCAAAATCACAGATCATCATGCCATCATACCAACAGGTGTGTCTCCATCGGGACTGACTGCCGATGAGCAGAAAGTGTTCGATTTTATTGTCCGTCGTTTTTTAGCCAATTTTTACCCTGATTGCCAATTTTCCACTACTACTGTGATGGGAAAAGTGGAGCAGGTGGAATTTAAAACGACGGGTAAACAAATATTGAAGCCTGGTTGGCGTGTATTGTTTGATAAGCAAAAGATGGATGATGATGACGACAAACAGGATAAGGATGAGGAAAAAACATTGCCTCTGTTTACGGTGGGAGAACATGGTCCTCATGTGCCGGATTTGGCCGAGAAATGGACAACCCCTCCTAAACCCTATACAGAGGCAACCCTGCTGAGGGCGATGGAGACGGCTGGAAAGATGGTGGATGATGATGAATTACGTGATGTTTTGAAGGAAAATGGAATTGGTCGCCCTTCTACGCGCGCCAGTATTTTGGAAACACTGTATAAGCGGCATTATATGCGCAAAGAGCGTAAAAATATCATACCGACTCAGACTGGAATTGATTTGATTGACACCATCAATGAGGAATTGCTGAAATCGGCGGAACTGACTGGCCGCTGGGAGAAGAAACTCAGACAGATAGAGCAGAGCCAATATGATGGGGGACTATTTATGCAAGAACTGAAGCAAATGGTGACGCAGGTGGTGACTCATGTGAAAAATGACACTACATCGCGCAATATTGCAATGGAGCAGACAGCCCAACCTTCAGCCTCATCTGGTGCCAATAAGAAGGGGAAGACCAAATCAGATACAACATCCCATCCTAAAAAGTCAACGGAGGATCATACTTCCTCAGCTGAAAATCACCCGACAAAGGATGCCGATGCTATGGTTTGTCCTGTTTGCCATAAGGGGACTGTGATTAAGGGACATTCGGCTTATGGCTGTTCTTGTTGGAAGGGTGGTTGTCAGTTCCGTTTGCCCTTTGTGGTGATGAATCATTCTCTTTCTGAGGCTGAGGTCCAGTCTCTTGTGGCGGGACTTTCTATTCAGGTAGAAGGAAAACAACTGGGTTTGGTTAATGGTGTTATTCAAGAAAAATAATAGTTTTACAAAAGAACAAACTGAATAATATAAAATAAGGAAATATGAAATACATTGGAGCACATGTGTCAACATCGGGCGGTGTGGAAAATGCACCCTTGAATGCACATAATATAGGGGCAACAGCGTTTGCCCTTTTTACCAAAAATCAGCGTCAGTGGCTTACGCCTCCACTCTCAGAGGCTAGTATCAATGCTTTTAAAGCGAATTGCGAACAATTCGGATATACAGCGGCGCAGATTCTTCCTCATGATGGATATCTGATTAATCTTGGAAATCCAGATGATGAGGCATTGGAGAAATCCAGAGCCTCGTTTTTATGTGAGATGCAGCGATGTGAGCAATTAGGACTTACGCTTCTGAATTTTCATCCAGGTAGTCATTTGAGGGTTATTTCTGTTGAAGATTGTCTGTCTCGTATTGCCGAGTCAATCAATATAACGCTGGGAAAGACCAATGGTGTGTGTGCCGTTATTGAAAATACGGCGGGCCAGGGTTCTAATGTGGGTAACAAGTTTGAGGAAATTCGTTACATTATTGACCGTATTGAGGATAAGCAGCGGGTGGGTGTCTGTATTGATACGTGCCATTCATTTGCGGCTGGTTATGATTTATCTACCCCTGCGGCTTGTGAATCTACATTCAAAGCGTTTGATGAGGTGATTGGTTTGAAATATTTGCGGGCAATGCACCTTAACGATGCAAAGAAACCACTTTCTTCGCATGTCGATCGTCATGAGAGCATCGGTTCTGGTACGATTGGTGAGGATGCTTTTAAATGGATAATGGAGAATCCTGCTTTTGATGGAATCCCTTTTATATTAGAAACTCCCGAGCCTGAAATTTGGCCTGATGAAATTGCCAGATTGAAGTCTTATGCGGGATGCTAAGTTAGCTGGTATGAAAAAGACAAGGCTCACGATATTTTTATCGTGAGCCTTGTTTTATCTATTAATGATTGATTCTGTCTATCTTACTGATACATTTATTTGTCCTTCCAATTGAAGCTCAGCTTGTATGCCAGATGGGGTGACATATATATTGCCTCCTTCTACATCATTGATTTTACCTGTTGTGTACACATTATCTGCCCATTTGTTATTAAGAACTTTTGATTGTCCCATCTGTTGTATCAGGTAAAAATTATTTTTCATCGGAATGCTGAAGCCATTCTCAATTTTATTTTTCAATATTGGTCTAAATATTAAATTGATGGCTTTGGCCAGCAGATTTTTTGTTTTCATTTTATAGTCTACGTCCTTCATCTTGATAGACTTGTCTCCTTTGTCAAAGTAAGGAGTGCCAGTCAAATATATTTTCCCGTTCATAAAGCCGTGGACAAATAACTCAATACCCAAATCGTTTACGCAGCCGAACATGGAGATGCTATCAACCGTTATTACGTGTTTTCCTTCTCCTAATTCTTTGCCTTTCAAGTTTTGCATGGCTACAGAGTCAAGAATTGAAAAAGGAACATCTCCTAATATATTGAGTTCAAAACCAGTTTCCTTTGAATTGGAGAGCTTGCAATCTGGTAACTGTTTATTTATATTGACGTTTGGTTTGATGCCGACTGCAACTTCAACCTTACAGTCAATACCGATTGTTGAGTTTATCTTTCCATTGGCTCCAACAATAGGAGTGATTGCTATTTTTTGTGGTATGAATTTTATCCAAGCTTGATAGGTATCTGCTTTTACGGGAACAGGTTGTTGTACTTGTTCCCACAGATTTTGAGCATAGCTCTTTAATGGCAAGTTTTGTCTAACGCCATCATCCACCATTTTTTCTATTTTACTTTTATTCTTGGCTATCAGTTTGTCCACGATGTAGGTAATGGGGACGTCCGCACCTGCCACTTTCATGGTTGGTTTCTGTATCCATGTATAGCCGGTAATAGTGCTTTGTGATATAACACACCAGTTCTTTCCTAAATTCAGGTCACTTTTCAGTTTTACGTCAATGGCGCCTTCCACTTCCCTGTCGGTATAGGTTAATCCTGCAATTCCAATACGTTTTACGGCCCATATCTTAATAGGAATTTCAGCGGTCAGCGTGTTTCCCTCGTATTGTATTTTAAAGTCTCCTTGTTTCCATGCTTTCAGTTTCAAACTGTCGTCTTCTATCTTTTCATCATCATAGAGCAGACCTGTGAATTTCTGATTCAATTTTTGCTGCAATGTACTTATTAATAGTTCAATTGGAACCTTAAAAGTGCTGGTTCGTGGGGTATGGGTGAAATCCGCATAACTTTCAGTCGGCTTGTTTTCTGCTTCAAGGTCTATTTGATAGGACTTTTTCTTATCAATTTTTTTCATGATACTGACGGAATCTTCGTCCTCTTCTTTGTCATTTTTTGCATTGATATTTGTGCAGAATCCTGCCCATAGCAATGTGAGCAAGATGGGGATTGTAACCTTTTTCATTCTTTTTTATTTTATTTTGCAAAAATACTTACAAAAGTAATTCCTTGTGCAATTTCTTTGCTGCTATGTTCTGCATAGAGCAAAAAAAGGCTGTACGAATAATCGTACAGCCTTTTTTATAATCAGTTCGTTGATTTACTGAACGGGAGATGCAGCAGGTGCAGCTTCGGTAGAGTTAGCGTCAACAGTCTTCTCGAATACAACATTAAATGCAACACGGCGGTTCAAAGCCTTTCCAGCCTTGGTCTTGTTGCTTGCAACAGGTTGGCTGTCGCCGAAGCCAGATGCGGTCATACGGCTGGCATCAACACCCTTGCTGGCAATGTAGTCCTTGACAGCATTAGCTCTGTCTTCTGACAACTTCTGATTCTTTGCAGAATTTCCAGAATTGTCGGTGTGACCAGCAATGTCAAGTTTGTATTCTGGGTTCTCATTCATAACCTTTACAATCTGGTTAAGAATGCCATAAGAAGTACTCTTGATTTTTGCATTGCCTGATTCAAACTGGATTCCATTCAATGCCTGTTTGAACAACTTCTTAACCGAAGCCTTAACAGCAGGACATCCCTTGTTCTCCTTCAGACCAGCCTTGTCAGGACAAACATCCTCGTAGTCAAATACGCCATCACCATCGGTATCCAGAGGACAACCAACAGAATCAACGTGACCTGCAGCCTCGGCTGGTGAGTCAGGACAATTATCTTTGTAGTCAGGAACACCATCGTGGTCACTGTCGAGAGGGCAACCCTTCTCGTCAACCTTTACACCTGCAGGTGTGCCAGGACATTGGTCTTTGTAATCGCCTACGCCATCACCATCTTCATCCAAAGGACAGCCTGTTGAATCAACTTTGGCTTCTTTAGGGGTGTCAGGACATTTATCCAAGTAATCAGGAACTCCATCGCCATCGGCATCCAATGGACAACCATTGGCATCAACAGAAACACCTGCTGGTGTGCCAGGACATTTGTCAAACTTGTCAGGAACTCCATCTTTATCGGTGTCTCTTGGTTTGGTTGAGAATGCATATACAATACCGATGCTGTGTAGCAGTTGCTGGTCATCCCAGTCGCCACACTCTCTCTGATCGTGTTTATCAGAGAATCCGTAGCCATAAGAACCAATGTAACGCATTGACCAATGATTGGTCAAGCGAAGATTGATACCTATACCTCCGTCAGCAACAGCGTCAAATCCCTCATCAACATGAGATTCTCTTTTGCTTGGCTTGTCGATGTCCATAACATCACGAGCACCAGCCCCAATGAATATGAATGGGTGGAATCTGTAATTCTGAGGAATCATAGGAAATTTGTACTTCAAGGTCAAATTGGCATTTGCCAATCCAGCTTCAAATTCCTGAGAACCTCTTTCTGAGCCATAGTAACCATAAGAACCAAACAATGTAACATCAAAGTTTCTGTTCAAATAACGGTCAACTGAAAGTCCTGCATGTCCGTGGAATTTTGCTCCAACATTAAAGAAGTCCTTTCCCCATTCGCCTGCATACTCTGTACGGCCTCCGTACAGACCAATTGCCCATGGGTAATCGTAGCTCTGCGCATACATTGATACGCATGCTGCACAAGCACCCACTAAAGATAAAAGTTTCTTCATTTGTGAATCTGTTTGTTATTTATATTTAATTGTTTTTTCTCTTTACCTCACAATATTTGGCAAATATAATATCAAAATTTGAATAGATAAAATAAAGAATTGAAAATATGCCATTTCTTACTTGCAAATTTTTAATCCTTGGGTTGCCGACTCGCTGGATGGCCTTATCAGTTTCGCCTCATAGAAGAGTGCTTTGGCTTGATTGATGTTCTTCATGTAGTAGGTATTCCACCCAGCCAGTATTACTGCATCATAATCGAAGGGATAAAGGTTTACCAGCCGATTGATGTATTGTGCCGCCTTTTTGTAATTTCCCGTATTGTAGTATATCAGACCTCTGTAATAGTTTGCTTTATAGTTATTGGGGTCTATCTGCAGTATTGCATCATATTGATCTCCCACTTGTTTCCACATTTTCAGTTTGGCTGCGGGTAATACATACCCGAGTTTTGCCTCTATCGAATTTGGTCGTATATGAATGGCTTTAGCGTAGTAGTCAAGTCCTTGACGATATTGTCCTGCAAGATAATAGAGCCAGCCCAAACGCAAATTTTGTGCATAGGTGTCGGCTTTTATTCTTTTAAGCATTCCTATTGCGGCCATATATTTGCCTTCATTCTCAAGTTTATAGCTTTGCTGATAGCAATCTATTACTGAGTTTTGTCCATATATGTTTTGCGTCAGGACAAAAAATATGACTGGAATGTATATGTGTTTTAGAAGGTCCATTTGATTCCTCCGATTATATTGTTGCTTTTTGTTTCTTCGCTTTCCTTTTCTATCTGGCCGTTATTGGTGGCTATGTGGTAGGATGGGCTCTCCTTTTTCAGGTATCTATACAATACGTTGACGGTAAGATACTTGCTGATGGGAAATGTTATATTTGCCGATATTCGGTAATGGGTTTTGTATAGCATGGTGTAGATGTTGGTCAGCTCGTTCTCGTGATAGTATTCCATATCACCGCGGGCATAGCTGATAGTACACCATATCCAGCGGCATAACCTGCCTCCTAAACTTTCTTCCCAGACGAGATGATTTTTGTCCCCCAATAGCCCAGAAGCGGAGGTGATGCTGTAGAAGTCTAAATTTTCAAACGGATAAATCTCCATTTGTCCTCGAGGTTGCCATATATATTTGTTTTCTATATGTCCGTAGCTTCCACCAGCTTCCCATCCAAATATATTCCATTCTTTTCTGACACATAGTTCGGCAATCCAATTCGTTTGATTCTCGTTCTTGGTTATTTGTTTTATCGGATTGGGCGGGAACTGGTTGTCATAAAAATGGTTATCTTCCCATTCGTATTTCGTATTGTCGGAGGCAATTTTTGTGGTGTCATATTCCAAGGTGCAGTATTTGGCTTGGGTCCTGAATATACATCCTGCCAATGTTAGTTGCCAATTGTCAATAAATGTGGCTTTCATATTGGCGGTATAGCCTATGTGAGAAAAACTGGTATTGGCATTTTCTTTTGTTAGAGTGGTGTCATACCCGTAGGTTTGACTAAAAGTTTGTGACCCACCTATGCGGTAATAACTGACACCGTGGGTCAATTGCAGATGCGGCGTTATGTCATGGGTGAGTAGAATCATTCCATATCCGCTAGGGTCGAAATCGTACCATTCGGTGGCAGCATAGTTGTCAGGATGATCGGTATTATTCAGTAATAATCCGCCTTCGGCATATATTGCCGACAGGGGGCGTGGTTTTATTGCGTATGTTTGTTTATAGTCTTCTGATAACAGATTATATATGGTTTTTGCCTCTTCTTTTCTATTCATCATCAGATAGGCCGTTGATAAATAATTGGCGGCAATAGGATTTCCTGTGGCGGTCAATGCTTTTTGCAATACGGGTATTGCTTTGGTGTAATGTTGAAGTTCCACTTCTGCAATTCCTATTCTGAGATCAGATGTGCTGTCACTAATGTACTGTTGGTCTTTTTCTTCCTTTTTATTGTCCGTCTCTTTTCCTAGATTGTCTATTTCGTTCTCAAACAGCAACATAGAATCGGCTGACACGCTTGTAGTATCAGCGGCTTGCGCAATATCGCAATTTATCAATAGCAGCATGGAGCCTATCAGCATTATTATGTTGTTTATAATGTTGTTCATTTTTTAATATCGGGTTCCTTCTATTTTCATTAACCAAGACTTGCCATTGGCTTCAAACGTGTGTATCGCATATAAATTTTTGTCTAAAATAGTGGTTTTGAATGTGAAAACACACTTTTTGTTTCCAAAAAATGATGATTCTATTTTTGAGTTCAGGATAATTTGATTGTCATTATTTGCATGTTTATTGTCGTAATCCATTGTATAGCAGTATTTATACCCAATATACAAGTATGCGATAAAATCTTGTATTAGCTTTTTGAAGTCATATCGGATATTGCTTAGTGACAATTCATCATGTATGTTCCAATGGAAGTCGGTATTGAATAGAACCATATAGTTGGAAAGGAAAAAGAAATAGAGATTGCTCTTTCTTTTTCCTTCGTAACGAATAAAATAGAAGAGACTTCCATTATTAACAAACCATGCTTTATTGGCTTTTTCGTCCTCTATATAATTTAACCCATATAAGTCCGTTTTTTGTTCCCATATATCATTTCCGATGGGGCTGCTTACCTTCATGGATTTGAAGGAGGCCAGATTGTAGGTGTGATGCAGATTGAAATCGTATGTAATGGAACAAATTTGGTCGTTTTCTGATGGCTTGTCGCATAATTTGAATTCAGCGTTGTTTTTGTTTTGACAAATGTAATCGCTGATGGGGTAGCTTATTGTGGCAGCTCCAATGATAGGAGATGCCTGCATTTGATAATGTATGTGAGGATAAGGCGAATGCCCGGAATTGCCACAAAGAGCAATGGGTTCTCCTTTTAGTAAATGCTGTCCGATAGTGCAGCGGATGCTCCCTTTCTTTAGATGGCAGATGGCCGAATAGAGTCCAGTGGCATGTTTGATGATGATATAGTTTCCCCAATTTTTTGAGTCATTGTCTTCTCCTGGTTCATTGTCTTCAACACTGTTTTCGTAGTATTCTACAATGCCGTCTGCTGGGGCTACTACGGGACTGGCATAGCTGTAGTAGTCTTCGAGCTTATAACCGCTTTCTTTGTATTCCTTTCCCTCGGTGTCGGTAATGGCAAAGTCCCAAGCGTCTTTCCATTCTTTTTGGTGAGTGTATTTCCCATTTGTTCCTTGTGTTACTTTCCAGACTCCCAAAAATGGCAATCCAATTGGTATATATTGGCAGAATGCCAGTCTACGGTTGTTGACCGATGTGTTGTATATCAATTTCTCGGGAGTATCTTCCAGATATAGTGCGATTTCAGGATTCAGGTGATTACTTTGTCTCTTTAATAAATAAAGATATAGGATGCTGGTAGTGCAAAAAGCGAATGTGTAGGTCGGGAGATAAAAATAAGTGAGCAGACGTGATGATGCGAATATAAACAGGTATTGCATTGGTATCAACATCAGTGTCCAAAATAGAGACTTGAAAGAAGGTACCACATAGTAGCATCCTACAGCTATGGAGGTGAATATGAAGTTGAACCCGAAATAATAGAAAGGCAGATTGAATATATAGCCATTGATGATGGAAAACAATAAATGTGCTATTGAAAAATTAATGGCCGTGAAAATGAAAGCAACTCTTGAAAAGAGAATAAGTCCTATGGCTACAATCAACCCGGTAAACAGACTATATTGAAAAAAAACAAAACTTAGACTTTGCAGATATTCGTTTATGACAGAGGGTGCATGGACTTGCAAAAATTCGTTGATTTCTGTTATTATAACGTTATTGTAGGGTGTGTTCTGCGCCATTGTCAGTCCGAATCCTGTGGGGTCGTCGGTCTGCTGTGATGATAACATCACCCCCCACAATGTTATTAGAAATGGAATAGATAGGTAGGGTAGCAAATATTTCTGGAATATACCTTCTGCCATTACACATAATTGGATAATGAGCAGGGTAGATGCAAATAGCACAAACAAAGAAAAGGTGTTGAATGAAAATAAGGAGCCTATGGCTATGCCCGTCAGCACGGCATTGAATCCATAGTATCCAGATTGTATTTTGAATGTATCAAGGTGCAGGCATTTCGCCAATAAGTTTACTGATATACAACTAATTAATCCATAGATGCCGGCGCAGGGATTAAGCATTGACAGCAGCAGCAGCACAAATCCATAAATATGACTTTGTGAGAATAGAATGGCTGAATAGCTGTGTATAATTCCGTTGCTTATTTCCTTTTCTATGTTCCTATTCATTTTCTGTCTTTTCTGATTATATTTCTTCGCTTTTCAGATAGGAGGGTACTGTATCCATATTGTCAAAATCTGCAATATTCTCTCTTTTCCGTATCTGATGTATGTTTCCATTTATGTCAGTCAGGACTACAGCAGGAAGAAGATTGATAAATCTCATGTTTTGGGTCATATTATAGGCCCCAACATTATGTATCACTAGATTGTCTCCTTTTTCCAGAAGCGGTAGATTGACAGATTCTCGTATGATGTCAATATTCATACACAGAGGGCCGAATAACGTAGTATCTTCGTAAAACGGAGAATATTCCTGTACTGGTGATATTTTGTGGTTGTACCAAAAAGCGGTGAACAATGTATTGACACCTGCGTCTATGATGGTGTAACGTCTACCTTGGGGAGAGCGCTTATTGGCTATTACAGTACATAGCAGCATTGCGGCATTATCAATTAGTGCTCGTCCTGTTTCCAGAATAAGAGAGGGACGGTCTTTTTCTTCAAAAGGAGCTTTGTAGAGTTCTTCACAGATGCTTTTTGCATAGTCATTGATGTCAGGGCATGTATCCGCTCCAGATAGGTAAGATGCCTTTAGTGTGTTGCATGATGCAAATCCGCCGCCTAAATCAATGACTTTAATGGAAATGTTTAGCTCATTGTGAATGAGCAATGCCAGTTCTGTCATTTTTTTTGCGGCCTGGGCGTAAGGGGATGTTCTCTGTACGAATGTGCCTATATGGCAATGCAGGCAATGCAGGTCAGTCCATTCGCACTTCGATATTTTTTTTGCGGCTGCAAATGCTTCTCCGTTTTCCAAATTGAATCCGAATTTGTCCCACTCATTGCCGACACCGCTTTTCATGTTTATTCTGATGCCAACAATAGCTTTCCTTTTCATTTCTTCAGCCATTCCCATAATGGCATATATTTCATCTGTGTTGTCTATATTTATCAGGCAACCATCGATAATGGCCCGTCGCAAGTCGTCTGCATTTTTGTTGGGACCATTGAATATTATGTTGGAACCTTTTACCCCGTTATGACAGGCTTTGGCATATTCCCAGCCTGATACCACCTCAGCCAGAGAACCCTCCTGATGAAATATCCGGCAAATAGCATCAATGTAGTTTGTTTTGTATGACCAAGCCAACTTTATTTTGGGATATCTGGTGCCAAAAGCTTGCAATTCTTGTTTGACGTTATTTCTGATTGCTTTTTCTGATATCACAAAGAGGGGAGAACCGTACTCTTGGATGAGTTTTGGCACAGGAGTACCCTCGATGTCAGAAATGGAATGCTGATATAAGTCAGCTCCCCCTTTATTTGGCATCGATGGATTTATAAGTTTTATTAATGGCCTTTCGTATTTTTTCATTCTTTTTTTTTCTAACGTTCTCTTTTGATTGTGAAATCAGCCATTTCATTTTGGTCTATCAGCAAGTCCCATGAATATCGTATAAACATCTTACCTATTTTGTATTGATGGTAAATGTCGGGCTCTTTTCCTATAGCTAACAACACGATTTGTTCTGGAATATTTTGTCCTGCACCAGTAGCTAGATAAATCCAAGCAGGCATGCGTGGATTGATTTCTATCAGATAAATCTTTTTATCTTTTGTTTGCATCAGTTCCAGCTCAAAACCTCCTTTCCATTTGGTGGCGGTTACGAATTGCTGACATAGCTTGAGCATGGCTGGGTTCTCTATTGTTATTCCCGCCCAAGCTTTCCCTTTGTCTGTGATGAATTGTTTGCGCATTGCCACTGCTGCTATTGTGTTGCCTTTGCCATCCCCGCATCCAGTTACGTTGAACTCGGTGCCTGATAATACTTCTTGACAGATTATGGGATATCCCCACTTCGCTACCATTTCCATGCCTTGATTTATGGTTTCATCTGTGGTTTTGCATAAGTGGGCTTCATAATATTTACCTTTTATCATGGCGGGAGGCAAAATGTTTCCGTTTTTCAGCTCCTCATAGGTGTTGTATATATGTGTCACAGGGATATTTATACCATATTTTTGACAAAGTTTTGGCAAATTGTATTTTTGTCTTTCCTCTAATTGTTTTGCTGTTGGCAAAACCGTCTTTATACCCATTTGTTGCAAATCAGCTTCTATTTTGATAAAAGAAAACAGTTCAGCATCGTAATTGGGAATAATAACATCTATGTGTTCTTTGCTGTTTATATATTTTAATCTGTTTAACAAGGCGTCTGTCCCGTCTCCAGGGTAAGGTATTTGATAACATTTATCTACCAAATCACACATATATATGCCAGGTTCCAACAATTCATAACTCAGTCCTATGATACGGCAGTCAAAGGAATTGGCTTCTTTCAGACTACGAATTACGGGCACTCCGGGACCCGGATTGTCTGTCGCGTTCAGACCTGTTATTGCTATTGTTATTTCATTCTTCATCTGTTATCAGTTCGTATTGTTTTAGCAAGTATAGGTAGTCTTCCAGGTCGCTCAATAGTCTATATTTGTCTATCTTGTGTTCTTCTGACATTTTGTCTGCAATGTTCTCTGTATTCATACCTATCCTCAGATACTCCAGAATTTCCGCACCTGTAGCATTTAATACAAAACTTTCTCCCGTTTCTGTATTAAATAAATATCCAGAAGGGCTTATTTCAATGCCATTTTTGACTTTTATACTCATAAGCTTTTTGTTACCATAAAAGTAAAGCAAGAGTTTTATATTTTCTGTTTTTTTTCAATAAAATAGTCCTTTTCGCAAGAAAAAAGCACAATATAATAATTTATTATATTGTGCTTTTAGATTTTAGTGAGGATTATTATCTATTGCTCTTTCTTTTTACCACAATAGTTTGACCAATTTTTAAATCATCAGACTTTAATGAATTCCATTTCCGGAGTTTTACCACAGTCACTTTGTTTTTTGAGGCTATGGAATAAAGTGTATCTCCTGGTCTGACTCTATAACCCTCTTCGTCAGTATTGTCTTGTTTCTCGGCTTTTGCTTTTAATTCTTCGTTAGATGCTAACAATTCGCTGTTGTGTCTGCTTTTTCTTTTTGCTGCTTTCTCTTCTTCTTGCGATTGTTCCTCCTGTTGAGCGAGTTCTTCTTTTTCAGCTTTCTCCTTTTCAGCTTTCTCTTTAGCCAGTCTTTCATTTCTGAGTCGGTTGGCTCTTTGCCGTTGAGCCAAGCGCAATGCCTGCTGGTTTTGTTTTTCCTCAATCTTTGCTTGTTCTACCTTCTCTTTCTCTTTAGCGGAGTTGTCAGCTACAAGTTGTTGCTTGGTGGTGTCTGCTATTGTAGAGACGGAGTCTTTTTTGCTCTTGTTTGCAGCAAGTAATTCACCTCCAGGTTCCACACGTGCTCTTGGCGGTGTATAGTTAGGTACCTGATATGCCAATATCGTATTTTTGTACATTTCGTATTGGTTTATCTTGTTTATGGGTAAGCACAGTGTGTAAGGAACTCCATTTCCAGGAATTACATCGTGACGGTATTGTGGATTCATTATCCGCAAGTCTTTGATGTTAATATTCAATACGGCTGCAATTTGTTTCAAGTGTACACGATCTCTAACCTGAATGGTATCAAGGGCAAGAGGTCGGGTTACAATGGCTGGACAAATATTGTGTTCCTTGTAATAGTGCATGGTGTATGTGGCAGCTATAAAAGCAGGAACATATCCGCGCGTTTCTTTGGGTAGATAGTTGTATATGGCCCAATAGTCATGTTCATTCCCAGCTCTTCTTATGGCTTTGTTTACGTTGCCAGGACCGCAGTTGTAGGCTGCTATTACGAGAGTCCAATCATGATATATTCCATACAGATGCTTCAAATATCTGGCAGCAGCCTTGGATGCTTTTATCGGGTCTCTTCTCTCGTCCACCAAACTGTTGATTGTCAACCCGTACATTTTGCCAGTTGAAGCTATAAATTGCCATAGTCCAGAGGCTCCGGCAGGCGAATAAGCTATCGGATTAAGTGAAGATTCTATTACAGGCAGATATTTGAGTTCTTGTGGAATTCCTTCTGCTTCCAAAGCATCGTCAAACATAGGGAAGTAGTAGTCACTTTGTCCTAATATGTAGGAAGTGAGTCTGTGCTTGCGAATGGTGTACAATTCAATGTAGTCACGCACGATGTTGTTATAGGTTAATTCCATAATTGATGGAATTTGCTGTAATCGTTGTATGTACAAACTGTCAGTCAATTTAACTCCAACAAAGTTGCTGTCGTTGGCACATGGCATTATTCGTTGGTCCAGTTCTGTTTCATATAGATGTAATGTGCTATCCAACTTCGTAACGTAGATGTTGGGTATGTCCTTGTCGCTGATTAAAATCTTGGTTTGAACTGGTTGGGTTGGTGCATTAAGCATTGAATCCTCAATCTGAAATGTACGGTCAGGAGCCTTGCGTACATTTTTTTGCGGAGCCTTGTTTCTTGCATATCTAACCGTACGGTAATGTTTTCTACTCGCATGGCGTCTGCTTCTAGCCTCCATTCCTGTTACCAATAATAAGGTACAGAGCATTGTTACAGCAAACTTTATGTTTCTCATTCTTATTTCGTTTATACCTTCTCTTAAAATTTATCTTTTTTTCTGCTTTCTTTTTTCTTTCCTATTGGTTTATCAATTGCAGAATCCAAAGAAATTTTGCCTTCTCTATTACAAGATAGGCTTATTATAGGGTGACAAGCACCATCAAAAAGTGATACTGCATTGTACTCCAAAAACTGTTGGATCGTTTATTCCGTATTTGTCCTCATTAAGATAAGGATTGTTGAATACTGGAGTTACATGCAGAGAAAGATCGTCTGTTACTGAAAAGTCATATAATTGGGCATCCACATAGGCATCCACCACGTTTAGAACGTAGACAAGTGCAATTCCAAATATGCACAAATCACGATTTCTGCGGTAATTATCACGTTTCTTTTTCAGCGTGTTCTTTTTCCACTCTTCTGTGCCATTAATGTTTTTGAAGAGGGTCTCGTAACTTTTAGTATTGGGGTCGTTGTCCATAATGTCGTAGTAAGCATTGCTGTAGTCGTTATACATTCTGCCTTGCCACGATATCAAGTATCCAAGAACTGCGCCACCACCATATATTACGGGAACTTTCCAGTAACTTCTGTTATATATCTGTCCGAGTCCTGGGCAGAGTACTGAGTACCATAAAGCTCGGCTTGGTTCCGGATGCCAATAGTTCTCAATAGGGGCTATTTTCTCCTTCTTTAGATTTCCTTGCCCTGCAATTTCTGGTACGTTTTGTACACTGTCAGGTTTAGCGGAAGAATTCTCCGTTTGCCCTTTTGCCGTAAATATACTGCAAGTTAGCAGAATTGCAATCGATATTTTTAAAAATCTTGTCAATTTATCTTCTTTTTTTGAAATCTGATGCTATTTACCGCCTTTGTCGAATTTTATTTGTTCATGATAGAGTCGAAAACCTCCATTATTTTTTCCAATTCTTTGTCAGAAGAAAAAGATATGGTTATTTTTCCTTTACCCTTAACATTGCGGGCCATGTCAACTTTGGTATTGAATGTATCTTGCAATTTGGTTTGTAGTTGGCTGTATTCTTCTGGTAATGCGTTCTTTTCTGTCTTTTGGGGTGTATCGGTACCTTTTTTCAAGTTCCGGGCAATTTCTTCAACTTTGCGTACTGAATATCCATTTTTCAATATGAGAGCATAAACTTCTTCCTGTTTGGCAGCATTGTCAATGGAAAGGAGTGCCCTGGCATGACCATTCTCTATTTTATGTTCTTGCAGTCCTAATTGTATTTCGCCAGGTAAACTTAGAAGTCGTAGGTAGTTGGAAACCGTTGTACGATTCTTTCCAACTCTTTCACTGAGTTGCTCATGCGTATAATTGCCTTTTTCCATCAGATTTTTGTAGGACAGGGCGACTTCTATTGCATTCAGGTCAGCACGTTGTATATTTTCTATCAGTGCCATTTCTGCGCTTTGAGTGTCGTCTGCCGTACAGATGTATGCAGGTATTGTCATTTTTCCTGCCATCTGAGTCGCTCTGAATCGGCGTTCTCCTGCAATTATCTGGTATTTATGGTCGTCAAGTTTGCGTAGTGTTATTGGGGTTATTACACCAATCTGTTTGATAGAGTTACTGAGTTCTACCATAGCATTGACATCAAAGTCTTTTCTGGGCTGAGAAGGGTTTGGCTCTATCTCTCCAACGGGAATCTCGCTTAGTGACGAAGATCCGCTTGCCTCCACTTCGTTAATGTTGCCTAGTAACTCTGATAAGCCTCTTCCTAATCCGCCTTTCTTGTTTCCCATGTTGCTACTGTTTCAAAAAATTAATTTATGGATTTCAGTATTCTGATTGAACTGAACTCCCATTTTTATGAGGTATTACTCCGTTCGTGCGTTATCCTTTAGTTTCTTTTTCCCAATTTGCGATTCTTTGATCCATTTCTTCAGCCAACTGCATATAGTCCTGAGCACCACGTGAATCTATATCGTATGTAATAATGGATTCTCCAAAACTAGGAGCCTCACTAATTCTTGTATTTCTCTGAATTATGGTGTCGAATACCAACTTTTTAAATGGTTTTCTTACATCTTCGGCTACCTGTTTGCACAATTTGGTACGAGAATCATACATGGTCAAAAGAATTCCAAAAATCTCCAATTTGGAATTCAAATTTTTCTTGATTTTTAGAATTGTACTGTATAGTTTTGCCAACCCCTCTTCGGCATAGTACTCACATTGTACAGGTATTATTACACCATCGGCTGCTACCAAAGCATTTGTGGTGATAAGTCCAAGAGATGGGGCGCAGTCTATCAGTATGTAATCGTAGTCTTCTTTTATATCTTTTATTACATTTTGCATCTGATATTCCCGACGTTCCACATTTATTAATTCCAATTCAGCGCCGACTAAGTCGGAATGAGATGGAATCACTTTCAGATTATCAATGCTTGTGTCGTGTACTGCTTCTTTGGCGCTGACTCCATTAATGATACATTCATATATGGTTGACAGCGATTTGTCTTGAACGTTAATGCCCAAGCCTGATGAAGCGTTTGCCTGTGGATCGGCATCTATTACCAATACCTTTCTATCCATTGCAGCTAGAGAAGCTGCAAGGTTGACGGCAGTCGTGGTTTTTCCCACGCCTCCCTTTTGATTTGCTAATGCGATAATCTTCCCCATAGGATAAGCTCTTTTTTATTTCGTTGTTTTATTTGCAAAGATAGCAAATATTCTAAGATATTTTTGCATTTTTCCAGCTGCCATTTATCGTGTTTGTTGTGTAGTAATTTACAACATATTGATTGCTATATTTTTATATATATTAAATTCAGTTTCCCTTTATGCTTAACTTCACCGTCCCGTTTATTTCCATTTTGATTTCGTCGTTGTCGAGCATCCATCTGAGAGCTTCTGTCAAAACTTGTTGATCACATCCGCATAAGGTCTCAACAATCTGGGGCAGTGTGATGGCTGTTTGGGTAATTGATAATAGTTGAATAATCATATTTCTGGCACTGTCAATTTCAGTTCCGTTTTTTCTGTTTTTTTTGTTCTCAATGCAGTTGTCGCAGCAGCCACATGGTTTTGTTTCTTTTTCTCCAAAATAATGTAGTAATATTTGGCTCCGGCAGTGGTCATGGTCAGTAGCGTAATCAATAACACTCCCAATCCTTTTGGCGTATTGGTTCATTCGTATGTCATATACGTCTTTGCTCAGATTAAATCTATTGGAGTCTAATCTGCCTCTTATAATTTGGATGCGAGGCTCATTTTTCATTGGTTTATAGTTTATGGCGCCGTCTTGTCTTAATTTTACTAATGTCCCGTATACTGATTCTCTATCCATGCCAGTAAGTTTGCCTATCACCACCTCGTCAATGTATACCTCATCACAGAATAATCCAGAATAGGTTCGAAGCAAGGCGTTCAGTACAGCGTCTTCTTGATCAGTGGTGTTGATGTGATATAGCTCTTCTTTTGTGACAGACATCACAGCCTTTGATTTGCAGTTTGGCTCATCCTCAATTTTTATATGTCCTTCTTGTTCTATCAGTTTGAGCGCACTGAATGTCTGATTAATGTTGAAATGAAATATGCTGCAAAAGTTTCCTATAGAAAAAGGAAACGAGCGTCCAATACCTTCGCCTTCCGCAATTTGGTAGTAATTAAACAAGGCTTCATAAACCCGTTTTACGAAGCCTTTGTCGGGATAGGTGTCTACAATGCGTTTTTTTAGTTTTGTGCTGTCAGCATTGCTGTAAATGAGTACTGCGTATGCTTTTTTTCCATCTCTTCCTGCGCGTCCAGCTTCTTGAAAATAGGCTTCCAAAGTGTCGGGCAGGTCTATGTGTATTACCGTACGTACATCGGGTTTATCGATACCCATACCGAACGCATTGGTAGCGACAATAACCCTGCAGTCTCCTTTTTTCCACGCATTTTGTCTTTCATTTTTGATTTCTTCATTCAGACCTGCATGAAAATAGTTGGCAGAAATGTTGTTTTTTACTAACCAATCAGATATCTCTTTTGTCTTTTTCCGGTTGCGTACATAAACGACGGAAGAACCTGGGACTCTGTTGAGTATGTGTAGCAGCGTACCCGTTTTGTCATCATTGTATTTAACAACGTATGCAAGGTTTTTCCTGGCAAAACTTGTCTTGTATACATTGCTGCCGATTCTAAATAATAATTTTTGTTGAATGTCCTTTGCCACTTCTGGCGTGGCTGTTGCCGTCAGTGCCAGTAATGGGGTATCGGGTAAATTTATCCTTATATCTGCAATTTGCAGGTAAGAAGGTCGAAAATCATATCCCCATTGTGATATGCAGTGAGATTCATCAACGGCAATCATGCTGATTTTCATTTTGGGCAACTTGTTGTTAAATATGTCAGTGGCTATCCTTTCGGGAGATAGGTACAGAAATTTGTAACCTCCGAGTATGCAGTTATCAATTTCCTTGACAATGTCCTGATGACTCATGCCCGAATAGATGGCAGCTGCCAAAATCCCTCTGTTGCGCAGGTTCTCCACTTGATCTTTCATGAGAGCTATCAATGGGGTTATAACAAGGCAAGTGCCATCCATCAGCAATGCTGGCACCTGAAAAGTAAGGCTTTTGCCTCCTCCTGTAGGCATTAGTCCTAATGTGTCATGACCCGAAATAACTGAGTTTATGATGTCTTCTTGTAACGGTCTGAATTCATCATACCCCCAATATTTTTTTAGTATCTCATGTGTTTTATCCATTCTTTTGCTATTTTACGCCAGCTTCTGATTTATAGTCCGTTTTGTATATTAATAAGTCAGCTTCGCTTTTGTAGTTGGTGTAATATATTATAACATCAGCCTCACTCTTGTATTGTGTCAGATAAAATAGGCCGCAATTGTTTTCACTTTTCCACTCTGTCATATAAAATAACAAATCGGCTTCACTTTTGTAATTTGTTATGTATATTATAAGGTCGGCCTCGCTTTTGTAGTTTGTTATATACACTTTTCCATGCAAAGGAAATGTCTTACCATTTTTGTTGATACAGCATTCTTCTTTGTTGATTTTGACGTTATTGTTAGATCCGAAACATAAAACGGACATTAACATCAGGCATATTGCCATTATTATTCTTCTCATATTTGTATTTTTTTATTTTCCATGCTTAAAGATATGAAAATATACTGTTTCAAACAAATATTTTCCCATGTCGGTTGACTACGTCTTGTAATATTTCAAACAAGCACCTTTCTGTTTTGCAAACATTGTCAATTTCTTTTAATTTTGGCATGAATAGAAAAATGTATATGATAAAAAGTATTACCGTATTTTGTGCTTCCAGCACGCAAACTCCAGAAATATATCGTCAGCAAACACGTCGACTTGGTGATTTGTTAGCTGATGCTGACATTCAATGTTATTATGGCGGAGGACGTGTTGGTTTGATGGGCGACCTTGCCCAGACAATGGTGAGACGCAAAGCCAAAATTACGGGTATAATACCTGAATTTATGGTAAAAGAAGGATGGGACAATGCTGATGTTGAGGAATTGGTTGTCCCCGATATGTATAGACGAAAGGATTTGTTATTGAATAAAGCGGAAGCCATCGTGGCATTGGCAGGAGGTTGCGGTACTCTTGATGAACTGATGGAAGCTATTACAGCCAAACAATTGGGACTTATTCACGTGCCAATTGTAATACTTAATGTCAACGGGTATTTCGATTCCCTTTTGAGTATGTTGAACAGAGCAGTGGAGGAGCATTTTATGCGTCCAGAACATAAATCACTTTGGTCTGTTGTGAATACTGCGGATGAGGTTTTGCCAGCAATTGAGGATTCTTCTGTTCTACCTAATGCAAGAGGTCTTGCTGCTATTTAATACTTTATTGTCTTATATTTCAACCCGAAAAATTTACAGATGGATTTATTTGATAAATTGGCATCTAAGCGTAGGTCACTGGCGCTGCATTTGCAAGATCCTGCGGCAGCTGGATTTTGGCGGATGGTTATTGACAAATATGCAGGACAGGCTCATTTCCTTTTGGAACTTATTCAAAATGCAGATGATGCGTTGGCTCGTAATATAAGAATTAAACTTCTGCCCGATGGCTTGTTTTTTATTCACGATGGTTCGATTCATTTTTCTTTGACGGACGCTGATGAAGAAGGCTGTGGTTTGACCATTGGACATATTAATTCTCTTACTTCTATTGGTTCCAGTTGCAAAAATGCAGAAAATGCGATAGGAAAATTTGGTATTGGTTTCAAATCTGTTTTTCAGTATACAGATGCCCCTCATATTGAGGATGACTCTTATTCATTCTCTCTTGTTGACTACATCGTTCCGGTACGTTCACCTCGTTTGAGCGTAGACGTCGTGCGTCAACCTGGCGAAACTTTGTTTTATTTACCATTCAAAAAAAATGCAAATGCGTTTCAAGATATCTATACTGCATTACAGAATATGGAGAATCCTTTGCTTTTTTTGCGCAGTCTGCTACATATATCATGGTCAGTCTCGAATGACTCTTCTGATATTATCATTAATAATGGAAGTTGGAGCAAGAAAGATGTTGACTCTTCCAGTTTCTATACAAATAAAGGAGTCCGTATAAATTATCATTTTTGTGAATTGGATTCAGACGGCTTGATTCGTCCTTTTCATTTGTTTTATGCGGCAATGTCAGATAGTGGGAAACCGTCATCTGCTAATGTTTGTTCTGTTGCGTTTAAGTCCGATTCGGAAGGGCATATTGTTCCTTTAGACGAGAAAAATCGTCGTTTTTATTGTTTCTTTGAACTTGAGGATAGAGTGAGTTCATTGCCTTTTATTGTTCATGCTCCCTTTTTGCTTACAGAAAATAGGGAACACCTAAAGAAAGGGGCAGATTGGAATTCTCGTTTGATTTCCTTTTGCGCAGATATGGCATCTGAATCTATTGGACATTTGTGTTCCATATTGTCAGAAGAACCAATAGTAAATGATGTTTTGAGTGTCAGTCCCTTGTTATTACAGCCAGAAGATTCCGAGTCTTTTGTAAATCCATTTATTGATGAATTTGTAAAGATGTTGAAAAATCAACGGGTTTTTCTTTCTTCATCAGGGCAATATGTTGATTGTTTGCATACGCGCCTAGCTCAACCATTGAAACTAGCTTCATTGTTTACTGACAATCAACTGGCTTTGTTGTTCCCTAAGGAAACTGAAATGAAGTGGTGTTTTACTTCTATGGTTTCGAGACAAAAGGAATTGCCATTTGTCATAAAGCATCATCTTGCGGCATCTGCAGTATCCTTGTCTCGAATTATCTCTGTCATCACACCAGCATTCATTCAATCGTTGTCAATAGAGCAATTAATAGAGTTTTATACTATTTTGTCTGAGCAACATGATTTGTATCCATCCTTGCGTCATGTTCCATTCGTTTTATGTGCCGATGGCAGTGTATGTGCCCCATTTTCTCAGACTGATTTGCCCTTGGTGTATCTTTCTTCGTCTGGCAATCTATCTGCTGTTCATCCTGATTTGTTGTCTAATGATATTGTGTCCCATTTTTTTCATGAAATAGGACTTTCTGATCCCGATGAATATGTGGTAATCAGTCAATCTTTAATTCCAGCTTATCGTTCAGGCAATGTCTCAGTTTACGATACAGTTCGTATAGCCTCTGATTTGGTTTTTTTTGCTGATTATTTGGCAATGATAGCTTTTCAAGTGGAACGGAAGGCCCCATATCTATCTCTTTTTACAGACCTCTCTTTTTTACCCGTTATCCATTTGAATTCTTCTGCGGTGGCATTTTCTTGTCCTGATAATATTTATTATTATACATCGGATTTGGAGTCCTATTTTTATGGGAATGTCAATGCTGAGTTCTTACATAAAGATATAATAAAATTTGTGACTCCCGAAAAGCGGGAACGGGTGTACTATTTTTTGTCTTTGCTGGGACTCTCTTTTTTGCCCCGTTTACTAAGTTGTCATTTACATATTACAGCAGAAACGCTTGTTCAGTTTGATTTGCACCCCAAAAGTTTGCGGCGCTATGACAATGGAGGACAAGATATTGAAGACAAGCAAATAGATGGCTTTACGTGTTTTTTACAACACTTGTCGCCCGTATCGTCTGTTTCATTTTTTCATCTATTGGGACGTATGTTACGAGAACAGGGTCCTTTCTTTTTTAATCGTTCGTTGTCTGGAAAATACACCTATTACGAAAAAGCGCGTCAAATGCCAACGTTAGAATCCATTCGTAGTACCAGTGCTTATAATTCTATTTTCTATTCTTCTTGGATTGTGGCATCCGATAATTCCTTTGTGTCACCATCTTCCATGCAAAATTCTTCACAGATGTCATCTATATATCATCTTACTGATGATGATAAATCACTTCTTTTGTTTTTGGGAATCAATGTAATGGATGATATGTCGGCCTTAACCCCAGAACAGCGGAAGGCTGTCCTTTTATTGAAAGACTTGGAATCTCATGGTATTTCAAGTGAAGACCTTCAATCCCTATTAAATGGAAAAGCACATATTGAAAAGAACTGAATATTATTCAGTTCTTTTCAATATGTGCTTTGTTCTTTAATTCTATCGTTTATTTTTCATCGGCATCAGCAACCTGGTCGTACATTGCTATCATAACGGAACCATTTTCAAGTAGCGAGTAATTCCATTTTGCATTTATGTCGCGAAGATCCAATTCTACTTTTTTCCCAT
>OBMA010000381.1_pt1 | contig 25762 bp, 16 predicted proteins | sample 1539141 | NCBI WGS metagenome assembly OBMA01 (sample SAMEA3991484, study PRJEB22521) | metagenome | biome: anthropogenic terrestrial biome; feature: sewage plant; material: raw primary sludge | place: Sweden | collected 2012-09-26
CAGGTATCCAAGAGTCAGAACGTACTCCTATGCGCAGCTTACCATCAGTAACAGTAGTGGTCACATTGTTGGGGTAAAGCCCAAGGTTAAAATAAGCTTGTGAACTTTCCATACCGTTGGGTATATACACATTTTCCAATACTACTTCCTCCTTTTTGCAAAGTGGTGCATATTGTGCGGCCGACATGATATCGCATAATGGAGTTTTATCCTCATTGGCATAAAGCACCGCTGTAATGTTGTTCTTGCTTGTTTTATATTTGTAGTACGCATTTGATACTGTCCCATTTCTAAAGAATCCTTGACAATTGAGTGTATATATACCATTAGGAACATTATATATTATTTGGTAAACATCACCTTTGCAACTCCATAGTTCACAAGCGGAGTTTCTTATTCGTGGATATGCAGCATTTGTTATGTCTTTGAATTCCCAGAATTTTGTGCTGTTGAAGTGTGGGTTCTTGATATACAGGTCTGTTACGTCTATTGGATTTTTGAGTGAAGCCTTGTCTGTTTTGATTGTTGCTTTAGCATTGCTTAATATATAATTATCTATTGTCGCATTGAGATCATCCTGTATTTTAGATATATTTTCTATTTTATCAACAATATAACCAAGGAAGTAATTGATGTCATTTGCTGTTTTAACTATTTCTACAGCTGATGTCAAATTCTCCATTTTGTCTGTAATGTTGGAATAGTTTTCCTTATTGTTCTTGATCGAACTTATTTGTTTTTCTAATGATTCACCTTTGTCTTTGATTGACGTATATTTTGTGTTGAGAACATCATTCGTACATTTGGTTCTCATACTGTCAATGTCGTTGATCTCTTTTTTATATATACTATTTTGGGTACTGTCCAATTTATCCATATACTGGCCTAACAAGTTAATATAAAAACGGTATAATGGAATTTTCTTTTTTGCAATCTCGGCAAGTCCATTAATATCACCTTTATATGATACTTTGAAGTTGTCGTATATGTACCATCCATTGATTGGACAACTCTCTGCACTTATTCCAATTTTGAGTTTCCCATCGGTAACTGTAGTAGTAACACTGTTGTTGTATAAACCCTTTTGGAAATAAGCTTGTGCGCTCTCCATATCGTTTGGCACATTCTTACCATTGAAAAGAAGCATTTGGCTACCATTGGTTTTAGGGCGTACCTTCAGTCCCGAATTGATGATATTGGCGAGAGGTACTTTATCATTGTTGGCATAGAGCATTGCGGTAATTTCTGTTTTACCGAATTGGGCTTTATCATAAGCCTCATTTGTTGAACCGTCACGGAAGAATCCATTGCACGTAACTGTATAAACTCCGTCAGGTACATCATTTATCATCTGGTAGACATCGCTAGTGCTACTCCAGAATTCACATGCGGAATAAGTGAAACGAGGGTATAAATACGGTCTGGAGGCAGATGTATTGCCAACATTATTAACTGACCAACCGCTATTTTGTAGGTCAAATCCGGGATTAAAAATTAAAAACGTGGCGTCAGTCTGTGCAGTTGTCAGTAGTGTATAAAACAAGGTACAGATAAAAATAGTAATAGTTCTTTTTAGTTTCATATGAATTAATTAATGAGTTAAACAGCTGCAAATATATATTGAATAGTTGAAATGTACAAGAATTTCCAAATATTTCTGTAAAAAAAAGCTGCATCCCCTCATTGAGATGCAGCCTAAAGCCATGGTCTATATACAGATTTTAATTCTTAAATATAAGTCCGTTGTCATCGGCATCGATGCTAATCGGTTTTGAACTGTCCACCTCTTCTGCGAGAAGTTTCTTTGATAAATCATTGAGCATATAACCTTGGATAGCTCGTTTCACAGGACGGGCACCGAATTCGGGATCGAAACCGACTTCTGCCAGATAGTCGATAGCTGCGTCAGTGACATCCAGAGTAACGCCTTGTGGCTCAAGCATCTTGCGCACCGAGTTAATTTGCAGACGAACAACTTTGGCGATTTGTTCTTTGTTTAGCGGTGTGAACATGATCATCTCATCTATACGGTTCAGGAATTCCGGACGGATGGTCTTCTTGAGCATGCTCATCACCTCTTTCTTAGTTTCTTCTAGAATCTGATCCTTGTTGTTTTCGCTGATTTTCTCAAACTGGCTCTGGATATACCCGCTGCCGAGGTTAGACGTCATGATGATGATAGTATTCTTGAAGTTGACCACACGGCCTTTGTTATCAGTCAGACGTCCATCATCCAACACCTGAAGAAGGATATTGAACACATCAGGATGAGCCTTTTCTATTTCATCAAACAGCACTACGGAGTATGGTTTCCGGCGTACAGCTTCAGTAAGCTGTCCCCCTTCGTCGTATCCTACATATCCCGGAGGTGCACCGATGAGGCGAGATACACTGAATTTCTCTTGATACTCACTCATATCTATACGTGTCATCAGCTGTTCGTCATTAAACAGATACTCGGCGAGAGCCTTTGCAAGTTCGGTCTTCCCCACACCGGTCGTGCCAAGGAAGATAAATGATGCGATAGGTCGTTTCGGATCTTGCAGACCGGCACGTGAACGGCGTACGGCATCACTCACAGCTGCGATGGCCTCGTCCTGACCGATCACACGATGATGAAGTTCATCTTCAAGGTGGAGCAGTTTCTCCCGTTCACTCTGTAGCATACGTGTTACAGGTATTCCTGTCCAGCGACTAACCACTTCTGCAATATCCTCGGATGTTACCTCTTCTCGAATCATGGCATTGCCACCCTGGGTCTGTTGTAACTGTTCCTGAATGTGCTTGATGTCATCATCCAGTTCCTTGAGTTTGCTATAACGTATTTCTGCCACACGTTCATAGTTGCCTTCTCGTTCAGCCTTTTCAGCTTCAAACTTAAGTTGCTCAATCTGTTCTTTGTCCTGTTGTATCTTATTTACGAGAGCTTTTTCGCTTTCCCATTTGGCACGGTATGACTTCTCTTGGTCTTTAAGATCAGCGATATCCTTGTCGAGTTGAGACAGTTTCGGCAGGTCATTCTCCCGTTTGATAGCCTCACGTTCTATCTCCAGCTGTTTCAGACGGCGAGTGAGCTCATCCAGTTCTTCCGGCACAGAGTCACGTTCCATCCGCAGTTTCGCTGCAGCTTCATCCATCAGGTCGATAGCCTTATCAGGCAAGAATCGGTCAGAGATATATCGTTCCGAGAGTTGTACGGCGGCGATGCATGCATCATCCTGAATACGCACTTTATGATGGTTTTCGTAACGCTCCTTCAGACCACGCAGGATACTGATGCTGCTCAGCTCGTCGGGTTCATCCACCATTACAGTCTGGAAACGGCGTTCCAGAGCCTTGTCCTTCTCAAAATACTTCTGATATTCATTAAGGGTTGTGGCACCAATACTACGCAGTTCTCCACGTGCAAGAGCTGGTTTCAGAATATTTGCTGCGTCCATCGCACCCTCGCCGCCACCAGCTCCAACCAGCGTATGAATCTCATCAATAAAGAGGATAATTCCTCCGTTACTCTTTGTAACCTCATTGATGACGCCCTTCAGACGCTCTTCGAATTCACCTTTATATTTAGCGCCGGCAATCAGTGCCCCCATGTCGAGCGAATAGAGTTTCTTGTCCTTCAGGTTCTCGGGCACGTCACCACGGAGTATACGTTCAGCCAGTCCTTCGACGATAGCAGTCTTACCCGTACCGGGTTCACCTATTAGTATAGGATTGTTTTTGGTACGGCGGCTAAGTATCTGCAGAACGCGTCGAATCTCCTCATCACGGCCAATTACCGGGTCGAGTTTCCCTGCACGAGCTTCTTCTATTAAGTTCTTTGCATATTTAGAGAGTGCCTGATAATTCTCGTCAGCACTTTGATTAATCACTTTTTGTCCTTGGCGCAGTTCGTTGATGGCAGCACGCAAGTCTTTTTCGGCCATGCCTGCATCACGTAAGATGTTCGCCGCTGTTGATTTCACGTTCAGAAGTGCTACCAGAATCGGTTCGAGTGATACAAATTCGTCACCCATCTCCTTAGAGTAGTCGATTGATTTCTGAAGCACGGCATTAGAGTCGTTGCTCAGGTAAGCCTGTCCACCCTGCACTTTTGGCAGGTGGGTAATCTCACGGTCAAGTAGTGTGTCGACAGTCTGAGCGTTAATACTCAGTTTCTGAAAGATAAAGTTGGTAACATCCTTACCCTTATTCATCACTCCACGCAGGATATGAACAGGTTCGATGCTCTGTTGCCCGGCACGTTGTACAGAATTGATTGCTTCTTGTACTGCTTCCTGTGCCTTAATGGTAAAATTGTCAAATGTCATATTTGTTCCTCCTAATTTAATTCTTGATATACGTTCAATAAAATTGAGTCAAAATGTGTGCCTAATGCCTTTTGTGACAATTTGGCAGTGGCTTGTCAGTATGGAGAGTAACCCATTTATTGCCTCTTTATAATAATTAACTAATCCATTTAGTTTAATTAACGTATGTAATTCGTTATATAACTAATATTTTTAGTTTATTTGCATCGTCAGACTAAGATTGATCATCCGAGTGATAGTATGAAGTCGCTTATCAAGCAATGTCAAGACAGATTATCTCAAATAAATAACAATATAAAATAAAAGTTATGAAGACGTTAACAACGAAAGAAGAAGAAATCATGGACCACTTTTGGACAAAAGGTGACATGCTTATTAAAGAACTTCAGGCTCTCTATGAGGAGCCAAAGCCACACGTGAACACACTCGCAACGCTTGTCCGCATCCTTGAGGACAAGGGATTCCTCTCTCATCATGTCATTACTGTACGATGCTTTCGGTATTTCGCACTTATTAGTCGTGAACAGTATCGTGGCGGCACTCTGCGTAATGTCGTCAATAAGTACTTCAACAAGTCATACCTCAGTGCTGTGTCCACGCTTGTAAAAGAAGAACAGCTGTCGGTGGATGATCTGAAGAAACTTATCAAGCAAGTAGAAGGAAAGAGTTGAAGCTACACCTTACAATAAACCTTTAAGTAAAATATTATGGGAACATATTTTATATTTACAATCAAAGCATCGGTATGTTTAATAGCATTTTATCTCTTATATAAACTGCTGTTAAGTAAAGAGACCTTCCATCGTTTCAACCGTTTTGCATTGCTGGGAACAGTTATTGCCTCAATGATTATTCCTGTGATAAAGATGACTACAGAGCATTCCTCTACGATCAATATGGGAATCGTTTCCATGGAAGAATTTTTGCAGCCGCAGATCGTTGGTGATGAGCAGGAGACACTGACCGTAGTTCAGTTATTGTTTATCTTCTACATACTCGGTGTGCTCTTTTTTGTTACAAGAGAGATCCTCTCTGTGATCAGGCTTCAGATACTGCTTCGCAAGGGATATTTTGAGACGATAGACAACGGAATAAAGGTGGTTGTACTCGACGACGAAGTAGCTCCGTTCAGCTGGTTCCGCTATATTGTTATCAGCCGTGATGATTACAATAATCATCGTCAGGAGATCATCACTCACGAGCAGGCACACATCCTCCTTCATCACTCCGTTGATGTCGCATTTTGTAATTTGCTCGTCATCTTGCAATGGTTCAATCCTGCTGCATGGCTTCTCAAACGCGAGCTGCAGAACCTGCATGAATTCGAAGCCGATGAAGCGGTCATCAACAAGGGAGTCAATGCCACGCAGTATCAAATGCTACTCATTCGTAAGTCCGTTGGCGAGCGCCTTTTCTCTATGGCTAACTGCTTAAATCATAATTCACTTAAAAAACGTATAACTATGATGACAATTAAAAAATCAAATCCGTGGTCACGACTGAAATATCTGTATGTGATTCCGGTGGCTGCAATTGCAGTTGTAAGTTACGCCAGCCCAAAGGCTGAGCAAGTATCCGACAAAATCGTACGGGAAAGTAATGACATGACAGAAAATGTCGTAATACCGACAACTGAGAATGACCAATCCTCTACGATAGAAATTATAAATACCAAGAAACGAACATCTCCTCAAACAGTAAGTAATCAAAAGGGTAAAACGAAAAAGACCGATAGCAAAGTTTACAACAAAGTGGAACAAATGCCTGTATTCCCCGGAGGTCAAGAGGCTTTATTTAATTATATATGTAAGAATGTTAAATATCCACCTAAAGCTGAGACTAATGGTATTCAAGGACGCGTGGTTGTTACTTTTGTTATAACAAAAGAAGGCAAAGTAAAGAATGTAAAAATCCTTAAAAAGGTAGATCCGAATCTTGATGCAGAAGCCTTAAGAGTGGTTCGCTCACTGCCTGACTGGATTCCAGGACGCAAAGCAGGTAAAGCAGTGAATGTAAAATACACAATCCCTGTCACTTTCAGATTGCAATAGCAATAGATTTTATAATGGTTTGTAATAGAGTAATGGGAAGAGGGCGTGTCACTTTGTGGAGACACGCCCTCAATCATTGTTAGGACATAGATGTCACTGTTATATTTGTATTCATACTAATAAATTGATAATGAAGAGTTGTTTCCACAATTGCTCATAATGTCTTGATTATTAGAAGGTAATCCGTGGAGGCAACGTTAAGGAGATTAAAACTTTACGGAAAGCTGTTGACAAGTTCCTCGGGGCATCATTAATGCTTATTAGCACCAGAAGCCTTTCTTCCCACTTACCTGTTATCCTCCGAAAGCATATCATTTACTATTTTCCCCTAATGCAGGGTTGACGCATTAAGAATTGTAAACAGAAGATACCAAAGACAGGTTTCATCGAGCAATTCTGCAAGGAAATAGATGAATTTGAGAAACCAAATGTTATTTTGAGTTCAAGAATAATACATGTTCTATCTTTCATAATAATTACTATTTTAAGAGTTTTATAAGCAATATTTGTCAAATAAATCGTTTTTAATTTGGATATTTGTTATATTTAAAGTACTTTCGCAAAGTAAAATCCAAAAGAACATGAAAAAACACTATTTGGAATCATACTAGTAAAGTTATTCTGTACTCTTGGTATATAAATTATTATTCACTTAAAAATGTATAACTATGATGACAATTAAAAAATCAAATCCGTGGTCACAACTGAAATATCTGTATGTGATTCCGGTGGCTGCAATTGCAGTTGTAAGTTACGCCAGTCCCAAGGCTGAGCAAGTATCCGACAAGATCGTACGGGAAAGTAATGACATGACAGAAATGGTTATTGTATCGGAAACACAGAAAAATCAAACCTCAACAATCGAGAATAAGGATGTCAAGAAAGAAGCATCTCCTCAAAATGTAAAAAACAAAAAAGTTGATGCGGTAGAGGTTTATGGGGAAATTTATGAGCATGTAGACCAAATGCCTATATTCCCCGGAGGTCAAGAGGCTTTATTTAATTTTTTAAATAAGAATATTAAATATCCACCTATAGCTGAGAGGAAAGGTATTCAGGGGCGCGTGTTGGTGACTTTTGTTATAACCAAAGAAGGCATAGTGACAAATGTAAATATTGCTAAATCTGTAGATCCAAGTCTTAATAAGGAAGCCTTAAGAGTGATTCGCATGCTGCCTGACTGGACTCCAGGACGCAAGGACGGTAAAGTTGTGAATGTCAAATTCACAGTACCTGTCTCTTTCAATTTGCGATAGTAATAAATTGATAATGAAGAGTTGTTTCCACAATTGTTCATAATGTTCTGATTATTAGAAGATAATCCGTGGAGACAATGTTAAGGAGATTAAAATTATACGGAAAGCTGTTGACAAGTTCCTCGGGGCATCATTAATGCTTATCTGCACCATGAGCCTCTCTTTCTACTAACCTGTAAACCTCCGAAAGCATCGCTCTGTCTATTTTCCCCTACAGGGGCAGATGTGTTCCCCTATAGGGGGAGATGTTTTCCCCTGTAGGGGAAAATACCCAGAGCTATGCTTTTTGACCCTCAAATGAATGTGACTGGATAATATCAGCTATGTTGTAGGAATCATGCTCACAATCATTCGAAAGTCTACCGTTGACAAACCGTGTTTATGTCAATTTTTTAAGAGTTCCAAGAGCTTTCTAAACTATTTAGGGAAATCATATCCTCAGTGTCAAAAAATCCTGAGTCTTGATTCCACGCCAAAGTCACTATTATTCAAATATATAGATGGATTTGTGGAATCAAAAATTATTTTGAATACAAGAATAATACATGTTCTATACTTTTGTGATAATTACTATTTTAACAGTTCAATAAGCAGTATTTATCAAATAAACCGTTTTAAATTTGGATATTTGTTATATTTAAAGTAATTTCGCAATGTAAAACCCAAAAGAATATGAAAAAGACACTATTTGTAATCATACTAGTAACGTTATTCAGTACTCTTGGTATACATGCCGATGAGTATACCAATCTTTGGAAACAAGCAACTGAGGCACAGAACAAAGATTTGCCTCAGAAAGAAATAGCCGCACTTAAGCTTATTATAGACAAGGCCGGTGCAGAACATCGTTATGGCCAGTTGCTGAAAGCCGAATTGTTGAATGTATCTGTGCTTACAAATCTTTCACCCGATTCGCTTCAGCCGGCTGTCAATACTCTTAAGACAAGGTTGAAGTCTATCGGAGATCATGATGAGGTAGCAGCAGCTGTTTACAACTGTGCATTAGGAGTCCTTTATCGCGATAATCATGAACTTGGTGAAAACAGTGATCAGGTCAGCTGTAATTATTTTAAAGCTGCAATGGCCCATCCGCAGGCTCTTGCCGCATATAAAGCGCCGGACTTGGAGCCGGCTATAATCAAGAGTGTGGACAGCAAACTCTTTGATGACGACCTGCTGAGTGTCATTGGTTATGAAACAAAGGATTTTGCTGCGCTGAACAAGTTTTATAGAGTCAGTGGCAACCGTCATGGTGAGATGCTCAGTGCGCTCGAAATGTTGAAGGCAAATAGGAGTACTAGAAAATGTGAGGCAAACAAATCCCCTTATCTGAGTTCATTGGATTCACTTATTGAGGAGTTTGGAGATCTTCCAATTTGTGGTGAGGTGGCTCTTGAACATTATCGTTTCATTGACGATTGTAAGAATGCGACAGATGAAGACCGCATCAAATATATACGTTACGCTCTGAGTAAATGGGGGAATTACGCTCCAATGAACGAGTTGCGAAACGAGGAGCGTTCGCTCATAAATCCATCGTTTTCTGCGGACATCGCTGAACAGATAGTCATTCCCAATAAACCACAGGTAGTCAAGTTGAGTAACCTGCGTAGCATCTCTTCATTGACCATGAATGTCTACTCTGTAGCACTGGACGGTGATACGAGACTGAATCCGGAGAATGATAAGGATTATAGTGTGATTAAGAAGTCGGCAGAGTTGATGAAAGACTTTACACAGACTCGTAAATATGTAGGCCACCCCGAATATCAACAGTTTAAAGACTCAATGATTGTCGGTGGACTTCCTGTGGGCGTGTATATGATAGAGATGTATACCACTCCGAAGACGAATGTAGTGCGTAAACTCTATCTTGTCAGCAATGTTCGTTCTATTTATGAGAGACTGCCCAAGAACACCATGAAGATAGTTGTGGTCAATGCTACCACCGGTCAACCTCTGGCAAATGCCACCGTAAGACTAAAAAATGAAAGTGATAATGATCATACTGAGACTGTGACGTTGACATGTAATACCAAGGGTGAGGTGATCTATAAATATAAGAATGAACCTAACATGATTTATGCATATATCCCTACAGATAAGGCTTGTCCTGAGTATAATTGCTGGTCGCAACGCTTTGTTTATTATAATTACCAGAAGGATAAAGAGGATACGCAGATATTTACAGACCGTGCAATCTATCGTCCCGGACAGACGGTTCATGCTTCGGCAATTATGTTCCTTCGTAAAGACCTGACGGCTAATGCTGTGGAAGGAAAAACAGTGACGATGAAACTGTATGATGCCAATAGCAAAGAGGTAGAGACAAAGGATGTTGTTACAGACAAGATGGGAACATGTGCGGCTGACTTTACCTTGCCGAGCAGCGGACTGACAGGTCATTTCCATATATCAGCAAATGACAATAACCAGTATTTCCGTGTAGAGGAATATAAACGGCCTACGTTTGATATTACATTCCCAGAGGTAAACAAGAAATACCAGTCGGGTGATACTTTGATCATCAAAGGCCATGCCCGGTCGTTTGCCGGTGTTCCTGTTCAGGGCGCAAAGGTTAAATATACAGTAAGGCGTCGGATTGCCTTCTGGTGGCAACCGAATGATCCTTTTAATGTTAATGTTGGCATGCGGTTGACGGCGGATACTGTTCAGACAGATGAAGAAGGCGCTTTTAATGTAATGATTCCATTGATAATACCCGAAGGAGAAACTCATCCTATGTTTTATAATTTCATCGTTTCGGCAGATGTCACTGATGTTGCGGGTGAAACCCATAGCGGTGAGATGTCTGTTCCTCTGGGTACTCGTCCCACAGCATTCAGCTGTACGTTACCTAAAAATATCTTGAAGGACAGCGTAAACACTTTTATCTTTAATTTGCGTAATGCTTCGGGGCATGAAATAGACACCGAACTGAAATATTCTATAGACGGTGGAAATACGGTATCAACGAATACACGTAAGAACGTGGTTCTTGATCAGCTCGTATCCGGCAGACACCATCTGTTTGCTGTCTGCGAGAATGATACCATTAACAAGGATTTTATTGTATTTAGTCTTCAAGATACAAAGCCTTGTATCGAGACGAAAGATTGGTATTATCAGTCGGCAAAAGAGTTCGCACGCGATAATAAGCAGCCTGTAACCATTCAGATAGGATCGTCTGATCAAGATTTTCATATCTTTTATGATATTATCTCCGGTGATAAAGTGATTGAAAGCGGAGCGATAGACCAGAGTAATGCACTCTCCAATCGTGGATTCTTTTACAAAGAGGAATATGGAACCGGACTACTTATCAACTATATATGGATGAAAGATGGCATTTGCTACAGCCATAGTGCTTTAATTAGTCGTCCGTTACCGGACAAGCGACTGATGTTGAAATGGACTACATTCCGAGATCGTCTTACTCCTGGTCAAAAGGAAGAGTGGAAACTGAACATCACACGCCCTGACGGTTCACCGGTGGAGGCACAGTTGATGGCAACACTTTTCGATAAATCACTTGATGGGATCGAAAAAGCCAGATGGAATTTCCGACTTGGCTTCTGGCAGGGTTTTCCTTCAGCAAGTTGGGACAGTCCTAAATTCGGTGATTTGAGTTTGGAGGGAAGTGCCTCGCTAACTCTCTTGAAAGTTAAATCACTGTCTTTTAGCCACTTCGATGAATATTTGTTTGATATCTATTCTTCGAATCCGTTTACACGTGGTCCTGGATTTTCTAGCGTAAAATTTACGGCACCCGTTATAAAACCTGAAATGGAAATGTCTGCGGCTCCCAGAATGATGGCAAAATCAGTGTCTTTAAAAGGCCTTGATGAGTCCGGTGGTCCAGATTTGGCAGACCTTAAAGTTGCTGCTTATGGTGGAGCTAATCATGGAACAGTTCTGGATGAATCATCTCAGTCAACTTCCACTCAAGTGCGTGAGAACCTGAATGAGACAGCTTTCTTCTATCCTCAGCTAATGAGCGACAGTAAAGGGGATGTGAGTGTCAAGTTTACCTTGCCCGAAAGCCTTACTACATGGCACTTTATGGGATTGGCTCATACCACCGACATGAATTATGGTATGATTGAAGGCGAAGCGATGGCAAAGAAAGATGTGATGGTACAACCTGATATGCCGCGGTTTGTACGTGTGGGCGACCAGACTACGATCGTAGCACGTATCTTCAATACCTCAGATAAGGTTCAGAGCGGCACGGCACGAATGGAACTCATTGATCCCGAGACTGAAAAGATTGTGCTGAAGGATGAGAGGACATTCAGCGTCAATGCCAATGAGACACAGACGGTCTCCTTTGGTTATATTCCCGGTGACAAATATCCGCTGCTAATCTGTAAGATCTTTGCCAACGGCAAAACTTTCAGTGACGGTGAACAGCATTATTTGCCTGTACTTCCTAATCAAGAACGTGTGACTGTGACAGTTCCGTTCACTCAGAATAATCCCGGAACAAAGTCTATTGATATTCAGAAGCTTTTCCCACAACAGACAGCCGATGCACAGCAAAGTAAGCTGACTGTGGAATATACGAATAATCCGGCGTGGCTGATGATTCAGGCATTGCCGTCAATGAGCATCGTTGAGTCAGATAATGTAATCAGCCTCTGTCAGTCTTATTATTCTTCAGTCATCGGAAAGTCAATCATGAACTCTTCGCCAAAGATAAAGACCATCGTCGACAGTTGGAAGGCTGAGAAGGGTAGTGATAACAGCTTTATCAGTAACCTGCAAAAGAATCAGGAACTGAAAGATATCGTATTAAGTGAGACACCGTGGGTGACTGATGCTGATAAGGAGACATCGCAGAAGCAGGCCCTGATCAATTATTTTGATGAGAATACACTTGATAGCCGTACAAATAACGCCATAAACAAGATGAAAGAACTGCAGAGACCAGACGGTTCTTGGAGCTGGTTTAAAGAGATGGACGGCAGTATGTATATGACGACGACTGTGGCAGAGATGCTTGTGCGTCTGAATAAGATGTGCGGACGTCAGGAAAGCAGTGAGGAGATGCTTGACAGAGCTTTTAAATTTATGGATAAGGATGTTGTGAAAATGGTAGCACAGATGCAGGCTGAAGAGAAAAAAGGCCATCCTCAATCTTTCCCTGCATTTAACACATTGCATTACTTATATCTTTGTGCTCTTGATGGACGTAAGTTGCCGTCGGATGTAGTTGCTGCCAATGAGTATCTCATCAGTCTGATGAAGAAAGAGATCAAGAACCAGTCTATTTATGAGAAAGCACTCAGTGCAATTATCCTTCAGGAGAACGGAAATACAACGAAGGCCAAAGAGTATGCGCAGAGTCTGAAACAATATACGGTGATGACTGAGGAGATGGGTCGTTATTACGATACCCGACGTGCCAACTATTCCTGGTGCGACTATAAGATACCGACAGAGGTAGCTGTTATTGAAGCACTGAAAAACATTACCCCTGATGACCAGACTACTAACAATGAAATGTTACGCTGGCTGTTACAGGAGAAACGTACGCAGACATGGGATACACCAATCAATAGCGTGAATGCCGTATATGCTTTTCTTAACGGAAATATCAGTGTACTTGCAGGGCAGGAGCAGACGGTGCTTGCCATTGACGGAAAGAAACTGGAAATCCCAACGACTACTGCCGGTATCGGTTATGTGAAGACAGCCGTTCAGCCCACATCGAAGATGAGTACATTGACAGCGACAAAGACATCCACTGGTACATCATGGGGAGCTGTCTATGCTCAATATATGAGTAATACATCGAATATATCTAAGTCAAATAGTGGTATCATCCTAGACCGTGAGATCATCTCAAGTGGAGATCTCCAGGTAGGTGACAAGGTGAAGGTTCGTCTTACCATCACATCCGACCGTGATTATGACTTCGTTCAGGTAATCGACAAACGTGCTGCATGTATGGAACCTGTCAACCAACTTAGCGGATATCATTGGGGGTATTACTGTACTCCAAAGGATTGCTCTACGAATTATTATTTCGACAATCTCTCGAAGGGTAAACACGTGATAGAAACCGAATATTATATTGACCGTAGCGGACGCTATGAGACGGGGACATGTACTGTACAATGTGCTTATTCTCCAGAATACAGAGCAACGGAGAACTCGAAAACCATCGTTGTGAAATAACCGGCATACATATAGAACCCGCAAAAAGGTAGATATATGGATGATTAGAACTGTTCACTTATCCCTTGCAGTATCTCACCAAAGGTGGGATGGGTGTGAATCATATCTTTAAGTTCTTCAACTGTGGTGTTTTTACACATCAGTACGCTTACCTCCTGAATGATGTCCGCAGTATGTGCGCCAAAGGCATGACAGCCAAGGATATTCCCCTCAGGGTCAGAAATAAGTTTAATCATACCTTCCGTTTCATTCATGGCAAGAGCTTTGCCGTTGGCACGGTAATAACCCTTTTTGCAAATGTATTCAATACCTTTGTCCTTACACATATCTTCACTCATTCCAACACTTGCCGCTTCCGGATTTGTGAAGATTGCCGATGGCATGATGTCAAAATGGATATGATCGGTTTTGTCTAGAATATGGTTTACGGCATGTAGGCCTTGAGCTGTGGCTGCATGAGCAAGCATACATTTTCCGTTGACATCGCCTACGGCATAAATGCCCGGGATGTTAGTCTGCATGTTTTCATCGACTTTAATTCCTGTACGATCGTTTTCTATACCGATCTCTTCAAGATGAAGTCCATCTGTATTTGCTCCACGGCCGGTTGCTATAAGCACCAAATCAGCTTCAATCTGTTCCATCTTGTTTTTTCGTTCAAAAATGACGGTATGTCCACTAATCTCTTTTACTGCTGACTGCATGTAGAAGTTTACACCTCTTTTGGCTAATGTCTGCCGTAATCTCTTTGCAATGTCTGAATCTAATACAGGAAGTGACTCTTTCAGGAATTCTATAACCGTCACCTCACTTCCAAAACTGCTGAAGACGGATGCAAACTCCATTCCGATAACTCCAGCACCGACAATGCACAGACGCTTGGGGATATCATGAATATGAAGAAGTTCTCTGGATGTAATAACAATATCAGAGTCGATTCCCTCTATAAGAGGCATCTTTGCGTGTGATCCCGTCGCAATAATAATATTCTTTGCTGTATATTCCTCTTCTCCAACGGAAACAGTATGCTCATCCTTCAAACGTGCTTCGCCCATAATTACTGTTACACCCGACTGCTGCATCAGTACTTCTATACCATTCTTGAGTTGATAGATGACAGTCTCTTTACGCTCCATAATCTTTGGAAAATCAATGCTGTAACTCATTCCACTCAGTCCAAAATTTTCTGCATCGGTCAAGGTGTCGATAACTTTGGCCTGATGGCAGAGTGTCTTTGTCGGAATGCATCCTTCGTTCAGGCATGTTCCACCAATATGATCTTTCTCGATCATGACTACCGACAGACCATTCTTGGCAGCGTACTCGGCGGCACGATAACCGCCGGGTCCACTACCTATAATGATTAAATCAGTTTTGTTCATCGTTCATCATTTGCTTGTATGTGAGAATAGGATGTTTGGCTGCCAGTACATCATCAACACGTCCGATCGGGGTATTGTGAGGTGCACTTTTCACGATATCGGGATTCTCTTTAGCCTCTTTGGCAATCTGCTTCATCACGTTGATAAATCCGTCAATGGTCTCCTTACTTTCATTCTCTGTTGGCTCTATCATCAGCGACTCATGGAATAGGAGAGGGAAGTAGATTGTTGGCGCGTGATATCCATAGTCCAACAGGCGTTTGGCGATATCCATCGTTGTTACCCCTGTCGATTTGTCCTTCAGACCGTTGAATACGAACTCATGTTTGCATAGTCCATCTATAGGAAGCTCATAGTCATCCTTCAATGACTCCTTGATATAGTTGGCATTCAGTGTAGCATAGAATCCCACGTCATTTATATATCCGTAACCCAGACTTAATATATAGGTGTATGCACGTAGTATCACTGCGAAATTTCCTAAGAATGCACTGATCGAGATACCATTGCCATCACCTGTGAAGACAGAATATTTATCATCATCTTTGATAACCTTTGGTGTAGGTAGAAAACCTTCCAATCCTTTTCTTACACCCACTGGGCCTGAGCCGGGACCTCCTCCTCCGTGAGGAGTAGAAAATGTCTTATGTAGATTTACGTGCATCACATCGAATCCCATATCACCCGGACGGCAGATACCAAGCATCGGATTTAGATTGGCTCCGTCATAATACATCAGTCCACCGCAGTCATGAATCAGTTTTGATATCTCAGGAATATCTTTCTCAAAGAGTCCCAACGTATTAGGATTGGTCATCATCATTCCTGCAACGGTGTCATCGAGCAATCCTTTCAGATTCTCCACATCCACGGTCCCTTCAGACGTGCTTTTTACTTCCACCACTTCTAGTCCGCAGACAGCAGCTGATGCAGGATTCGTGCCGTGAGCTGAATCAGGAACGATTATTTTTACACGTTTGCTATCACCACGTTTTTGATGATAGGAACGAATAATCATCAGTCCGGTAAGCTCTCCATGAGCACCTGCAAAAGGATTGAGGGTAAACTCGCTCATGCCTGTGATATTCGAAAGTGCCTTCTGGAAATTATCATAGACTTCTAAGGCTCCTTGACATGTATCTATCGGCTGCAGAGGATGTAAATTTGAAAATGCCGGCATGGCGGCAATCTCCTCGTTGATAACGGGATTATACTTCATCGTACAACTGCCTAACGGGTAAAATCCATTGTTAACACCGAAGTTATTTCCACTAAGGTTGGTATAGTGGCGCACTACCGTCAGCTCGTCGCATTCAGGCAATTGAACATATTCGTTTCTTCTCAGATTTGAAGGAAGATCACTTGAATTGTGTCCTAAATATTCGTTTGTGGGAAGAGTGTAACCAGCTCTGCCTGTATGAGATAACTCAAATATCAGATTTCCATATAGTTTGTTATTCATCTTACACCCTCCTTAACTAAATTAATCAACATATCTATTTCGTCCTTTGTCCGTTTCTCTGTGACAGCAAACATCAGGGTCGTTTCATCTATTTTTATGCCTCCCAGAATGCCATTCTTGATCAGCATCTGCTGTAGTTTGTCTACATCACCATCATACTTTACACAGAACTCATTGAAGAACGGTGCATCGAAGACTTTTGTGAAGTGTCCTGTATCCAATAATCCCTTGTACAGGTAATGTGCACCTCCATAAGATAATTCAGCTGCCTGATAGAGACCTATTTTACCCAATAACGCCATGTATATCGTTGCAGAAAGAGTTATAAGACTCTCGTTGGAACAAATATTTGATGTGGCCTTTTGACGACGAATATGTTGTTCGCGAGCTTGAAGCGTGAGGACAAAAGCACGCTGACCACGATTGTCTTTCGTCATTCCGACGATTCGTCCCGGCATTTTGCGTGTCAGTTTCTCGGTGCAGCACATATATCCTGCGTACGGACCACCGAAGTTCATTGGTATTCCGAGACTCTGACAGTCACCAACAGCGATGTCTGCACCCCATTGTCCCGGGGACTTTAGTATAGCAAGGTCTGCTGGGATACAGTTCATGATAAGAAGTGCCTTGTTGTCATGACATGTGTCGGCATAACCGCTGTAGTCTTCAACTATACCATAGTAGTTGGGTTGTTGTATGACAACTCCGGCAACACCGCCTGCAGATATCTTACTATTCAGGTCTTCTTTGTCTGTGACACCATCTTTTGCGTCAATCATCTCAATATTCACTCCGTGAAAATGGGCATAAGTATGTATCACTTTCAGAATTTTGGGGTCAATTGTCGACGAAACAAGTACCTTATCACATTTCTTTCCTGCGGCTACAACCATAAGGACAGCCTCTGCAGTGGCGGTAGTCCCGTCGTACATGGAGGCATTAGATACGTCCATACCTGTGAGCTCGGCCATCATACTCTGATATTCAAAGATGTAATGCAGTGTTCCTTGTGAAATCTCGGCCTGGTAAGGGGTGTAGCTGGTAAGGAATTCTGACCTTTCGATGAGACTCGGAATTATTGCAGGGGTATAATGATCATAAACCCCTGCTCCGACAAACACCGTCAACTGTTCGTTTTTCTTTCCTAACTTGTTAAAAAACTGCCTTATCTCGATTTCACTCATTGACCAGGGAAGGTCATAGTCATTCTTAAACTGAATACTTTCTGGAATATCGACAAAGAGATCTTCTCTGTACTTGGCTCCAATTTTATGAAGCATAGAGAATTCTTCTTCGTCGGTATGTGGAAAAAATTTAAATGTCATTTCTTTATATTAATATTTTCTACTGTTTTTCGCAAAAATCCTTGTAAGTTTTTGCATCCATCAGGTTATCTAACTCAGATTTGTCGCTCATTTCTACTTTAATGATCCAGTTTTCAAAGGCATCTTTATTGATAAGCTCTGGATTATTTTCGAGGGCATTGTTCACTTCAATAACAGTTCCGCTTATGGGCGAATTCAGATCGCTGGCAGCTTTTACACTCTCTACTGCACCGAATTCCTCGCCAGCAGTGATCTCTTCATCTTCATCGGGCATATCTACATAAACCACATTGCCAAGTGCATTCTGTGCATAGTCTGTTATGCCTATATAGCAGAAGTATCCTTCTACTTTTACAAACTCGTGTGACTCTGAATAATAGAGCCCTTCTATAACTTTAGCCATTTCAAATAATTTTTATGATTAATTCTTCTTATAATGTTTCTCGTAAAATTTCTTCTTGATTACGACTCCTTTGAAGGTCTTTTTCCTAATCTGAATATCAACCTCCGTACCTATCTTGGAATATTCGCTGGCTATCAGAGCCATGCAAACACTCTTGTCTGTAGAGATAGAATGGTATCCTGTGGTGACTTCGCCAATCTTATTACCGTTGAAAAGCACATCATATCCATGACGGGGAATAGCTTTGTCAGCAAGTTCGATTCCTACAATCTTCTGCTTAACTCCCTCTGCCTTCTGTTTTGCGATAGCTTCTTTTCCGAGGAACTCGCTCTTGTCAAGTTTACAAAACATTCCTAGCCCGGCCATCACTGGGGAGATGGTCTCACTCAGCTCATCTCCATAAAGTGGTAATCCCACTTCGAAACGCAGGGTGTCTCTACCGCCGAGCCCACATGGTTTTACTCTGCCGCTTTCCAACAGCTTATCCCATTGGCGAATGATAAAGTCGTGACTGGCATAGATCTCAAAACCGTCTTCTCCGGTATATCCTGTGCGACTGACAATGACAGTTTCGTTTTCAATGGCGATCGTCTTAACGGTATAGAATTCCAGTTCCTTACATTCTAAGTTAAGGACGGATTGCATGACATCTTCCGATTTGGGTCCTTGTACTGCCAGTTGACTGTAATCATCAGAACGGTCTGTCAGCTCTATATCGAAACCTGCGGAATTCTCCTGCATCCATTTTACGTCCTTCTCTATATTTGATGCGTTCATAACAATAAAGAAATCGTTAGGAGCCATCTTGTATACCAGGAGATCATCTACCGTTCCACCATCGGGATATAGCATCATTCCATAATAGATCTTGCCTATAGGTGAATTCGTAATATCGTTTGTAAAGATATGATTTACATAATGTTCTGCGTCTTTGCCTTTTACTGTTACTTCACCCATGTGGGAAACGTCAAATACTCCACAGTCATTCCTGACAGCGTTATGCTCTTCGATAATGGAACTATATTGTATAGGCATATCGAATCCTCCAAATGGTTGCATCAGAGCTCCGAGAGCCACATGTTTTTGATAAAGGCATGTTCTTTTATTGGTCATGTATATTAATTTTTAATGGTTACTTGTTGTTTTAAAGGTTACTTATTGATAATGATGTCCGTGAGAATCTCTTTTTTAAGATGATGTATGATGCTATCCACTCTTTCCGGTAAGGCTTTCATGATGGCCTCTCTCTCCATCTTTACATTTCGTAGCCTTGCCAATATTTCTTTGTCGATGTCGCCCACAATAAAGAAGTCACCCATGATGTTGATCTCTTTTATCACGTCATTTTTTAGTTCGAGGCGAACTTCAAAGTCTCCCACACCCTCCACTCTCCGTTTATGTATTACGGTGAATTTTGGGTTGTTGCCATAAATAAATTTATTGGAAAGGTACTCTTTTTCGATTTCCTTGATTTCTAAGATCTCATCATCGGACAATATGATCTCTTTTCCGCAAAGGTTTGTTCTAACAAAATCCTTGAACTCATCAAGGCTGACGGATGTATAATCTTTGAGCAAGGCTATGCGCTGACGTACACTGTTAACTCCTTTGCTCAATAGCTTCTCATCTGTGGGAGTTATACTTCCAACCATGTTAATCATATTCGTATCATATAACATGGTGCCATGTACGATGCTCCTGCCGGGAATATGATAAAAAGCATTTCCCGATACCTTTCGATCCTCTATCATGATGTCGTTACGTCCGTTGGCCTTTGCTTCAACACCTAGTTTACGAAGAACGAGGACCACCATATTTATATATCTGTTGAAGGTGAAGTTTACGTTTTCGTCTTTTGTGATATAAGAAAACATCACATTGTTCATGTCTGCGTAGACACATCCTCCTCCGCTTTTTCTACGATAAGTCTTGATATTGTGTTCACGGCAGAAGCTTAGATTAACTTCGTTTTCAATCAACTGATTTCTTCCGAAAATAACGCTGGGTTGTACCTGCCACATAAAGAAGTAGTCGTCTTCTTCCTTATGCTTCGCCACATATTCTTCCATCGATAGATAGAAGGATATGTTTTTTATTGTGTTATCAGGCAGACTGATATAAATCATTAAGTCTTGTAAAGTTTCTGCAAATATATAAGAATTTTATGTAAAAATCAGATGTTTCACAAAAAAAAATGAATTCTTTTTGTTATTAGCCAAGATTGCTGTATCTTTGTTTCTTAATTATGAATGGCGTATGAAAACAAAACTGAATATAATAGCATTATTAATGTTAATACCGTTGTCATTACTGGGACAACCGAAATTGACAATCACAAACAATACCATTGATTGTGGAGAAATATTGTACGGGAAACCCATTACTGCCCGATTTGAATTAAGGAATCGGGGCCTTCGTCAGTTGAATATCGACACTGTAATGACTAGCTGCGGCTGCACCGTTGCTGAATATCCTCAGAAGTCTGTCTCTGCGGGACAGCGCTTTTCAATATCTGCCACTTTCGATGCTCGGATGCTGGGACATTTCAACAAGCAGGTTGCTGTGCATTTTCGAGGATTCGAGAAGCCGGTCTATTTAACATTCACAGGCGTCGTCGCTTCTGAGGTCATTGATTATTCGGGAACCTATCCTTTTAAAATAGGTCTTCTATATGTGGACAAGAATGATATTGAGTTTGATAATGTCAATCGTGGTGACACACCTGTAGCGGAGATGCTTATTGTAAACGGCGGAAAAAAAATCTATAAACCTGTAATCATGCATCTTCCTGCCTATCTAACTGTTACATCTGTTCCTTCTGAACTGAATCCGAAACAGTCGGGCAAGATCTTATTTACTCTTGATTCTAAGAAACTACGTGATTACGGACTAACTCAAGCAATGGTTCACCTTTCTCGTTTCCCGGGAGATAATGTGTGTGATGAGAATAGTATCAATGTATCTGCAGTGTTGTTACCTGACTTTAAGAATATGACCGAATCACAACGAGAACTGGTACCTGCCATGCAAATTTCTCAAAAGTCTATAGAACTTGGTTCTTTCGGAGATAAATCGAAGAAAAGCGGGACTTTGGTGATAACGAATTCGGGTAGTGGCAATCTAAACATATCATCCCTTCAGGTATTTACTTCAGGCTTAGAGGTAAATCTCGGCAAGCGTGTACTTAAGAGTGGAGAAACCACAAAGATGAAAGTAACTGCTGTTGCTAAATACCTCAAAAATGCACGTAGTAAACCGCGTGTGCTGATGATTACTAACGATCCTTCTAATCCCAAAGTTATCATTGATATAAATGTCACTAAATGATGGAACATCCAGAAAATAGTCTAGAATATAAAGGGTTAATTGTGAACTCTGGTGTAGAACAAAAATCGATTATCAATCCTTATTTGAAACGTGGCCGATTTCGTCATCGAGTTTTGTCGGTTCCTGATATGGTGGATGGTATTATAAAAGGTGATGTTACGATTCTCAGTCAGGCTGTGACTCTTGTAGAAAGTGTCAATCCTGACCATCAGATAAAGGCTCAGGAGGTCATTGAGAAATGCTTGCCTTACAGTGGACAATCTATTCGTGTAGGTATTAGTGGTGTGCCTGGGGCCGGTAAAAGTACTTCTATCGATGAATTCGGTATTCATGTACTCGATAACTATGGCGGTAAGCTGGCTGTGCTTGCTATTGATCCGAGTTCGGAACGTTCTAAGGGAAGTATCCTTGGAGACAAAACCCGTATGGAAAAACTTGCAGTGCATCCTAACTCATTTATACGTCCCAGCCCTACTGCTGGTTCGCTCGGAGGCGTGGCTCGTAAGACCCGTGAGACAATCATTCTCTGTGAAGCTGCCGGTTATGATAAGATATTCGTTGAAACCGTTGGCGTTGGACAAAGTGAGACTGCATGCCATTCTATGGTCGACTTCTTTTTACTTATTCAGTTAGCTGGAACCGGTGATGAACTTCAGGGTATCAAACGTGGTATTATGGAGATAGCTGATGGGATAGCGATTAATAAGTGTGATGGTAATAATGTGGAAAAATGTGAGATGGCTGCAACGAACTTTCGTAATGCTCTTCATTTCTTCCCAAAACCGGACAGCGGTTGGATGCCTAAGGTGATGTGTTACTCTGGATTCTATGGCAAAAATATAAAGGATATATGGGATATGATATACGAATACATAGATTTCGTAAAAAAGAATGGTTACTTTGATTACCGTCGTAATGAACAGAGTAAATACTGGATGTATGAAACTATCAATGAACATCTTCGTAATAGTTTCTATCATAATCCTTACATATCTTCACAACTGGAAAAGGCTGAAAATGCAGTTCTTGAAGGGCAGCAAACTTCATTTGTTGCCGCCAAACTGTTGCTGGATCGATATTACAATCTTTTAGGATCAAAAGATCGAGACGAAATTCATCATGTATAATCTATAATTCATTAAGTTTTGCTTCAGGTAGAGATAGACGAGGGTAGTGGTTTCTGTTTCGGAGTTACCACAGCCATACAAAAGGCCGAGGAGGAATTGGCGGTCGGACAGAAACTTTATTGTCTTGGTGATATCGTTCATAATGGAATGGAGTGTGAACGACTTAAAAACATGGGACTGATTACCATTAATCATGAAGAGATGAAAGAACTCCATGATGTAAAGGTGCTTTTACGGGCTCATGGTGAACCGCCTGAGACTTATGAGGTGGCTCGTCGTAACAATATTGAGATAATCGACGCTACATGCCCTGTGGTGCTTCAGCTTCAACGACGCATTAAACGTCAATTTAATGACGATAGCGAGAAGCAGATTGTGATATTCGGTAAGAATGGTCATGCTGAGGTTCTTGGTCTGGTGGGACAGACGAGTAGTCATGCTATTGTTGTTGAAAGCCTCGATGATGTTAAAAAACTCGATTTCAGTCGCGATATATGCTTATATTCTCAGACAACAAAGTCTCTTGACGAATTTCATCATATTATCCGTTACATCCAGTCGCATATCTCTCCGACTGCTGAATTTAAAAGTTATGATACTATTTGTCGTCAAGTAGCTAACCGCATGCCCAATATCTCGTCATTCGCTGCAAAACATGACCTTATTCTATTTGTCTGTGGAAGAAAAAGCAGTAATGGAAAGGTGCTTTATAAGGAATGCCGGAGCGTAAACCCTAACACTCACCTGATTGAAGGTCCTGATGAGATAGACAAATCATGGCTTCAGGAAATAGAGACGGTAGGAATCTGCGGCGCAACATCTACTCCTAAATGGCTTATGGAGCAGTGTCGGGATAGGATTATGGAATTACATTATTAATTTCCAATCCTATATGATATATTAAAATAGAACAGAAAATCATTAATCACCAGATCTGAGGATTAAGAATAAAAGACTCGGATGAATTTCCGATAATAAGATAATAACAATGTATACTTTTTCAAAAAATATTATAGCTCCGCTGCTTCATTCGTTGACAGCATTTAAAGAAAATAATGCCTTCTTTATTGAAGATAAATATTATACTTATGATGATTTATCAAGATGTATATCACGAATTCGACAGGCAATACGTCCTTTGACTTCAAGGTATATTGGTTTAGTAGCCAATAATGATTTGGATACTTATGCTTCAATTTTTGCGTTATGGCTGGAAGGGAAATGTTATGTGCCACTTCATCCCTTTCAACCTTTGGAACGTTGTCTTGATATTATCTCTCAGGTAGAGATGGATGTTATTCTTGATTCAAGTGAAACAACTCGTTATGTTGATGGTACAATTATAATGACTCGTAATTTGAAATTTGACGGATATGATATAACGGAATATAAAGAGTATCCTGATACAGACGATGCTTATCTGTTATTTACATCTGGCAGTACTGGTCGTCCTAAAGGTGTCCCACTCATGCGTGGAAATCTGTCTGCCTTTGTCGATGCCTTTTTTGCTCTCGGTTATCAACTTGATAGTAATGACCGTTGTCTACAGATGTTTGATCTTACCTTCGATCTTTCTGTTCAGTCTTATCTGATACCGATGCTGGTTGGTGCCTGTGCGTATACGGTGCCGTCAAATTCTGTAAAATATATGAAGGTGTTTGAACTATTGGATGATCACCGTCTTACGTTTGCTTTAATGGTTCCTTCGATAATCCATTATATGCGTCCTTACATGGAAGAGATAACTATTGAAGAAATGCGTTATTCGATATTCTGTGGTGAAGCTTTATTGTTGGATGATACACAAGCGTGGAGCCGTAGTGTACCTAATGCCCAAATTGACAACCTGTATGGGCCTACTGAATGTACGATCTATTGCACTGTTTATCATTTTGTTCCTGATGCTTTAAATAAGTCGGTAAGCGGTGCTTTATGTATTGGAAAAGCAATGAAATACACGCATTGTATGATCGTGAATGATAAAAACGAAGAAGTTCCATCAGGCGAGCAAGGAGAACTTTGTCTCTCTGGTGAACAACTGACTAAGGGATATTGGAACAACCCACAGAAAAATGCTGAGGCCTTTTTTGAGAGAGATGGTATTCGTTATTATCGTACAGGAGACTTGTGCACAGTTGATGACGATGGAGATATCTTATATTATGGACGTATTGACTTTCAGGTAAAAATTCAAGGTTATAGAGTAGAACTGGGAGAGATAGAAGAGCATTCACGTGTCTTTATGGGAGGTAAAGTAAATGCTGTGGCTGTTGTTAGTAAAGATGTCACAGGTAATGATGTGTTGTCACTTTGTATAGAAAGCGAGACTGTAGATACAGCCCCGCTTATCGAACATCTAAAAACTAAATTACCTTCTTATATGATTCCGGCATCTGTCTGCTGCATACAACGTTTCCCGCTGAATGCTAATGGCAAGATTGACCGTAAACAACTTTCAACATATAGTCTCCCGCAATAGGCCTGAAGTGATCTGGATCATAAAAGTTATGTATATTGTCGGTTAGACAGTTCTTTCCTGTAAAGTCGTACACATTGTTTCTGCCAAATACTTTCTGGAGTGCTATGAAGTCTTTGTGGTTGAGTTTTACTTGATCATATTCAGGACCAATAATAAATTTGAAGTCAGTATGATTTTTGCGACAGATATTTGCTATTTTCATTAATAGTTCATACTGTTGCTCTCTGATTACCGGTTTATGTAGAGATGCTTTGCGGGTTAGCTCGAATTTTCCTTTGTGGATAGTCCAGTATCTGTCGTCCATCTTTGCAATTTCTTCCTCATGTGGGTTGATAGCCTCACAGTTTATTGGATTCCGTATCACTCCGAATGGATTGATAATAATGACTGTCCGCAATGAATCCTAACTTTTTATTATATGTTTATTGTACAATCTGTGTTCAAAGTCAGGAGAATA
>OBMA010000385.1_pt1 | contig 25683 bp, 19 predicted proteins | sample 1539141 | NCBI WGS metagenome assembly OBMA01 (sample SAMEA3991484, study PRJEB22521) | metagenome | biome: anthropogenic terrestrial biome; feature: sewage plant; material: raw primary sludge | place: Sweden | collected 2012-09-26
AGAGGCATCGTCCGGATTCGAACCGGAGTAGGAGCTTTTGCAGAGCCCAGCCTAGCCGCTCGGCCACGACGCCATTGTTTAAACGGATTGCAAATGTAATACAAAAATTCCAAAAAGCAAATTCCAAATTCCAAATAAAAAGAGAATCCCTTTTCTTTTGGTCTTTCAATTTTTGAAATTTATTAGCGCGTTTTACTCATAACAATGGTAACCGCTTCTACATCACCACCAATAGGAGGATTTATTTTTGAAACTTCAACTTCAATTTTTGTAATAGTTGGCGCTTCATTCATAGCACGAACAATGATTCTATGAGCTACATTTTCCAATAATTCCGCTCTAATTGCCATTTCTTCTACTACAATACGGTTCAATAATACATAATCTACGGTATCACTTAATTTGTCTGATAGTGCAGATTGTGTTAAATCGGTTTCAATTTCTAAATCTACTCGGTAATCTGAACCTATTTTTGATTCTTCAATTAGACAACCGTGATAAGAAAAGGTGCGTATATTTTTTAGTTTAATTTTGCCCATTATTTGATGAAATAAAGTATTTTTTTCTTGCGTTAAAAGTACAAATTCTTTTGTTTTTTTAATGGAATAAATAAATAAAGAACCCTATTATACCTAGATTCCTCAACAATTTTGATAACTTTGCCGTTCAAATTTCAATATAATGGCTGCAGAAGAAAAATCACTTCATTTTATAGAACAAATCATTGAAGATAGTATTGCTAATGGTTTTCCTAAAGAGCAATTACGCTTCCGTTTTCCACCCGAACCTAATGGTTATTTACACATTGGCCATGCCAAATCTATTTGTCTAAATTTTGGTTTAGGTTTAAAATATAATGCCCCAGTTAATCTTCGATTTGATGATACGAATCCTGCAAAAGAAGAGCAAGAATACGTAGATGCTATCAAAGAAGATGTAAAATGGTTAGGTTTTAATTGGTCGGAAGAATTGTATTCTTCGGATTATTTTCAGCAATTGTATGATTGGGCTATTCTTTTGATAAAGAAAGGAAAAGCTTATGTAGATAGCCAAACTTCAGAAGAAATGGCTGCTCAAAAAGGAACTCCAACGCAACCTGGTGTTGATGGACCTTATAGAAATCGTACTATAGAAGAAAATCTTCAGCTATTTGAAGGCATGAAAAATGGAGATTTTCCTGAAGGTAGCCATGTTTTGAGAGCCAAAATTGATATGGCTTCTACGAATATGTTGATGCGTGATCCATTGATGTACAGAATCTTACATCGTCATCATCATCGTACTGGTAATGACTGGAATATTTATCCAATGTATGATTATGCTCATGGTGAAAGTGATTATTTAGAACAAATTTCTCACTCTATTTGTACTTTAGAGTTTGTAATGCACCGTGAATTGTATGATTGGTTTTTGGATCAAATTTATGATACGAAAAAAGTAAGACCACATCAATATGAATTTGCTCGTTTGAACTTGAATTATACCGTTATGAGCAAACGAAAATTATTACAATTAGTTCAAGATAAAGTAGTTAATGGGTGGGATGATCCAAGAATGCCTACTATTTCTGGTTTACGTAGAAGAGGGTATACCGCTGCTTCTATTCGTAAATTTTGTGATACGATAGGTGTTGCTAAACGTGAAAATATTATTGATATTTCTTTGTTAGACTTCTGCTTACGTGAAGATTTGAATAAAAAAGCACCTAGAGTTATGGCTGTTTTGGATCCTGTAAAATTGGTCATTACTAATTATCCAGAAGACAAAGTAGAGTGGTTAGACGCTGAAAATAATCAAGAAGATGAAACTGCTGGTTTTAGAAAAGTTCCTTTCTCACGTGAATTATACATTGAAAAAGAAGATTTTCTTGAAGTAGCTCCAGCCAAATTTTTCAGATTGAGTATTGGAAATGAAGTACGTTTAAAAAATGGTTATATTATTAAGGGTGAGTCTGTTGTAAAGAATTCCGACGGTTCTATTAAAGAAATTCACGTCACTTATGACACGGATTCTTTGAGTGGAAGTGGGACTGAAGCCAGTAAACGTAAAGTAGCTGGAACACTTCATTGGGTTGCTATTAATTACGCTATTGAAGCAGAAGTTCGTTTGTATGACCGCTTATTTACTGATGAAGCACCTGATAGTCATAAAGAGAAAAGTTTTTTAGAATTTGTAAATCCATCATCTTTGCAAATTGTAACTGGTTATGTGGAACCAAGTTTACAGGAAGCGATTTCTGGTACTCATTATCAATTTCAAAGATTGGGTTATTTTTCTGTGGATAAAGATGCAACTGCTTCAAAATTAGTGTTTAACAAAACAGTTGGTTTGAAAGATGCTTGGGAAGAGAAAGACAAAAAAGAAGCAAATCTTTTGATGAATACTCAAAAAGAAATTAACAAATACGTAAAAGAAAAAGATGATAATGTAGCTTCTACTTTGCTAGCTTCCATTGTTAATAATATTGAAAGTATTGATAATTACAGTTTATTGACTCAAACAGTAACCAAGAACATCAAAAATGATAATAATGCATTATTGTTTTCTAATTTAATTTTGAAATATTCAAATAAAGTATCTTTTAAAGATATTGAATCTGAAGCGTTACAAAAATTGTATACCATGTCTCTAAAAAGTCAATCTACTTTGGTTCGTGAAATCGTTATTCATAATTTACAGAATGATGTTGTTCATTTGAATCAATTTCAAACTTTAATTTAAGATTTTAAAGTATAAGTTTTTATTATAGAAAGCATCCTTTATTGGGATGCTTTTTTATTATTTATAATTTCTATTATAAATTAAAATTTTATTATTTTTTATTATTACAAATGACTTTCATAAATTGATTTTAAGACATTTTTTTTATTTCTACGACTCAATTTATGTCTTTTAAATTTTATTTAAAATAAAAGCTTTATTTTAATTTTTACTCCCTTTTTTAATAGTTTATCACTTTGTTAACTTTGTTTTGTTAATAAAGTAGTATCTTTATAATTAATAACACTAATTTTTAAGTATCATGGCAAGTAACACTGGAAATACGATTTTAGCACTTTTAACAGGAGCTGCTATTGGAGCAGGAATTGGAATTTTATTTGCTCCCGACAAAGGAACTAATACACGAAGAAAAATTCGTGAAGGAGTTGATGAAGCTAAAGAAAATTTAAATGAAAAATTTTCTGAAGTTTCTGAAAAATTAGTTGAAAAGGCTTTTTTAACAAAAGACAATTTTGATGAAAATTTTGAAAATTTTGTTTCTAATGCAAGTCATAAAACAGAAGAGCTAATTACCTTACTAGAAGAAAAGTTAGCTGCTTTAAAATTGAAGAATGCTAAATTTCAAAAATAATTTTTTCTATTATGGCATTAGACGAACTTAAAGAAAAGACAGAAGACATTCAAGAGCAACTTCAAGCATATATAGAAAGCAATGCGGCTTACTATAAACTTTGGGGCTTCAAAGTAACGATGAAGTCCACAACCATGATTCTGAAGTTTTCTTTAATACTTCTATGTTTCTCAATGGTTTTATTGTTTTGTTCTATTGCAGCCGCTTTAGCTATTGGTACTTATTTAGAAAGCAACGCTTTAGGTTTCTTAGCTGTAGGCTCTTTTTATCTTTTAATTACTTTTGGTTTGTTTTTGATTAAAGATAAAATTGTTGAAGGACCAATTTTAGAGAAATTTTCAGAAATCTTTTTTAACGATTAATTATGGAACCAAAAAAATATTCATCTTATGCAGATATTGATCGTGATTTAGAAATTTTGAAATTAGAAAAAGAAATTCATTATCAAAAATTACTATTGAGTGTTAAAAAAACCAAAGAGAGTTTTGAACCACAAAATATAATTAATAGTTATTTAGGTTCTTTTAAATCAACCATTTCTAATAATTATGTTCAGATATTACAAACAGCTTTACCGTACATTATTGGGTGGATTATAAATAGAAAAAGAGGCCGTTAAGCCTCTTTTTTGTTTATACTTCTTCTGAATTTGTTTCTTGAGTTTCTTCAGGTGGTTGCGGTTTCACAATTTCTTTTGGTTTAACGCGTTCTGTTTTTTTCATCATTTGTCCTACTTGACTCGAAGCAGAGAAGGAGGCAATCATATTATTCAACATATCACTTCCGGCTTGTGGAGAGTTTGGTAATAATATTAAGTTAGAATTGGCATCTGCACCTATAGCTTGTAAGGTATCATAGTGTTGTGTAACCACAATTAACGCCGAGGCTTCTTGAGAATTAATACCAACATTGTTCAAAACTTCGACACTTTCTACCAGTCCACGTGCAATTTCTCTTCTTTGATCTGCAATACCTTGTCCTTGTAATTTTTTACTTTCAGCTTCCGCTTTTGCTTTGGCTACAATTCTTATTCTTTGTGCTTCTGATTCAAATTCCGCAGCTGTTTTTTCTCTATCTGCTGCATTTATTCGGTTCATGGCGTTTTTTACTTGAATATCTGGATCAATATCAGTTACCAAAGTGTTGATAATATCGTATCCGTAAGTAGTCATGGCTTCGTTTAATTCTCTTTTTACAGCTATTGCAATATCATCTTTTCTTACGAAAACATCGTCTAGAATTAACTTTGGAACTTCGGCACGTACAACATCAAATACATAAGCTGTAATTTGATCGTGTGGAAATTCTAGTTTATAAAATGCTTCATACACTTTATCTTGAATTACTTTGAACTGTACTGAAACTTTCATTTTGATAAAAACGTTATCCTTTGTTTTGGTTTCAATCAACACATCCAATTGTTGAATTCTTAGATTTACTCTACCCGCAACTCTGTCAATAATTGGAATTTTGAGTTGTAAACCTGAATTTCTGATGCTTGTAAATTTTCCAAAACGTTCAATAACTACTGCTGTTTGTTGTTTCACAGTAAAGAAGGAAGACAATAAAATTAATAATCCGAAGACTAGTAACACAATTAAAATAGGATTCATGATTCTTTTTTTAAGATTAGTTACTGTTTATACGTAAGAATACTTTTAATGTTACAAAAAAAATAGCTCTCCAATTGGAGAGCTGTTTTTTATAAAGTTGTAACTGCTTTTTGAATCCTTTTTATCGTTTCTTCTTTCCCTATTATCTCTACAATATCAAATAGGTGAGGGCCTTTAAGCGCTCCAACTAAACTCAATCGGAAAGGTTGCATGATTTTACCCATTCCAATTTCATTTCTAGTCATCCATTCTTTTACAATAGTTTCAATAGTATTTGAAGTAAAGTCATCTATTTCATTTAGGACCTCAATCAAATTCTTCATTAACTGAGGAGTTTCTTCTTTCCAATTTTTAGCTGCCTTTTCGTCATAAGCAGTAGGTTCTTCAAAAAAGAAATTGCTTAATTCCCAAAATTCATTTACGAAATGAGCTCTTTCCTTGATTAAGGAAACGATTTTTGTTAATTTATTGATTTCTATTGCTTCTATTTTTCCAGTTTGCTCTGCAACAATTGGTAAAAATTGTTTTGCCAATTCTTCATCTGACTTTTGAATTAAATACTGATGGTTGAACCATTTATTCTTTTCAGGATCAAATTTTGCACCCGATTTATGCACTCTTTTTAAATCAAATGTTGCAGCTAATTCCTCTAAACTAAATAGTTCTTTTTCGGTTCCATCATTCCATCCTAATAAAGCCAAAAAGTTTACAACAGCTTCTGGGAAAAATCCTTTTTCTCTGTATCCTGATGAAATTCCTTCTTCCGTTTTCCATTCTAATGGAAACACTGGAAATCCCATTTTATCACCATCTCTTTTAGATAATTTACCATTTCCAATTGGTTTTAGGATTAAAGGCAAATGAGCAAATTCTGGAGCATCCCAACCAAAGGAACGATACAGCATTACGTGTAACGGCATTGATGGCAACCATTCTTCACCTCTAATTACGTGTGAAGTTTCCATTAAATGGTCATCTACTATATTGGCTAAGTGATAGGTTGGCATACCGTCACTTTTGAACAACACTTTATCATCGAGTAAACTTGTTTCAAATTTTACTTCACCTCTTATAATATCACTTAAGTGTAACGTTTCATTCACCGGAGTTTTAAAACGTATTACATATTCTTCACCATTTGCGATTTTAGCTTCAGTTTCTTCTTTGGACAATGCCAATGAGTTATTCAAAGTTTCTCTATTACTATGGTTGTAAATAAACGTTTTTCCTTCTGTTTCAAATTGTTTTCTTAAAGTATCCAATGAATCAGGAGTATCAAATGCATAATAAGCATTACCTGATGCAATTAATCGATCTGCATATTGTTTGTACAATTCTTTTCTTTCGCTTTGTCTATACGGTCCAAATTTTTCATTTTTTCCTACGGTTTCTACAGGTGCAATTCCTAACCATTCTAAAGCCTCCATTATGTATTCTTCCGCACCTTCTACAAAACGGTTTTGATCTGTATCTTCTATTCTTAAATAAAATGTACCATTATTTTTTTTTGCAAATAAATAATTAAAAAGGGCAGTTCTTACACCACCAATATGTAATGGTCCTGTTGGACTTGGTGCAAATCGCACGCGTACTGGTTTTGACATTTTCTTTATATTTTTTTGCAAATATACGATTTTAGTATCCTCTATGATTTTACATGTGTTATATACCATGCTTTTGATTGTCTTTTAACTTTTTAATTCATATAAAATCGTACTTTTATAGGTTATATCATCAATTTTAATTATTGTGAATACATCTACTATCATATATCAGAAATTAGAAGCTTTTATAAAGAAGTTTTACACTAATGAACTTTTGCGTGGAACATTATTATTCATTGGTTTTGGTCTTTTGTATTTCTTATTTACGCTTTTTATTGAATACTTTTTATGGTTGCAACCAGCGGCTAGAACGTTTTTGTTTTGGACATTTATCCTTGTTGAAGTTTATTTGCTAACTCGTTTTATTGCATTTCCAATTTTTAAACTTTTTAAGTTGAAAGAAGGAATTTCTTACCTTGAGGCATCTAAGATTATTGGTAGTCATTTCCCAGAGGTGAGTGATAAATTACTTAATTTTCTTCAGTTATCACAGAATTCAAACGCTGGTTCAGAACTTTTATATGCTTCAATTGAACAAAAGTCTCAAAATTTAGCACCTATTCCATTTGGTAGAGCTATAAACTTTGGTGAGAATAAGCGCTATCTTCCTATAGCTTTAATTCCTTTAGTCTTTCTTTTACTTTTTTTTATTTCTGGTAACAGTAGTGTTATTTCTCAAAGTTTAAATCGTGTTATTCACTACAAAGCATCTTTTATTAAGCCCGCTCCTTTTAATTTAGTTATTCTTAATCCTAATTTGGTTGTACAACAGAATAGTGATTTTGTTCTTAAAGTTAAAGCTGAAGGCTCAATTTTACCTGAAAACATTCTTGTTTTTATAGGGGATGAAAGTTATTTTATGGAGAACAATGGCTCGGGTATTTTTCAATACAAAATCAATTCTCCTTCAGAAACTGTTGTTTTTCATCTTGAGGCTAATACTGTTATTTCACCCGATTATGAGTTAAATGTCGTTTCTGTGCCTACAATTTCTAGTTTTGAAATGAAGTTAACTTTTCCCAATTACTTAAAAAGAAAAACTGAAATAATCAAGGGTACTGGTAATGCGGTTATACCCGAAGGAACTCTAGTGGAATGGAAAATTATTGGTTCTTCAACTGAATCTATAGTTTTTAATTCAAACAAAATATCCTCAAAATTTGTAGCTAATGATAATTCTTTTGTTTTTGCTAAAAAAATAAATCAAAATACAGAATATCAAGTAATTACCTCTAATAATAACCTTAAAAACTTCGAAAAATTACAATATCAGATAGCTATTGTTAAAGACCAGTATCCTACGATAGATGTACAACAAGCTCCCGACAGTCTTAAGGTTGATAAGAGTTTCTTTATTGGTAAAATTGCAGATGATTATGGTTTTTCTAAACTTCAAATTGTTTATTATGAAAAAGGAAAACCTGCTACTGCCAAACGTGGAACATTAACTACTAATTCAGGAGTTTTTGATCAATTTGTTTTTTCTTTTCCTGGAAATTTAAAAGTTAATCAAGGTGTTGCTTATGATTTTTACTTTGAGATTTTTGACAATGATATACTTCATAACTTTAAAAGTGTACGTTCTTCTGTTTTTAGTAATCGTATAAGTACTGAGATTGAAATACAGGACGCTTTAATAGAAAATCAAAATTCTAATTTGAATAGTCTTGAGAAGACTTTAAAAAATCAATCTAAGCAGTTTATGGATATTGATAAACTAAATAAATCAGATAAAGAAAAGAAAGATTTAGAGTTCAAGGACCAACAAATGATTAATGATTTTATCAAAAAGCAAGAAGCACAAGATGAGTTGATGAAATCTTTTTCTGAAAAAATTAAAGAGAATCTCAGCCAAGATAAGAAGGATTCTAATGATAAAACTAAAGAGTCATTAGAGAAAAGATTAGATAAAGTTTCGGATGCTTTAGATAAGAATAAGAAATTATTAGACGAATTGAAAGCGTTAAATGAAAAGTTAAATAAAGAAGAACTTCAAGATAAGTTACAACAATTTAAACAATCTAGTAAAAATCAAGTTAAGACTTTAGAACAATTAGTGGAATTAACTAAGCGTTATTATGTCGATAAAAAGGCCAATCAAATAGCAGATAAGTTAGATAAGTTATCTCAAGAAGAAAAGAAATTGTCTGAGGATTCGAATCCTAGTACAACCAAAGATCAGGAGAAGATTAATGAAGAATTTAAAGCGATTCAAGATGAATTAAAAGAGTTATCCAAAGATAATAATGCTTTAAAATCACCATTAGATATTCCTAATACTAATGATTTAGAACAAAAGATTAATAGTGATTTGAATAATGCAAAGGAACAGTTGAATAAAAAGAATGCTTCTAAAGCTAAAGAATCTCAAAAGAACGCTTCACAGAATTTAAAGAAAATGAGTCAGTCAATGAAGCAAGCTATGGAAGGGGGGGAGCAAGAGCAATTGCAAGAAGATGTTAAAATGCTACGTCAAGTTCTTGATAATTTATTGGCATTTTCAAATTCTCAGGAAGATGTTATGAAACAGTTTAAAGCTACTAAAGTGGGTTCCGCTACATATAATAAACATTTAAAAACACAACAAACACTTAAGACGCAATTCAAGCACGTTGATGATTCACTGTTTTCTATGTCATTACGTAATGCTAAAATTGCTGAGGATGTCACAAAAGAAATCGGTAATGTTCAGTATAATATAGATAATGCAATTGATAAATTAGGAAACGGCATAGTATCTAAAGGTATTTCTCATCAACAATTTAGTGTTGCATCTGCTAATAAACTTGCAGATTTTTTAAGTGAAATACTTCATAATATGCAAATGGATCTTTCTGGTATGAGTAGTGGAAATCCAAAACCTGGACAAGGTAAAGGTATTCAGCTTCCTGATATTATTTCTAAGCAAAAAGGTCTTGGTGATAAAATGAAGCAACAAATGAAGGGTGAGGGTAAAGCAGGTGAAGGCAAACCGAAACCTTCTTCTAGTGGTGCCACTTCCAAAGAAGGTGATGAAGGTTCAAGTGGAGAAGGGGATGCTAAAGCTATTTTAGAAATCTATAGAGAGCAAAAACAATTGCGTGATGCATTGCAAAATGAGTTGAATAAAAACGGCATCAATGGTGCAGGACAAAATGCATTAGAACAAATGAAACAGATAGAAAAGCAATTATTGAATAAAGGTTTTAAAAATGAAGTATTGCAACGTATTCTAAATCTCAACCACGAATTGCTTAAACTTGATAATGCTTTACAACAGCAAGGCCAAGATACAAAACGTCAATCTGAAACTAATCTTAAGTCTTTTTCTAATCCAGCTAAACAGCTTCCAACTAACTTACTTCAATATATAAATAGTATAGAAATATTAAACAGACAATCACTACCTTTGCGCTCCAATTTTAACCAAAAGGTTCAAGAATATTTTAATAAAAATGATTGATTTTAATTACGAACTAGAGTTTACTCTAGATGATGAAGCGGTTTATGCTTCTTGGCTTACAAAGGTTATAGAGTCTGAAAATAAAAAGTTGGGTGAAATTAATTACATTTTTTGTGATGACGAATATTTACTTGCTATAAATGTTGAGTATTTAAATCACGACACTTTAACAGATATTATTAGTTTTGACTATTCATTAGGCAATGAATTGAATGGTGATATTTTTATTTCTATTGAAAGAGTTAGAGATAATGCTAATGATTTTAATGTTTCATTTAATGAAGAATTGAAACGCGTTATGGTTCACGGTATTTTACACTACTGTGGATATAAAGACAAATCGGAGTCCGATGAATTAATAATGCGCCAAAAGGAAGATGAAAAAATACAACTGTTTCACGTGGAACAGTAATTTATAAAATTTCTTTTATGTTTCACGTGAAACATTTTTTAAGTATGTTTTTTTTGTTTGTTCCACGTGGAACCCAAACACAGGTTTCATTTGTAACTGAAGTATAGGTTTCACGTGGAACATTTATAGATTTTAATATTAGTATTATGTTTTTAAATGAGTATGATGTTATTGTGGTTGGTGCAGGACATGCAGGTTCTGAAGCTGCTGCCGCCGCCGCAAATTTAGGTTCTTCGACTTTATTGGTTACAATGAGTCTTCAAAACATTGCTCAGATGTCTTGCAATCCTGCTATGGGTGGAATTGCGAAAGGTCAGATTGTTCGTGAAATTGATGCTCTTGGGGGATATTCTGGGATAGTTTCTGATCGTACTGCAATTCAATTTAAAATGTTGAACAAATCAAAAGGTCCTGCAATGTGGTCTCCTCGTGTTCAAAGTGACCGTATGCGCTTCGCAGAAGAATGGAGAATGATGTTGGAAGGCACCCCTAATCTTGATTTTTATCAAGAAATGGTTAGTGGGTTAATTATTGAAAACGGACGAATAAAAGGAATTAAAACTTCTCTTGGAGTTGAGATTCGTTCTAAAGCTGTTGTTTTGACTAATGGTACTTTTTTGAATGGTTTAATTCATATTGGGGAAAAACAATTTGGTGGTGGTAGAGCAGGGGAAAGTGCTGCTTATGGTATAACCGAAGATTTGGTAAAAGTAGGTTTTGAATCTGGAAGAATGAAAACCGGTACACCACCAAGAGTAGATGGTCGGTCTTTGGATTATAGTAAAATGAATGAAGAAAAAGGTGATGCGCGTCCTGATAAATTTTCTTATTCTGATGTGACTTCTCCGCTTACTCATCAGCGTTCTTGTTATATGACATATACTTCAAATGAAGTGCATTCTATTTTGAGAGAAGGTTTTGACCGTTCTCCAATGTTTAACGGACGTATTAAAAGTTTAGGTCCTCGTTATTGCCCTTCTATAGAAGATAAAATAAATCGTTTTGCGGATAAAGAGCGTCATCAACTTTTTATTGAACCAGAAGGATGGAATACATGTGAGGTTTATGTAAATGGTTTTTCTACTTCTTTACCCGAGGATATTCAATTTAAAGCATTACGTTCTGTTGCTGGTTTTGAAAATGTGAAGTTTTTTAGACCAGGTTATGCTATCGAGTATGATTATTTTCCACCAACGCAATTAAAGCATACTTTGGAAACTAAACTTATTGATGGTTTATATTTCGCTGGACAAATCAATGGGACTACTGGATATGAAGAAGCGGCTTCTCAAGGATTGATGGCTGGAATTAATGCTCATTTAAAAATTAATGAGAAAGAACCATTAATTTTAAAAAGAGATGAAGCTTATATTGGTGTTCTTATTGATGATTTAATTACCAAAGGAACTGAAGAGCCTTATCGTATGTTTACTTCTCGAGCAGAGTATAGAACTTTATTGCGTCAAGATAATGCAGATTTTAGACTTACTCCTTTATCTTACGGGATTGGTTTGGCTTCTGAAACAAGATTGCGCCGCATGGAGCACAAGCTAAATGAATCGGAAAAAATGGTTTCCTTTTTCAAAGAAACGAGTGTTACTGTTGCTGAAGCAAATCCAATTTTAGAATCCAAAGGAACTGCGTTGATTTCTCAAGGGGATAAAATGTTTAAAGTGTTTTCACGTCCACAAATAGATTTAGAAGATATTTTAAAATTTGAGAAAGTGCAGCAATACGTTCAGGATAATAATTTGGACCAAGAAATTTTAGAACAAGCAGAAATACAAGTTAAATATTCTGGTTACATAGAAAAAGAACGTAATAATGCAGATAAGCTTACACGTCTTGAAGAAGTAAAGATTCCTGAAAACTTTGATTATTCAAAAATAAAATCGATGTCTATTGAAGCTAGACAAAAGCTGAGTAAGATACGTCCAATTACAATCTCTCAAGCATCACGCATTAGTGGAGTATCTCCTAGCGATATATCTGTGCTTTTAATCTATATGGGCAGATAAAATTTTAATCGAATTGTTCCACGTGAAACTTAAATAAAAAATAATGGCATTACTTGTAAAAAGAGTAATGCCTTTTTCAGCAATTAATCAACCTCAAATGAATTTAACTGATAAAAAACATTTTCTTACTGTAAAAGATTTTTCGGTTTCTAAAGAAATTTTTGATTTGCATCACGATGCAACTTTGGATATGTTAGTTACCTATCCACAACCAGAATTGGATAAATTAGGAAGGTACTACGAAAGTGTAGATTATATTTCGCATACTGACTCAAAACGTAGTTTATTTGAAAAAGCCTATCATTTTGTAAAAGGAATTGCTCTAAAAAATAAATTGCAATTAATTAATGCAGAACAAGCATCAAAAGGACAGCTTTTGGATATTGGTGCAGGAACAGGTGATTTTTTATTAGTAGCGAAAAATAATGGATGGAATACGATAGGTATCGAACCAAGTGAAAAAGCTAAAGCCATAGCAATTACAAAAGGAATTTCTTTTGTACCCGATACATCTTCTTTAGCTTCGCATAGTTTTGATTGTATTACAATGTGGCATGTTTTGGAACACGTTCCTGATTTAGATTTTCAAATCAAAGAATTAAAGCGATTATTAAAACCTACGGGGACTTTAATTGTTGCTGTACCCAATTTCAAATCATACGATGCAAACTATTACCAAGAGTTTTGGGCTGCTTATGATGTACCCATTCATTTTTGGCATTTTTCGAAAAAAGCTATCGAAATACTTTTTCAAAGAGAAAATATGAGATTGGAAAAAGTATTACCAATGAAGTTTGATTCTTTTTATGTAAGTCTATTGTCGGAAAAATATAAAACGGGTAAAATGAATTATTTTTCAGCTTTTTTTGTTGGATTGCGTTCTAATTGGAAAGCAAGACGCACAAATGAGTATTCTTCGTTAATTTATGTGCTAAAAAACAAGTAAAATCTATTTTTAAGCGTTTTAAGCGACGATTTTACTCTAAAAGGATGTGTTTCGTCGGTTTTTTTAAAAAGCGCCTTATTTTTAATTTATGAATGTCATTTTTTATCAAGTATTCTTATTGTATTTAAGGCTTTAATAATAAAAATTGATGTTGTTAATTTCGTTCATTTTTTAAACTTTATGTCGCTACTAACTATTTTTTTATATTTTTGTCAAACATCTTAAAATAATAAATTAACTCAAATGAAAAAATCATTACTTATCCTTGCACTAGCAATTTCAATTGTGTCTTGTGATAAAAAAGCAGAAGTAAAAGAAGTAAAAACGGCGTATGTAGATACTTCTGAATTAATGAAGGAATATACAGAGGCAAAAGACCTTGAAGCTAAATACAAAGCACAAGCACAAGAGAAAGGTCGTCAATTAGAAGCTGAAATAAATCGTTTCAAACAAGAAGCTTCCAATTTTCAAGCACAAGCACAAGCAAATGGTCAAGAATGGGCTCAAAAGAAAGGTGCTGAATTGCAAAAAAGAGAGCAACAGTTAGGTTATGCTCAACAAGCATTGTCTCAGCAGTTGCAAATGGAAAGTGGTAAAGAGATGGATTCATTAGTTAGTGGTGTAAAGAAATTTATAAAGGCTTACGGTAAAGAAAAAGGATACGCTTACATCTACGGTACAGGTGATGCTGCTTCTATTTTGTATGCGGAAGATAAATTTGATATTACTAAAGATATTATCAAAGCCTTGAATGAAAAATACAAAGCTTCTGGTTCTAGTAAAGAAAAAGAAGAAACAAAAAAATAAGCTTTTTTAGCTATTGAAAAGCCTTCATCTATTAAAGATTGAAGGCTTTTTTTTTACTTTTTATTGAGTGATTTCAAGATACTTATTTCTATTTTTTTGATTAATGTTTATTTGATGCTCTCTTTTTTTATACTATTTTAGTTTTTTATTATTATACGCCTTATGCAAACCTTATCTACAGCTGCTGCTTATACGTTGCAATTTATCAATCAAACCAATCGTTCTGTTTTTTTAACAGGGAAGGCAGGAACGGGAAAAACTACTTTGTTAAAAGAGATTATTAAAACGACTCATAAAAACACAGTTGTTGTAGCTCCTACAGGAATTGCGGCTTTAAACGCAAATGGAGTAACTATTCACTCTATGTTTCAATTGCCTTTTGGTGCTTTTATTCCAGACCATTCTGACCCACAGTTCTTTGAAAGCACTAAGTTTGAAACCAAGTCCACGCTTAAACGCCATTTTAAGATGAATGGTGTAAAGAAAGCTGTAATCCGCAATATGGAATTGCTTATAATTGACGAAGTGAGTATGTTGCGAGCTGATTTATTAGACGCAATGGACTTTATGATGCAGACTGTTCGAAAAAATTCGTTTCCCTTTGGTGGGGTGCAAATATTATTTATAGGAGATTTACTACAATTACCTCCCGTTGTTAAAGATGAAGAATGGCGTATTTTACGTAATCATTATAGAGGAAAATTCTTTTTTCATGCTCAAGTTTTAGTACAATTTCCACCGTTGTATATTGAGTTATCACATATTTACAGACAAACAGATGAGCGATTTATTTCCGTATTGAATCATTTGAGAAATAATCAAATCACTAATCAAGATATTGCTACTCTAAATCAATTTGTGAAGCCCGATTTTGATTTGAAAGCGAATAAAGGTTTTATTTGTTTGACCACTCATAATGCGAAAGCAGATGCGATTAATACAGAATCTTTAAAAGAATTAGCAGGGAAATTATACCGATTTTATCCTGAGATTACTGGAGATTTTCCTGAAAAGATTTATCCATTAGATTCGCAGTTAGAATTAAAAGTCGGTGCACAAATTATGTTTGTCAAAAATGATTTATCTTTTGATAAACAATATTTTAACGGGAAAATGGGAACTATTGCCTCTTTGACCGAGAAAGAAATTAGGGTACATTTTCCAGAGGAAAACAAAACAATAGAAGTTGAAAAGTACGAATGGCAAAACATCCGTTATCAAGTTGACCCACTTACAAAGGAAATTCAAGAAGAAGTTTTGGGTACTTTTGTTCAGTATCCCATCAAATTGGCTTGGGCAATTACGGTGCATAAAAGCCAAGGTTTAACTTTTGACAAAGCAGCAATTGATGTATCGCAAGTTTTTTTACCCGGACAAGCATATGTTGCTTTATCTCGTTTGCGTTCGTTAGAAGGGCTTATTTTGCTTTCTCCGCTACGAATGAATGGTATTTCTAGTGATCAAGATGTGATGGAGTATGCTCAAAATAAAGCTAGTGATACGTATTTGCAATCGGCATTGCATTTTGAAACCAAACATTTCATTTTAGATTATTTGTGTACGACCTTCAATTGGAAGGAATTAGCACAAGAATGGCGCAATCATCGTTTTAGTTATGAGGAGGCTTCTGATTCATCTCTTAAATCTAGGAATGCAAATTGGGCAAAGGAACAAGCTGATACTATGGAACAGCTATTAGAGCCTGCGTCTAAATTTATTTTGCAACTTCAAAAACTATTTGCAAATGAAACGGTTGACCTCAATCTTATTTTACAACGTATCAATGCAGCATTCGACTATTTTTGGAAGCCAATGGATGCAATGGTAGAATCCCTACTTTGGAAATTGCAAGAAACACAGTATAGTAAGAAATCCAAAGGTTATTTTGAGGAGTTATCACTTTTGGAAGAATTACAGACCAAAGCAGTTCTTAGATTGATGAAAGCACAACTTTTAGTCGCTACAGTTGTTGCTGGGGAAACTATTTCTAAAGAAAAATTAACCTCTCCAGAGATTAAAAATTATTTGTCCCATAAAATTGAAAAAGTAAAGAATGCTTTTAATGAGCAACATGCCAATTTACTTGATGAGAAAATAGATGTAATACGCTATAAAACAAAGGATAAAGGAGCAAAAGTGCAAAAGAAAAATACTGTTGAAGAAACGCATGATTTGTGGTTGGAAAATAAATCCATTACCGAAATAGCGCTTCTTCGAATGTTGACAAAAGAAACCGTCTTGCTGCACATTACTAAGCTAATCTCGCAACAAAAAATAAAAATAGAAGCTGTCCTACCAGAAGATAAATTGAAAGCGCTTTCGGAGGCTTTTTATGGGTATAGTGAAGAAACATTGGCACCTCTAAAAGAAAAATACGGTGAAACCTTCACTTGGGAGGAACTTCGAATGTTTAAGGCGAGTTTAAATAGCTGATTTACAAAAAAAAACCTATTCGTTTGTGAATAGGTTTTTCGTTTTTTATAAAGATTGAATCAAAATCCAAGCATCAGGATTATGGTCTTCTATGATTTCTTTTTGAGCTTTTTGAGCTTCGGCAAACGTAGCATAGCTTCCATAAACAACTGGGTAAAGACCATTTTTGTTCTCAGGAATTCTTTTGGCATCATAGCCTAATTTTTTCAACTCTTTTAGTTCTTTATTAGCATTAACTTCACTTCTGTAAGCTCCAGCCATAATGTGGTATTTAAACGAAACTACTTCTTTTTTTGGATTCGTTTTAACTGATAATGTTACTGTTGGGATTGGGCTTTCTATAAAAAAAGTAGCTTCTTGTATTTTGTTTTGCACTTTTTTCTGAACCGATGTTTCTACCAAAAGTGTAGCATCATCTATTTGTTTTTGGTAAATGCTATAACCAACACTTGAAGTGATACCTAAACCTAGAACAAAGATTGCCGCGTAACGTAAAAATGGGTAACGTTGTCCTTTTGTAACTTCTTCTTCCTCAGTTTCTTCAGGAGATAAAGTAAGGGTGTGTCTTATTATTGGTTCTTCGACTAAAGTTTTTGCTTCAACTGCTTTTTCGAACAGTTCTCTTTTAACCATTGGAGAAACAAACGGACTAAGTCCAAACGAACTAGTCAAGTAATTGTTGCTATCTTCAGCAGTAAAGACCAAGTTAGCATCAGCATTCAAACGAAAAGTACCAATGTTTTTGAAAGAAAGAACACCGTGTGTTTCTAATCTTTTTTTCCAATTGAATACTTCAAATTGAATAGCACTTACGGCATAATCGTAAGAAGTCTTTTCCGCTTGAGCGATATGATGGGCTAATAAACCATCATTGTTTTTTAAATTCGCATTAAACGAAATCATTTTTTTGGGCGGAAAAAAAGACGTGCTACTTTCATGCAATTGAGCAGACTGTGTTTCAGTTAAAAAAGCACCAAAACCCGGTACAGCTACACATTGGTAACGGTACAAAAGCTGAGAGATGTATTGTTCGATTTTCATACCAACAAAGTTAGCCAACCAAAATAGTTATCAAAATTTTATTCACAATTTTTATTAACAAATTCCTTTAAAATTTATATATTTCACTTTCATTTACTTATTACATTTGAATCTGCGATAGTTCCATTGAATTCCTTTGAAAAAAATACTTTTTGAGGATGTTTTTTGGTTTATTTCTGTTCAATCTTTTTTCTATACGCCAAAATTTTAAAGTAAAAGCATGACCAATCAAGATTTATTTTTTCTGCTAGCCCTGCAGCGTGTTGAAGGGGTTGGCGACATAGTTGCTAAGAAATTACTACAACATTTAGGTTCAGCCGAAGCCGTTTTCAAAGCAAAACCACAGCAATTGGCTGCTATTGATGGAATAGGAGCGACCCTCATTAAAAATTTAAAAGACCCAACCGTATTTTCGAAAGCACAAGCGGAACTCGATTACCTTCTTAATAATCAGATAAATGTTTCGTTTTTTCAAGACAAAAAGTATCCTGAATCCTTAAAACAATGTGTTGATGGTCCACTACTTTTGTTCAGTACAGGCGAACAAGATTGGACCAATAAAAAAATGATTAGCATTGTTGGTACGCGTCAAATCACCGCCTATGGTACCGAATTTTGCAAACAATTCATCTCCGATTTGGCTCCCTTAAACCCAGTAATCATCAGCGGATTTGCCTATGGTGTGGATATAGTGGCGCACCAAGCAGCAATGGATCATGGTCTTCAAACTATTGGAGTTTTAGCACATGGGATGCAACATATTTATCCCAAAAACCATAAAAAATACATGGTAAAAATGGAACAAAATGGCGGATTTATCTCCGAATTTTGGAGTTCAACACCACCAGATAAAGAAAATTTTGTTCGTCGCAATCGCATTGTAGCCGGTATGGCTCAGGCAACTATCGTCATAGAGTCTGCCGAACGAGGAGGTTCATTAATCACCGCCCAAATAGCCAATGATTATAATCGTGACGTATTTGCGGTTCCGGGGCGATCCACTGATAAGTATTCATTAGGATGCAATAATCTTATCAAAACTCAAAAAGCAGCAATGATTACAAGTGCTGCCGATTTAATTTATAATCTCAATTGGGATATACAAACCAATCCAAAAGCCATTCAAAAACAACTCTTCGTGGCTTTAGAGCCCGATGAACAAAAAATCTATGATTACCTTTTACAATCTGGCAAAGAAATGCTTGATAGTATTGCCATAGATTGTCAATTGCCAACTTTCAAACTTTCGAGTTTACTCTTGAATATGGAACTCAAAGGCGTCATTCGTCCTTTACCAGGCAAATTGTTTGAAGCGATTTAGTTATGATTTTTTATTTGGGCGTGCCCCTACGTAAAAACTTCGGGTCGGGCTGTACGTTCCCGCTTCCCGATGAAAAATCGGGAGAGCTCCACTGCCATCCCTCACGCAAAACCCTATCTTAACTTATAATTTTCATTTTTCTTCACAATAAATCATACTTTTGAAATAAAAATCAAAAATGAAGTTATACGCTATAGAAACTGGAAATTTTAAACTAGACGGAGGCGCTATGTTTGGCGTGGTCCCCAAAACCATTTGGAACAAAACCAATCCCGCCGATGCTAATAATTTGATAGACATCGCCGCACGTTGTTTGTTAATCGAAGACGGCAATCGCTTGATTTTGATAGATACAGGAATGGGCAACAAACAATCCGAAAAGTTTTTTGGGTATTATTCGCTTTGGGGCAGTCATTCTTTGGACGCTTCTTTGGCAAAGTACGGTTTTTATCGCGACGATATTACCGATGTTTTTATGACCCATTTGCATTTTGACCATTGCGGAGGAAGCATTCAGTGGAATAAAGACAGAACAGGCTATGAACCCGCCTTCAAAAACGCTAAATTTTGGACCAACGAAAACCATTGGCAATGGGCCACACAACCCAATGCGCGTGAAAAAGCTTCCTTTTTATCCGAAAATATTTTGCCCATGCAAGAAAGCGGACAGTTGAATTTTATCCAGCGTCCAGAAGGTGATTTTGGTGCATCAACCGAAATGGGTTTTGACATTTTCTACGCCGATGGCCACACCGAAAAGCAAATGTTACCACATATTTCATATAACGGAAAAACCATCGTTTTTTGTGCCGATTTATTGGCAACTGCTGGTCACATCCCATTGCCCTATGTGATGGGCTACGACACCCGCCCGTTGCTGACTATGCCCGAAAAAAACAAAGTACTCACCGCAGCAGCCGATCATAACCACTTTTTGTTCCTAGAACACGATGCCCATAACGAAATCATTACGGTACAACACACCGAAAAAGGCGTTCGTTTAAAAGAGGTTTTTACATGTGAAGAGGTGTTATAAAAAACAAACTCCTATCAATAAAAAGGGTTTGAAACAGATGCAAGCTGCTTTTCTCACAAAAAACCGTTAACAATTGCACGCTATCTAATTCACTTCTCTTATTTTTGGAAAGAAAAACTAATTCTAATTCATCATCAATGAAAAAAATAAAATACACCCAATGGGCTTTGGCATTGGCATTGGCTTTTTGTTTATCAGGGAATGCACAGACATTTACGGGTAAAAAAGGAAAATTAACCGAGCAACAATTGCAGCGTTGGTCGCATTTGGATTTGGCTAAAGACAGTATTCCTGGAATGAGTGTCGACAAAATGTATGCGGAGTTAATCAAAGATAAAAAAGGAAAAAAAGTCATTGTAGGCATCATTGATTCTGGAGTGGATATTGAGCACGAAGACTTGAAATCAGTACTTTGGACCAACAAAAAAGAAATTGCTGGCAACGGTATTGACGATGACAAGAATGGGTTTATCGATGATGTACACGGTTGGAATTTCTTGGGCAACGATTTGCACGAAACCTTAGAAATGACGCGTATTGTCAAAAAAGGTGACGATGGTTCAGCTACTTACAAGCAAGCCAAAGCAGCTTATGATAAAAAATATGCAGAGGCGATGCAAGACAAGCAACAAGTTGATTTTATTATCAACGTTGACAAAGTCGTGCAAAAACACTTGCAAAAAGAGGTATATACTTTAGAAGAAGTAAAAGCTATTACGACTACAGAGCCTGAGTTGACCAATGCGAAAGCCGTGATGACTCAAATTTTGACCAATGCTGGAGCAGACTTTAAAGGGCAAATCGAAGAATACCGTAAGTACGTATACGATCAATTGAACTACAATTTGAATTTGGAGTTGGACGGACGTAAAGCAGTCGGAGACAATCCAGAAGATATCAAAAACACCAAATATGGCAACAATATTGTTTTTGGTCCAGACAAAGAAGAGGCCTTACACGGAACTCACGTTGCGGGGATTGTTGCACAAACACGAAACAACAATTTAGGCGGAGATGGGATTGCTAACAATGTTGAAATTATGACCATTCGTGCCGTTCCAGACGGAGATGAATATGATAAAGATATTGCTTTGGCTATTCGCTATGCAGTAGACAATGGTGCTAAAGTTATCAACGGAAGTTTTGGAAAAAGTTTTTCACCACACAAGCAATGGGTGTATGACGCTATCAAATACGCTGAGAAAAAAGATGTGCTTTTTGTACACGCAGCTGGAAATGATGGACTTAATATTGATTTAGCTGAAAATGCTAATTTCCCAAATGATTCAGACGATAACAAAATAGAATTTGCTTCGAATGTAATCACAGTTGGCGCTTTAAACTATAACTATGGCGAAGGAGTAATCGCTGGTTTTTCTAATTATGGCGCTTTCAATGTAGATGTTTTTGCTCCAGGTGAGGAAATCTATGCTACCATCCCGAATAACAAATACAAATATTTGCAAGGAACTTCTATGGCTTCTCCAAATGTAGCGGGTGTAGCGGCAATGATTCGTTCTTATTTTCCAAAATTATCCGCCAAGCAAGTAAAACAAATCTTGATGAGTTCTGGAACTCCATTACCATCAAAAGTAGTTGTTGGCGAAAAGAAAGAATTGAAAAACGCTGCTGAAGTAGGCAAATCCGCTTCGATGGTCAATGCTTATAATGCTTTTAAAATGGCTGAGCAATTGAGTAAAAACCCAAAAGCAAAATTGAAAATCCAAGGATAAAACCTTGAACATATTAATCATAAAGTTATTCGAATGAAAAAAATAGTTTTAGTCTCTTTTTTATTATCCGCTTTTGGATGGCTTTCTGCTCAAAACACTAGCTATTGGCAACAACACGTCGATTACAAAATGGATGTGTCGATGGATGTGAAAACCTATCAATACAAAGGGAAACAAGAATTGGTGTATACCAATAATTCGCCTGAGACCTTGACTAGAGTTTTCTATCATTTGTATCCTAATGCTTTTTCACCAGGAAGCGAAATGGATGCGAGAATTCAAAGTATCAAAGATCCTGATGCGCGTATGGTGCACAAAGCCACGGTAAATGGAGTAGAAACCAAACAAAGCCGCATCAAAGATTTGAAACCCAACGAAATTGGTTTTTTGCATATTGCTAATTTTAAACAAGATGGAGTAGCGGCTTCGGCGAAAGAAGTTGGAACGATACTCGAAGTTACTTTGGCTAAGCCTTTATTACCAGGCGCAAAAACCATTTTCACACTTGATTTTGAAGGACAAGTTCCCGTTCAAATTCGTCGTTCTGGGCGCAATAACAAAGAAGGTGTTGAATTATCGATGACGCAATGGTACCCAAAAATGGCCGAATTCGATTTTGAAGGTTGGCACGCCGATCCGTATATCGCTCGAGAATTTCACGGTGTTTGGGGTAATTTTGATGTGAAAATTACGATTGACAAAGCCTACGTTTTGGGCGGATCGGGTTACTTGCAAAACAAAAACAACATTGGTTATGGCTACCAAGATGCTGGCGTTACGGTGCCAGTCAACAAAAAATCGAAAACGCTGACTTGGCATTTTTATGCTCCAGACGTGCACGATTTTACTTGGGCTGCAGACAAAGACTATTTGCACGATGTGATAAAAGGACCGAACAACGTAGATTTACACTTTTTATACAAAAACAATCCAAAGATTATTGCCAATTGGAAAGCCTTGCAACCCAAGACCGCAAAGCTTATGGAAATCTATAATGAAACCGTTGGCAACTATCCTTACAAGCAATATTCTGTAATTCAGGGAGGCGACGGCGGAATGGAGTACGCAATGTGTACTTTGATTTTAGGCGAAGGAACTTTCGAAGGTTTATTGGGAGTTACAGGTCACGAAATGGCGCATTCTTGGTTCCAACACGTTTTGGCGTCTAATGAATCCAAACACGGATGGATGGACGAAGGATTCACTTCGTTTTTGGAAGATTTTGGTCTGAATGCCATTTCCGAGAAACCCGTTGAAAATCCTTTTATTAATGCTTACAAAGGTTACCTTGCTATGGCCAATTCTGGCGAAGAGCAGCCACAAAGCACGCACGCCGATCGATTCGACAAAAACCGTTGGTACAGCATCACCTCTTACAGCAAAGGCGAAGTTTTCTTAACGCAATTGGGTTATTTGATTGGGAAAGACAACCTATTGAAAACCTTGAAAAAGTACTATCAAGACTTTCAATTCAAACATCCAACGCCAAATGACATCAAAAGAAGCGCAGAACGCATTTCTGGCGCCAATTTGGACTGGTATTTGACCGATTGGACCCAAACTACCAACACGATTGATTACGCCATAAAAGAAGCCAAAGAAGCCGCCGACAAAACTGTGGTGACTTTAGAACGCATCGGACGTATGCCAATGCCTATCGATTTGTATGTAGAATACACTGATGGCACTACCGAAAGCTTCTACATTCCGTTGCGAATGATGAGTTTTGAAAAAGAAAATCCAACGCCAGCCATCAAAAGAACGGTGGCCAAAGATTGGGCTTGGGCGTATCCCACCTATGAGTTGACGATTGGCAAACCCAAATCAGCCATCAAAAAAATCACCATCGACCCTAGTGGTTTACTAGCCGATGTAAAACCCGCCAACAACATTTTGGAAGTGAAATAATTTTTTCGAAATACCTTAAAAAGTCTAGTGAAAGCTAGACTTTTTTTTTAACCCTGTCAGAGTTCAAAACTCTGACAGGGTTGCTAAGGGAACTACCATTTGACTACGAATTCGTGCCCATTCGTGTTTATTTTTTTAGGAGCAGCACTTCTTTGCGTACCACACGAGTTGTCCCGCTTTCCGTTATAATCTTATGCCCCGAACCCCGGGCCATAAGGATTTCCACTACAATCGGGGCTAGGCGAGAATGTTTTGTTTTCATAATAAAACAGCACTATCGTTTTAATACTATTACTGTTCCCCTTCGCTAGCGCGATGCTTTTGGCTCGTGCCCGCAAAGATGAATAATTAAAATCTTTCAGAAGGACGCTAAAGTTTTAATGCTCTTGATAATATTGAGTGCGAGCGTGACGCTCGCATTAGCGGGGGCTAAATCAGCCATATTTCAAACTGCTGTTAGGCGTTGCCTTTCTTATTCTTCGGTTTGGTTTATTATCCAATTTGTCCAACCAATAATTGTTGATGCACGTCTGAAATATGTGGTGTCAGAACCAACATTATGCAATTTGGAAAGTTTCATAATTTCGACTATTGTTTCTTTGTCTGGTATTTCACCATTGTCAAGATGAAGTTTTAGTGTTTCCTTAAATGCTTTGTGAGAAATAATTAGTTTTACAAATTCTTTTTGTCTATCAATAATGTTTAAGTTGAAAACTTGTTTTCCTTTTGTTGTTAAGAAACAACCTGTCTGTCCTGTTAATTGGTCTCTTCCAGTGTCAATAAGCCCCAAGTATTTTCCTGCATTGGAATAGTAGTCAGTTTGTCTTGCGTTAAAGTCGTAGTTTTGGGTAATTTCCTCTTTTGAAATAAACTCTTTTTGCTTCAAAAGTTCACAAAGATTTATTACTCTTTCAAAACTGTCTGCTTGTGGAAAAGGGATTTGAGGTTCTTTAGTCGTTTTTGTTGTGTCAATAATTTGAGATAATGCTTCAATATTAAAACTCCCTTCTTGAACAACATATTTTCTATGTTTAACTAGAACAAGGGAGTTGTAATGATTTATATTTGAAAAAGCATATTCCCGCAAATGAAAAACTCCATTTGAATATGTTAGAAAAATAGGGCGAACTTGTTTTTGAATTTTACCACTCCAAAGTTTAAATGGATAGTATAGTTGTCTAACAAGAAAGTCGTCCGAAATATAGTTTTTGGCTTCAATGAGATTTAGAGAATTGTCTCCCTCATACCCTCCATCAATTTCTATTTGAGAATTTCCAACATTAACATTAAAAAGGCCTTTGGGTGAGTTGATACCAAAGTTAAATGAAGAGGAACTCATTCTTCCACTAACCGTAGGTAATAAATTTTCTTCTTCTGTAAAATTGTGTAAAATTTTTGAAACAAAAGCACAATTTATGGCAGTTGCTTCGCTTGTTATATCTCGATAATCAAGACTTTCTAAAAATGTAGGAAACTCAATGGGTGAAACATCTATATCATCTGTGTTGAAGTCATAAAAAGTTTCAAATTCTCCAATAACGTAACCGCCTCTTGATGTTGGTAATATTGAAAGCTTATTGTCTGCAAAAAGTTTTGGTAGTTGAGATCGATGATCAAATTTTGTCATTAATCTTGCTTCACGAAACTCATTAATTTTTGTTGCTGTAATCTCAATATGACCATCATTCAAAATTTTTTCAAGGATTTTGTGCTTTTCAAATATTTTTTCCCAAGCAAAGTCATTTTTGGATTTACTCATAGTTACGTATTAAAAATTCATCCACTTCTCCACGATCTGCACCGTTAGAATTTATAGATCGATTTGCTTTAACAGTTGTTATCGTATAGTTTTCATATTGATCTTTTATTAATGGTGCTGAAGAGTTTGATAGTAAGAATTTGATACCTCTTTCATTAAGTTGATCACAAAACTCTCTTAATCTGATTTGATCAAATACATCCCAACCTTCAAGTTCTGGAGCAATAATCTCATTTACATTTTCCACAGCATTTTCTA
>OBMA010000387.1_pt1 | contig 25676 bp, 17 predicted proteins | sample 1539141 | NCBI WGS metagenome assembly OBMA01 (sample SAMEA3991484, study PRJEB22521) | metagenome | biome: anthropogenic terrestrial biome; feature: sewage plant; material: raw primary sludge | place: Sweden | collected 2012-09-26
AGTACGTGCCGAGTCAAGACGTCTCTTTCTGGAAAATGTGAATACAAAGAAAGGGCAGTTTGTGACCTATCAGTTTGTTGTCAACAAACGTTGTCCGAAAATCGACGAAAAGGAATCGGTAAAGATCAAACCACGTGAGAAATCAAAACTTAACTGGGATGACAAACTCACCTTGGAATTCAATGGTGATGCTCCGGCAGTAAAATCCATAACGATAGAGAAAGATGACTCATGCAAAACGATATACCTCTGTGGAAACTCTACCGTGGTAGATCAAGACGATGAGCCATGGGCAAGCTGGGGACAGATGATTCCTCGTTGGTTTAATCAGAACATAGCCATCGCTAATTATGCAGAAAGTGGTGAGACAGCAGCCTCATTCATTGCCGCAGGAAGACTGAAAAAGGCATTAAGTATGATTAAACCCGGTGATTATATCTTGATGGAATTCGGGCATAATGACCAAAAAGAAAAAGGTCCCGGCAAAGGAGCCTATTATAATTTCTCTATGAATCTTAAGATCTTTGTTGACGAAGCTCGTGCCCACGGTGCTACCCCTATTTTTGTAACCCCAACCCAACGCCGTAGCTTTGATAATAACGGTAAAATTAATGAGACACACGGAGACTATCCGGCAGCAATGATGGCGGTAGCAAAACGTGAAAACGTACAGTTGATAGATCTCCACCAGATGACACGCGAACTGTTTGAGACTCTCGGTGTGGATAATAGTCGTAAAGCCCTCGTTCACTATCCTGCAAACACATTTCCGAGACAACCAAAAGCTTTGGAAGACAATACACACTTTAATCCATACGGAGCATACGAAGTGGCAAAATGCATCGTTATGGGTATCAAGGAACTTGATTTACCGATCGTAAAGGATATCAAGAAGGACTTTAAGGATTACTCACCTACTCATCCTGATGATTTCAACACCTTCAAATGGAACCCAGCTCCTTTTGCAGATATTGTTAAACCGGATGGAAACTGATTTTAAAATCATATAAAACATAAATAAGATATGGCAAAAAGAAAAATATTCAGTGCTTTGATAGTTTGTTTATCAATCTGTTCTTATGCTCAGGATTGGCCAAAAGTCACTCAGGAATGCAAGCCAGGCACCCGTTGGTGGTGGCTTGGTAGTGCCGTAGACAGTGCCAACCTTCAATGGAACATGGAACAATATGCAAAAGCAGGCATCGGTGCATTAGAAATAACGCCTATCTATGGAGTGCAGGGGAATGACAGGAATAACCTTAAGTTTCTCACAGGACCGTGGATGAACGCATTAAAATATGTACAGACAGAGGGGGTTCGTGATTCTATCGAAATTGATATGAACACCGGTACAGGTTGGCCTTTCGGAGGACCGGAAGTAACGTTTAAAGAATCTGCATGTAAGGTCAAATTCAGGACCTGGGATATCTCAGGAGGAAAGATCAATTTAAATATCTTGCCTGAGAACGCGAAAGAAAGACCATATACATATCTGGACAAGTTAATGGCCTATTCTGAAACAGGAACACCAATCAACGTTACACAGTATGTTCGTGATTCAATCTTTCAATGGAAAGCTCCAAAAGGAAAGTGGCACCTGATAGCCCTTTATGTTTCACGCAATCTAATGAAAGTGAAAAGAGCTGCCCCCGGAGGTGAAGGATATGTCATTGATCATTTCGACAGTACAGCCGTATCAAATTATCTTAGCAAGTTCGACAAAGCGTTCAATACCAACGGTGCTTATTTTCCCCATACTTTTTTCAATGACTCTTACGAAGTGGAAAAGGCAGACTGGACCCCATCCCTACTAAATGAATTTTATAAACGCAGAGGTTATAAACTGGAGGATCATCTTCCTGAACTGACCGGAGAAAAAGAAGATAGTAATAATCAAGTGTTGTCAGACTATCGTGAAACACTTTCCGACTTATTGATTCACAACTTCACAGAACAATGGACAGCATGGGCTCACAGCCATAATTCCATCACAAGAAATCAGGCACACGGTTCTCCATCCAATCTTATTGATACTTATGCAGCCGTCGACATTCCTGAAATTGAAGGTTTTGGACTTTCTCAATTCCACATCAAGGGACTACGTGAGGACGAAGGTTTTACTCGTAAAAACTTCTCAGACCTGTCTATGCTGAAATATGCATCCTCGGCAGCTCATATCACAGGTAAGAAATTTACGAGCAGCGAAACATTTACATGGCTTACAGAGCATTTCCGAACCTCATTATCACAATGTAAACCGGATCTTGATCTTATGTTTGTTTCGGGAGTCAACCATATCTACTTCCATGGAACCTGTTATTTTCCGAAGAATGATCCATGGCCCGGATGGAAATTCTATGCCAGCATAGATATGTCGCCAACCAATTCCATTTGGCGAGACGCTCCTTACTTCATGAAATATATTACACGATGCCAGTCATTCCTGCAATGGGGAGAGCCTGATAACGATTTCATGGTCTATCTTCCTTTCCATCACATGATTTCTCAACGTACCGGAAACAATCTGATGATGCAGTTTGACATCCATTCAATGGCACGTAAGGCACCGCAATTCATCAAAAGCATCTTGGAAATAGATTCATTGGGATTTGACTGCGATTACATCAGCGACAAATTCCTGATGACAACAAAGTATGTCGACGGAATGTTGCAGACAGCTGCGGGCGTGCGTTACAAAGCTTTAGTCATACCTGATTCCACCTTCATGCCAGCAAAGGTGAAGCAGCACATCAACAACCTTATTGATGCTGGAGCAACAATCAACTATGGATGTGATGAAAAGGCAATGCAGGCCGCTGCAAAACCTGAGCAGATGAAAACTGACTTACATTTTAAAATGATTCGTCGCAAGAATGATAAGGGATACCATTATTTCATATCAAATCTTACTCCTAACGATGTAAACAGTGACGTAGAATTAGCTGTCAAGTTTAGCAGTGCAATGCTTTTCGATCCAATCACCGGTAAGAAGTATGCAGCAGATGTCAACAATGGAAAGGTGAATATCAACCTTCGTTCAGGACAGTCAATCATCATGGAAACATTTGATAAACCGACAACGATTGACGCTCCGGCTCTGAAGCAGACATACATCCACCCTATCGAGATAAACCGAGGCTGGAAGTTGAACTTCATTGAGAGTAGTCCAAAGGTGGAAAGAGAATATAACATTGACAAACTGACGACCTGGGAAAAGCTCAGCGGTGACTCTGTGAAGGAGACGATGGGTACAGGAAGTTACACCACAACATTCTATGTACCATCTGCACAGAGCAAGGCAGATACCCAGTGGGCTCTTGACTTAGGGGATGTTCGTGAAAGTGCCAGAGTATGGATTAATAACAAGTACGTTGGCTGTGCCTGGTGTGTTCCATTTATCCTAGAGTGTAGCAACACAGTAAAAGCTGGAAAGAACACAATACGTATTGATGTCACCAACCTCCCGGCCAACCGCATTGCGGCCATGGATAGGAAAGGAATAAAATGGCGTAAGTTCAATGAGATAAACTTAGTCGACCTAAACTATAAGAATACCACTTATGGTCAATGGGAGCCCGTTAAGAGTGGACTAAATTCGAAAGTCACTCTTTATCAGGTGAAGTAGAAAAAAGTTATTGATTCGTGGAGTCCTTCATACGATTCCATAATAGTCAGAGCCACAACACCTTACTACATGTATGATGATCCGCAATCCTACATGTACATACATCAAGCTTAACTGTTAAAATGATGTAAGGTGAATGTATGCAGAATGTACCTTCAAAATGAGGTAGAATACTGTAAATCAATCTGATAATATCAATATTATGTATGATTGATGTAAAAATGAGAACCGAATGAGGTAAAAAAGAAAAGATATGAGTTTATACCTGTTCCGCATACCTCCACTTGGAGTAACACATAGAGATAGAGATGAATTTAGCGGTAAATTTGTCTCTATCTTAATGAGTTAGAAAGCATTTAGCATAGCTAAAAGTATGTAGGAAAGGGTATATTTAGAAAGAAAAAAGGTAGGTACTAATTATTCGTTCCTCAAATATGCTGATTATATACGGTCTACATCAACATATCCATTCATCACAGCATAGACGGTAAGGGCTCCAACACTCTTCATACCTAACTTTTCAATAATCTTTTTTCGATGAGTGATAACGGTAGAGAGACCAATATTCAACCTATCGGCAATCTCCTTATTCATTAAGCCTTGCACAATAAGTTGTAGCACTTCTATTTCACGAGGAGAGAGTTGTTCTGGCTGTGGAGGTTCCTGTATATCAGTTGGAAAATGATTACCATGGCGATGAACACTCTGCTCCAATTGGAGCAAAGCCTTGATAAGTAAAGGCTCCGGCTGGTTGACACAAAGAGTATGGAATCGTTGAAGCTGCGTGCCAACATTCACTGACGTAGTAAGTACAAATGTTTTATGAATGCGTTCAATAAAGAATTGAGTATGCTCCATGACAATCTGAGTAGCCACAAAATAATGGAAGAAGTAATCAGGAGTGTCAGAAATCAGTTCAGAAAAACTGCCGTAAGTACTTACGCTGATGTTCGGCATCATATTCTCCAGAATATTTTTCAACCCCAACACTGCCAAAGTGTTGGGGTCGATTATTGCTATTTTAGGAATTGTATTCATACAGAAACTCTCCAAAAACGTGAAGTAATATCACTAAAATCCGATCCTGTGACGCCACGCTTATAGAGGCGCTGATTCGTTGTGCGTTCTTTAAGACACCCGAGATGCTGGATATATGGGCCCACCTTAATATAGTCAAACTCCATCTTATTGATCGCTGAAGGTATGTGTTGACGACCACTATACCACCCCACTTTTATTTTTGGATATGTCCCATGAATATATTCGGCTAATTCTGCCACCTCATCAGGAGCATTATCACCGCCCATAAAACAGAGACAGGTAAAGTCTCCACGATACTCGTTTACAAAACTGTCAATTACATCCGTTGTGAGATTTTCGCCAATGTCCTGCCAAAGATACTTGCTATGACAACCAGGACAGTGGTTAGGACAGTTAGAAAGGTTTATGGACAGAGTGACTTCATCAGGTATCTCCTGAAAGACGACTCCCGTATTGACATATTTTAGCATCTTACATACATGTATTACAAGATTAAGCCTCAACCTTTTCTACCGCTTCAGACTTATTGTAAAAGCGGCGAACAGCCTCATCCTGACGAGGTTTAGAGAAATTAGACACCCGTTTTAGATATCCAATGATACGGGTCATATAATCCACATTCTTACTTTGGCAATGAGGACATACCTTGAGATAACGTTTATCAATATGCCCACAGTCATTACAGATCGTGTTTGGTATATTAAAAGTAAAGTAGTTACACCCTTCTTTCGCTGCAACTTTGAGCAAATGACGGTATTGAACCTTAGACAGATGTTCCTCCAGATTCATGTGAAGAGCACTTCCTCCTGTGAGGTGCTGGATATACGGAGCACCATGGAGTTTAAACTTATCTATGATGTTAAGTGAATCGTCCTCTACCACATAGAAGTAACTATTATAACAGTCACGTGGAACGAAATATCCATCTTCCCTATCCCACTTAGCATGTTTCACACCGACATTCTCAGCAGGAATCATTTCACAATTGAAGAGCAGATCCTTAGAACGATACTGCTTATTATATTTCTCGACCAGTCCTAATACGGTCTGAACAAATTGCAGATAATCAGGATTATCATTTATTTTCAGTCCCATAAACTCAGCAGCCTCAACAAGGCCGTTAACTCCTATGGTCAGGTACTGACGGCTCATATTAATATAGCCGGCATCAAATAGAGGTAACATACCTTTTTCTTGCAGAAGCTTCAAGTTCTCATTATAAGCCATCTGAACCTTATGAACGAGATCTATTACCTCACTGAGGTACTCTTTATAGTCTATATTATTGTTAACGGCATACTGAATGCAACGGTTGAGGTTAATAGTCAGCACACTTTTTGAACCCGTTGACACGCCACCGGCACCCAGCGTATAACTAAAGCCGTTATCCTGTATCTCATTACGCAGACGACAGCAGCTACTCAGAGAGTCCGCATTATCGCTCATATACGTGAAGAACGAATGTCCTTCAGAATACATCTCCGCTGTAAAATCGCCATACTCCTTATCTTTAGGATCATTCTTTTCTGTGAGCAGTGCCATGGTTTCTACCGGGAATGTAAGAACAGCTTTGGTACGCTCCTGATTAAACCATTTCATGAATCTTTTCTGCAACCAGTTGAGTCCAGCCCAGTTAGGTTTGTTTCCATCAGGAAATACAAAATTACCAAACAGACTCTCAAAATAATATTTATCGTAATAAGAAATGTTCCAGAATACAGCCTGATAATTACGTGCACCTGTTGGTTGATTGATGCTGTAGACAATTTGTTCAAAACAGTCAGTAATCATCTTATCAATAGTACGCTGCTTGAGAGATAGGTCGACAACTTTATCGATATGTTCGAAATAATCCTTTCCATATTCCAATTCGATAAAATAATTAAGGTACATCAAGAACTCAGGGGTAGCACATGCACCACTCAACATACTTGAAACCATAAATACCATATTGACGAAACCGCCACAAAACGATTTTAGGTTTGTTGGTCGATTAGAATTTCCACCAATGGCAGTAGTACCACTGATAAGCCAAGGATACATCGTGATGCTGGCACAATAATTGGCAAGACTAGTCTCATCATTCTTATAGATAAAATGGTGAGTGAGCAGATCTATATATTTCTCAGAAAGTTCCTTTCCATACATCTTCTTGATACGATCACAAAGCAGACGACGGTTAAGACGAATAAAGTTTGACTTAGGCAGTTCACCAATTAGTGTAGCAATATTCTTATGTTCGACATTGGCGTTTGCATCAAACTTACTTCCTGAAGCAGCATTAGATGCTTCACAATACTCCACCAAGAACTGCAACTTATCCATCACCTCACGGTCTTCAGTATGACGTTGACGATAAAGCATAAAAGCCTTAGCTACTTTGTAATAGCTCTCTCTCATCAATGATTCCTCAACCTGATTCTGGATGTCTTCAACCGTGACACCTTCATGAATATCAAGATGACTGAGAACCTTGCTTAGACTGCTGAGATCTATCGGTTCATTGACTGAGTTAAACGCTTTTATGATTGCGTTCATAATTTTATCAAGAGAGAACTTATCCATTTGACCATCCCTCTTGGTGATACTGAAATACTGTTTATTCATTTCAAATTATATATATTATGCCTTACAAATTTTCTTTTTAGGAAACTTTCCTAAGATTAATTCTAAAAAAGTTTTCCATTTGGTAAAACCCTCACCCTTATTAGATTTTAAAAGTTTTCCGTTTTGTGCAACGAAACCGAGTGCAAAGATATAATAAATTAAGTAATTCTGTTCATAAAATGAGCACAAATTTCATCACAAAATTAAAATTTACGATTTAATTTTACAGTGCTGTTTTACTCTTACGTAAACGCTTTCTTATGTCTCTCTGTGTATCTGCAAGTTATGGGCAACTGGATAATATACGATCTGTTTGTTTAGAAAACAACGGGCAGTAATGGCATACTTTTATAATTCATATTTAACGTATATATATTACTACAATGCACCTTGTTATAATACACAGACTATCAAAAACTATCTTTAAGCATCAAAAGAAGTTCGTCACGTGTCATCTTCTGTGTCATATCACTACCTTCAAGCAGGGCATCTGCAAGATCCTTTTTTGTTTTATGCAAATCAATTATTTTTTCTTCGATCGTATTTTTTGCGATTAGCCGATATACTGTAACAGGACGTTTCTGCCCAATACGATATGCACGATCAGAGGCTTGGTCCTCAACAGCCGGATTCCACCATGGATCAAGATGGATAATATAATCAGCTGCTGTAAGATTTAGTCCAAGTCCTCCAGCTTTCAGGCTAATGAGAAACAGTGGCATATCCCCCTTCTGAAAGCTATCAACAAGTTCTATACGTCTAGTTGCACTCACACTACCATCAAGATAAAGGTAATTTATACCAGCCTCATCGAGTTCCTTACGTATGAGACCAAGATGGGATGTAAACTGACTAAACACCAATGCACGGTGATGGTTGGATATTAGATCTTCAATAATAGTCATAAAGGCCTCTGATTTTGACGACGGAATATTGAGAGACTTAGCAACAAGAGCAGGATGGCATGCGGCCTGACGCAGACTGGTGATCTCAGCTAATGCCTGAACGGTGGAGAGACCACCACCCTCCATATTGACGATGGCCCGGTGACGTATATTCTCATAGAGAGCCCATTCCTCTTGGCTTAATTCTACATTCAGGGTTATTTCAGTTTTTTCAGGAAGTTCGGTGAGAACTTCCGACTTAGTACGTCGGAGTATAAAGGGAGAGATCACACGGTTAAGAAGCTTCTGCCGTTCCTTATCTCTATTTTTCTCAATAGGATTAATAAAACGATCTGTAAACTGCGTGAACGACCCTAACAATCCCGGATTAGCAAACTGGAACAGATTCCAAATTTCGCTCAAGTGGTTCTGTAGAGGTGTACCTGTGAGTAACAACCGGAAGTCACCACGCAAATTCATTGCAGATTTCGACATCTTTGTCTCACGATTCTTTATGGTATGAGCTTCGTCAAGCACGATCATATTCCAAGTACGAGAACAAATAAGTTTTTCTTCGGTGATAAGAAGTCCATAAGTAGTGATGATGACATCATAAGCTGATGATTCGTTGATGGTTTTCTTTCGGTCTTCTCCTGCATTATTTAAGATAAATGTATTTAGTTCAGGAGCGAATTTACTTATTTCTTCTTGCCAATTAATTAACAGCGAGGTAGGTACAATAACTAGTGAAGGTCCCATTTTTGCCCTTGAGAGCATTAATGTAATGGCTTGAAGGGTTTTACCAAGTCCCATATCGTCAGCAAGACAAGCACCGGCCCCCCACTCTGCCAACTGTGCCATCCACATATATCCATCTCTCTGATAAGAACGCAGGTCAGCTTGAATATTCTTTGGAATATTATAAATCTTATTTTCAGAATCCGAGATGCGCTTTACAAGATCATTGTATGTTCCGTCCGATTCCATATTGACTCCACTCTCTTTTAGCTCTTCAAGGAATGATGCATTAAATGACGACAGACGAATGCCTTTCTTGTTAGTATCAACAATGCGGTCTAGCATTGCCAGTTGACGCCGCAACTGTTCACTGAGTGCAATATACTCATTACCATTAAGACGAATAAAGTTACCATTAGCTTCATGAAGTCTTTTTAAAAGATCGGAAATACGAATCATCGTATTGTCTGAGAGTTTTACCTCACCGGTGATTTCAAACCAGTGTCCCACACCGTTAACAGACAGATTAAGATTGTCCGGTTTGATGACCGGACGAGATATCTTCAGTTTTACACCTTCGGGCCATTCTACACAACAGTAATCATTCATCTCTCGTAACTTATCCAGGAGTTGAAGACAATCTAAAGTATTTAGATTCCATTTATTCGGTTCTTCACTCTCTTCAAAATCGGACATAACCGGAAGCACAATATCCAGATTTTTCTTCTCTAGAAGAAGATTACGTACCACCTGTACAGAATGACCATTCACACTAGTAGCAATATATTCCATCCCTTTGCCGGGAGAACAGTAAACGGTGCCGTTATCAAGTGGTTTTACATATAACTGCGCAATGATAATATCACCCATGGGACGTAACTGAACGGTTATGAGAGAGCTACCATCCACTTTATCTATATTTTCAGATCCTTTGAGGAGGTCGGAAAGAACAATGACATCCTTACTGAGAAGTGTTAACAGTTGAGTTAGTTTCTCTTTTGCTTCAAGAGGAATCTTTTTCAACTTATTAAAATTGTTAAAGATGTCACGCTGATGGCTATTGACCTTAATGACCTTATACGTCTGAGGAGTATCAATACGAACAAAATTTTGCTTTGTCAATTCTCCTTTGACAATATTATTCATTACAAGATATCCTGAAGACTTTTTGGTTACAATCAGCTGCGGTTTTTCTTCGGAAATATCTACTCTAAGGCTAGGATTGCTCTCCATGAAAACAACCTGACTGCCAATAAGTTCTACCACTGCCCTCTCACCAAATATTCCATAAGTGACAGCCCCATTCCAGCTACGTTCCAAAATCCTCACATAGGCAATCATCCTCATGTCAAAGTCTGTCATCTCAGGAATACCGTCCTTGAACTTACTCATTGCAATATTACGGCCTTTACTCCAGGTGGTTCCTCCGTCCTTTGATTTCTGCAGACGAGGTGTAATATTAAGATAGGGATCAATAAGATATGAAATGCGACAGATTTCTTTCTTTTCCTTTTGAGGAGAAGACGATGATGTTTCGTACGCCATAGTCATCATGGAGTCAATAACATGCTCCCACGTCGCTATCTTCCTATACGGTGGAAGCAACGGATGCAGCTTGGTTTGTTCAGAAAACACACCAGACATATTTTGTAAAGAATGAAAGTCTTGCGAATATTCAAGTTTCAATATTGTATAATCCAACATAGCTGTCATCCTCTCAATCTTATTCAACCAAGACTCATCTGATATATCAATACAATAATGCTTGATGACCAGAGCCCCGAGAATTCTCAGCATGTTATTGTCGGAAGAAACCATATCACTATTAATACTCTGACATTGGCCCGTTAAAGCCATTTGAATCATCATCAGTGAAGGAGCAAAATTAAGATTCTCCCTGATCTTACGATTGTTATTAAGTGAGTTCAAACGCCGTAAAGAGGATGCACTTTTATCTGAAATAAGGGCATGAACATAAATGAAACTGGCAAAGGCGTCTTTTAGTATTAATTCAGAATCAATCTTCAACAACGATTGAAAGATAGTAAGAGCATCTTTATATTCTTTTTTATACACCAACGATATGGCTTGGAGCAGATTACCGTAAAAGGAATTAGAAACTCTAGATAAGCAACCATCAAGATCTCCTGTTTTGAGAAAGTCATCATATACAATGAATTTATCGGAACAATAACTACAGATATTCTTATCGAGTCTGTCATTATTAAAATAAAGCTTCTCGAAATAATCTCTTTTATGTATAGAATCAAGCTTTACGAGAGATGCTGTATCTTCTTCAAACATCTGTATTAATATCTCAACAGGCATATATGCGAAGAAATTCAGGAAGTCATAGTCTCGTCTAAGATATCTTAATAGATTACTGATTAAGTCAAAGCGTAAATATATATATTCTTCTTCCTCAAATATCGAATAATCGCAATCACGTTTCAATACATAATCACGTAACACGACGACAAATTCTTTGACGTTTATCAGTCTTGTATCCAGTGACTGGTATACCATGAAATCACTGTCGGAGACAGTCTTGAGCAGATTACATATATGCTGTGGAGTGATGGCATAAGAACTAGTGAAACCTGTATTATCATCTTCAACCCTTAGTACACTGTTATTACGCATCTCCTTTACAAATAGATAAACATCGTTGTATCTATATTGAGGTATTTTATTAAAGATATCACGCAGTTCATATAAATCCAGTGGACGCATAATGGATGCCATACACATCAATGCACTGTGCCACTTCTTATTAATAGTATCGAGTATCATAGTTTTTAAATATTGTAAAATACTTTTCAGACGTTGACCATATAACGAGCAAAGGTACAAAAAAAAGCACATTTGGCACATACCAAACGTACTTTTTATATTTATTTTGAAAAAAATATGATTACCTTGTTTTCAGATCCGTGTATCTCACGTCAGAGAGAAGGGTAAACCTAATCTTCTTATTTTTAGGAACGACAGGTCGACGATAACTACCACGACCAACCATTATTGTAGTGTTTACCCTATCAGGAACGGCATTTATGGCCTCCTGCACATCAAAATAATCTCCGCTGCCATCCTTGGCTACAACGAGATCATAATGACGGACATACTTGCCTAATGAAGGAATCTTCTTTGCCACCTCATCTATGATAAGACCGGCAACTTTACGTGCACCTGATATATTGAGATGAGTATTGTCTTGGCGCCCCTTCGGACAAGCTGCAGAAACACCTGGCTTCACCCACATAAAAAGCTCTTTTGACTTTTCGACTCCCATTCCTTGTACCAGATCGTGAGTAATCTTATTAGCATCAATAAATGGAACTCCGAGTTCAGCCGCAACACGACGAGGGGAATCAAGATAGGCGCCATGAGTATCGATGAGGGAATCATGCTCTATTACATTAGGCTGTTTCTCTTTACGGGAGTCATCATCCGTAATAGCATTTTTATTATCATAGAAGTTCCTTCTAACAATACTATTAAAGAGCACCGGGTGTCCTCCCTTGGCTATAGTCTCCTGACAGAAACGACGAAGATTAGCATCAAAAGTTGTACCCGGGTCAGTATGACGATCAGACTTTGGCTTCTCATCATTATGTCCGAATTGTATGAATACATAATCACCGGGCCTTACCTTATCAATCACTTCCTTCCAGTGACCTTCATCAATAAAGCTCTTTGACGAACGGCCATTAAGAGCATGATTATCCACCTTGACATCTTCTGTGAAGAATCCACTCAGTACCATTCCCCAACCGCGTTCAAGGTTGCCGTTATCAATAGGCTTATTGGCCATCGTACTGTCACCTATCATAAATACAGTAATGATATTATCCGACTTGAATGCAGATAATATCATTACACATAATATGGAGACAGAAATACAAATGAATTTTGATTTCATTATAAATGAACTATTTCACTATCTCTATCAATTCATCAATCATGACCATCTTCTGTTCACCGGTAGTCATATTCTTAAGAGTTATCTTACCCTCATTAATCTCACTCTCACCAGCAAGAGCTACAAAAGGGATATTTTTGGCATTGGCATAACTCATCTGTTTTTTCATTTTCACGCTATCCGGATAGATCTCACTGCATATACCTGTTTCACGCACCTTCTTAAGGATAGGCAGACAATAAGCAGTTTCTTTCTCTCCAAAATTAATGAAAAGCAGTTTTGTACTGTTGACAGCTTCCTTCGGATAGAGATCAAGGGTATTGAGAACATCAAATATTCGATCAGCACCAAAAGAAATACCAACACCACTGAGACCAGGCATACCAAAGATGCCGGTAAGATTATCATAACGTCCACCTCCGGTAATACTTCCGATCTCTGTATCAAGAGCTTTCACCTCGAATATTGCACCGGTATAATAATTCAGTCCTCGTGCAAGCGTAAGATCTAGTTGTATTTCATTCTTCAGGTCGCAGCTCTTCAGGGTGTCGAGAATAAACTTAGTCTCTTCCACACCCTTCATACCTATCTCGCTATTTTTCAAGACATCGCTGATGATATCAAGTTTTTGGTCATTCGTTCCACTTAGAGAGATAATGGGTTGTAATTTCTCTATAGCATCAGCACTAAGACCACCGGCAGCTAGTTCGGCATTCACATTATCAAGACCTATCTTATCTAATTTATCGATTGCGACAGTGATGTCCACAATCTTATCGATAGCTCCTATCACGTCTGCTATACCGGTAAGAATCTTTCTGTTATTGATTTTGATCTGTACACGCACCCCGAAAGATTTGAATACAGTGTCAATAATCTGCATTAACTCAACCTCATTGAGGAGAGAATTACTACCTACCACATCGGCATCACACTGATAAAACTCACGGTAACGACCTTTCTGAGGACGGTCGGCACGCCATACTGGCTGAATCTGATAACGCTTGAAAGGCAACTGTAATTCCTCACGATGCATCACTACAAAACGGGCAAATGGCACTGTGAGATCATAACGGAGTCCCTTCTCACAAAGACGTGAAGCAAGCTTCAACGTATTATGCTCGGCTATCTCCTGGTCTGAAATACCGCTGAGATAATCACCGCTATTGAGAACTTTAAAAAGTAATTTATCGCCCTCTTCTCCATATTTACCGAGTAAGGTCTGTAGAGTCTCCATCGCTGGAGTCTCTATCTGCTGAAACCCGTAAAGAGCATATACAGAGCGTATTGTGTCAAAAATATAGTTACGCTTTGCCATCTCTATAGGAGAGAAGTCACGCGTCCCTTTTGGAATACTTGGTTTATTCATTTTTTACTTTCTAACAATTGTTTGTTCACGATCAGGACCGATAGAGATGATCTTAATCGGTGTCTCTAGTTGCAACTCAAGGAACTTGACATATTCATTGAACGCTTCTGGGAATTGATCTTCCTGGGTAAATTTAGTCATATCAGTCTTCCAGCCTGGGAGTTCCTCATAAACTGGTTCAATTCCTTCATTAATATCATAAGGGAAATAATCAATCTGCTGACCATTCTGTTTGTAAGCGACACAGGCTTTAATGGTATCAAAACCATCAAGGACATCACTCTTCATCATAATAAGCTCTGTAACTCCATTGACCATTATTGAATAACGAAGAGCTACAAGATCAATCCATCCACAACGTCTTTCACGTCCGGTAACTGCACCGTATTCATGACCTAGATCTCTAATCTTTGTCCCTGTGGCATCAAACAATTCTGTTGGGAATGGTCCTGCCCCAACACGTGTACAATAGGCCTTCATGATACCATATACATGACCTATTTTGTTTGGACCAATTCCAAGACCGGTGCATGCTCCTGCACAAATGGTATTAGAACTAGTAACGAAAGGATATGACCCAAAATCAACATCAAGCATTGTTCCCTGTGCACCTTCACAAAGTACGCTTTTGCCGCTCTTGAGCAAATTATTAATTTCATGCTCTGAGTCAACTATCGGGAACTGGCGGAGGTACTCAATACCTTCCATCCATTTTTTCTCTACCTCAGTGATATCATATTCAAAATTGAGTGACTTGAGAATCTTTTCGTGACGTTCTTTTGCTGCGGTATATTTCTCTTCAAAGTTTTCCAAGATATCTCCTACACGTAGTCCATTACGTGATACTTTATCTGTGTATGTAGGTCCGATACCCTTACCTGTTGTCCCTACTTTACTTTCACCTTTAGCTGCTTCGTAAGCGGCATCAAGTACTCGATGGGTAGGCATGATCAGATGGGCTTTCTTACTGATATGGAGACGACTTTTCAGTTCATGTCCACTTGATTCGAGACCTTTAGCCTCTTCCATAAACAAATCGGGAGCAAGTACGACTCCATTGCCGATAATATTTACCTTATCACCCTGAAATATACCTGAAGGAATGCTACGAAGCACATATTTCTGTCCCTCAAATTCTAGGGTATGACCAGCATTAGGTCCACCCTGAAAACGTGCCACGACGTCGTAATTAGGAGTTAGGACATCAACAACCTTTCCTTTACCTTCATCGCCCCATTGCAGGCCAAGAAGTACATCAACTTTACTTTTCATTTTTTTTATGTTTTTGTTTCTTTTCCAAGTTCATTCTTCTCGTAATACTTGCAGCACAACTACTACATATTCCATATATGTATAGCGAGTAACCATCTTTGTGGAAACGTTTCAGATGAAAATCATCGACCGTCCTTGTTATCGCGGGCAAAGAGATTTCTGTGACTTTACCACAGACGGTACATACTTGATGGCAAGCATTATTTTTCTCATAACAGGCTTCATACATTGTGGTCTTAAGAAACTTGTGACGAACGACGAGACGCAGTTCCAAAAATAGTTTCAAAGTATTGTATAAAGTTGCACGGCTAACTAGAAATTTTGATTCCGACATAAGTTTTTCACCTAGCGTCTCTAAAGAAAAAAGACCTTTAATCCCATAAACGGCATCTAAGATAGCATAGCGCTCAGGGGTCTTACGGTGATTATTTAATTCGAGATATTGGGTCAGTATATCTCTGACCGATGCTCTAATTTTGTCGTTCATTTTTTCCTATTACAAAGAAATCGCACAAAATTACAATTTTTTATTCACAATATGCAGTAACCACATCAAAAAAGTTGTAATTTAATCGATTTAAGCGAACTTTTTGCATGTTCCTCGTATATTTCGCCAAGTGTCGTAAACTTTTGTATACTCGTCAACGCAGCATGTCTAACCGATGCATATTCACTTTGTAATGCCTTGCACACATGAGAAAGATACTCCGCCTCATGTTGTTCTTCAGGAATTATTCCACGCGTATATAAACGTGCTAGTACTTGATAAGCACAAATCTGCGGTATTTCCTTGGAAAGGGTCAGCCATTCAAATGCCTTAGAAAAAGCAAAAGGTAAATTCTGATAGAGATAAAATGATGCAATCTCTGCCATCTCCTGCGACCTTGTCTGTTCAACCCAAACATCAACCATCTCTGGTTCCATTTTGTCTTGGGGCATCAATAACGTTGCAAGGATCTTACATTCGCGAATATCCTCTTTCCATAAAGCCGTCGCAAGGTCATAGTCTTTTCCGATTTCTAAAGCCATCTCTTTAAGATGTGGGAGGGTCACTCCCCAGTTAATCTTATATTCAGATCCTTTATCACGCATAGACTTTGAAACGACCCCATTCATATTAAGACGGAATCCCTGTTTTATATTTCTGAGTTTCTGTTCGACTTCTTCTTTCATCTGACATTAAATTAATGTACCATAATCCTTGCTGTAACGCAACATTTGATGCTCATAGCTTTCGGTGTAATCCACCTCGACATCTGTGATATCGCCTTCCGAGTTCAATACCGTTATGAGAACAGGATTGATAAAGCCCTTATAGGGAGCAAGATTTAAATGCTTATATCTCTCTAGAATTTCAAGATGAAGTTTAGAATCTACCTTGACAGCATAGTTCTCGACAATCGTACGTGCTGCATTAAAATCGCCTTCACTCTTGATACGTTGGATCTCAGCAAGCAGAGTGGCTATGAGTTCTCGCAGTTTTACATAATCATGAATCTGCAAGAATGTCTTTCCGTCACGTTTTATAAGTTCAAGAACATGATCTTTTTTGCCTTTCTCAAAACACCAGTTAGCTATCAATGCTCTGTTACGCATGTGAGCTTCTTCGATCTGACGACCAGGCTTTATACGTACCAGCTGAGTCATAAGACCATTCATCATATAGGTATAATACTGAGACTTGTATGCTTCACCATCAGGGACAAGACCAAGCTCGACCAGTTTGGGATCTGCAATATAATACAATCCAAAAAGATCCGCACGTGCCTCCTCTATCGTGTTACCGTAGGCCTTGAGAGTGTCAGGATCTACCCCTGAAAGCATTTGACCACTGCCGTGCCCTAAACATTCATGAAGATCGGTGTGTAAATCATCGCATAAGTCTCCATATTTATCTATCATACGACAGGTGGCATCGTCTATCACGAACTCTTCTTTAAACCCGTTTCCATGAGCGGCCTTATTGTAAGCATCGGTAAGATTACCTATCGTCACACTCTTGCTGCCATAGCGAGTACGAATCCAATCTGCATTTGGAAGGTTAATTCCTATAGCTGTCGACGGATACTCATCACCACCAAGCATTGCAGCACAAACCACGTTCGCAGTAACACCTTTAACGCATGACTTGCGGAAACGAGGATCTACCGGCGAGTGATCTTCAAACCACTGCGCATGATTACTTATTATCTGTATTCGCTTCGTTGCCTCCAGATCTTTATACTCTACAATTCCTTCCCAAGAAGCTTTTAAGGCAAGAGGATCTCCATAAACTTCAATAAAACCGTTTACAAAATCAATCTGACCATCGAGAGACTTAACCCACTCAATTGAATATTGATCAAAATCGCTCAAATCGCCTGTTTGATAATATTTTATCAACAGATTTACTACGTTTTTCTGTTGGTCATTTTCTGCTACGGTAGCCGCCTTCTCCAACCAATATACGATACGTTGTATTGATTTTCCATACATACCATCCAACTTCCAAACTTGTTCAGAAATTCCATTTTCGTTCTTAACAAGACGAGAGTTAAGTCCATACATTGGAGGTTCTTGATCTTCTTTCTTTTTCAGTTTGTTATAATATGTCTCAACCTCTTCTTGAGTTACTCCTTCATAGAAATTACAAGCCGAAGTCATTACCAAGTCTTCACCATCCGATTTGTTAACACGCTGTTTCAGCAGCTCCGGATCAAAGATAACTGGAAAAATCTCATTGCAGAAACTCTCAAGATCTTGACCTTCAGAAAAAGGAAGACCACATTTCTCAACAGATTTTAAGACACCCTTTAAATAATCTTCAGTGAAACCTGGGGTAAATTTCTCACAACCATAATGATGATAAATTCCATTTGAGAACCAAACACGCTTGAGATACTCTTCAAGGGCTTTGAACTCATCTGAAAAACGGTCTCCTTCAAAACACATAAATACAACCTCGAGCATCTTGCGTATGCTGAGGTTGTATTTACCAAACTGATCAAATGTAATATCCCGGCCAGCCAGAGTTGCTTCCGAGAGATAATAGATCAGTGTTTTCTGTTTTAAAGTTAGCTTATCGAAACCGTTTAGGCGATATCGTAATAATTGAATATCAGCAAATCGTTCATCATTGTATTCAAACTCTGACAAACTCATTTTACTAGTCATTCTTTTTTTTACGCCCTCTTTTTACTTCTGCACGCACCAATGTTGGATGTTGAGCAAGGTGATTAATTCTGTACTCACGTGGAGTCATGTTCATTATCTTATAAAAAGATGCATAGAAAGATTGACGATTAGCAAATCCAACCATACTACTAATCTCTTCCATGTTAAGATCGCGATAACGTTTGTCTACGAGTAATGTCATAGCTTCATCGATGCGAAATTTGTTAACAAAAGATGTGTAGTTAGTGTGGAAACGGACATTTACAACAGCAGAGATATATCTGGTATTTGTACCGAGATCCTCTGCAAGTTTTTTAGCTGAATAATCTTTATCTTTATACTTCTTCTGAATAAGAATGATTTCAAGAATTTTCTCCTTGTATTCATCCATTAACTTTGGGCTTACTAGGTTTCTGTAAGCTGCTTCTTTCTCCTTTTTCTCTGTCAAATTATACTTTGCCATACTTAATTAAAAAATTATATTTCCGAAATGACTACAAATTTCTGAAAATTATTTCAATTGACAAAAAAAATATTCACATATTTACGAAAAAAGTCTTAACTTTGTACAAAATATAATGTTAATAGAAAGAAAAAACAAAGAAAAGTGATGCTGTAAGATTATTTATCCTTCTTACAACGCTGCAACATGTTTCGTAAAGCCGAGCGATTTGCTCCTAATTTTATGGCTTGTTCAAGATCACGGAGAGCATCATCACGCTTACCTACTATAAGGAAAAGGTCAGAGCGAGAAATATAATAATCCGTATTTTTGTTATCTCTTTTTATAGCTTCTGACCAATCAAAAATTGCGGCATCAATCGCACCTCTTTCTTTCTCTATTCCTGCACGTGCAACATAAGCGACAGCACTGTCCGGATACTGTTCCACCAGCATATTGATCTGGTCAAAAGCTTCGGTGAAGTGTTTATCTCTCTGATTTACAAGAGCTAATCCCAAACGAGCTTCAAAATTCATTGGAGCTATACGTAAAAAGTCCTCATAATCAGAACGGGCAAACTTATAACGATTTAGTTTTTCATTCGAAAAAGCACGATAAAAGAGTGCAGCCAGATTACGTGGGTCCTTTTTCAATACTACAGAATACTCTTCAATAGCATAGTTATATCGTTCTAACTCTATTTCTATCGCAGCTTTCTTTAGCCGTAAATCAATTGACGACGGGTTAAGATCCAAAGCCTTGCTTAAGATCTCTAATGAATCACGCCATTGTTTTGCACTTTGGGCATTAACACCAAGAGCGCAAAACAGTAGCATAATTATAGTTATTACTTTTTTCAAGCTTTCTTTATATAATCAACGATCCATAATCCAACTTCCTTGGTACCATATTTAGCACCACCTTCAACTTGGATTTCAGGAGTACGTACATTAGAACTGAGCGATACATCAACAGCTTTACGAATAAGCGCTCCCTCTTCGTTAAGATTGAAATACTCAAAGAGCATGGCAACAGAAAGAATCTGAGCCAGTGGATTAGCTATATTCTGACCTTTTGCTTGTGGCCATGAACCGTGGATGGGTTCAAACACAGGAGTACTTTCACCAGTAGATGCTGAAGGCAGGAGTCCCATTGATCCAGTGATACAAGATCCTTCGTCAGTAAGTATATCTCCAAAAGTATTCTCCGTAACCATCACATCAAAAAACTTAGGATCCAAAATCATACGCATAGATGCATTATCTACGAACATATAATCTGTATTAACCTCAGGATATTGTGGTTCCATCTCTTTTGCAATCTGACGCCATAAACGACTTGATGCAAGAACATTCGCCTTATCAACTACAGTAAGATGTTTATTGCGTCTCATTGCATATTCAAATCCGACCTTAAGTATACGTTCAATCTCAGGACGTGTATAATAATTGGTATCATAAGCTTTATCATTGTCCTGATATTTCTCACCGAAATACATACCTCCTGTAAGTTCACGAATACATACAAAATCCGCACCATCAACGATATCAGCTCGTAATGGTGATTTATGTAAAAGACACTTAAATGTCTGAACAGGTCTGATATTTGCAAAAAGTCCTAATTTTTTACGCATCGCCAACAATCCTTGCTCAGGACGAACTTTTGCTGTAGGATCATTATCAAATCGAGGATCACCTACTGCAGCGAATAAGACAGCATCTGCATCTTTACATATCTGAAACGTACTCTCAGGAAAAGGGTCACCGACTTCTTCTATGGCATTGGCTCCACATATAGCATATTTACAATCAACGGAATGTCCGTACTTCTCGCATACCGCCTTCATAACGGCTACACCTTGCTCCATGATCTCTGGTCCTATACCATCACCTGGAAGCACTGCTAAATTAAACTTCATTTTTTTGTATTTTTTATAAACTTATTTTCTATCTTCCTCCATTAAATTGAGCATTTTGATGGTAGCCTTTATTGCGGCTTCCGTCTGGTCTGCATCCAATCCTCTTGTCTTAATCACCTTATCATCATGACGCCATGTTATGACAGTTTGAACGAAAGCATCCGTACGACCACCCGGAGGGATACTCACTACGTAATTGGTCAACATTGGGAACTTACGATCCAACGTTCCTTTATATATCTTACGAAGAGCACGAACAAATGCATCATATTGTCCATCACCTGCACTGCTTTCTTCATATTCCACGCCATCAATTTCTATTTTGATACTAGCCAATGGTTTCAATCCGTAAGCTGTTGAAACCATGTAGCTGAGCAATTTCACCTTATCGTCAGGAGCTGTATGTTTTAGTACATCACTGACGATATATGGAAGATCCTCTTGAGTAACAATCTCCTTTTTGTCACCGAGTTCGATGATTCTTTTTGTTACTTTCTTGGTTTGTTCCGGAGTAAGTTCCAGTCCTAGCTCTTGCAGATTACGGGCTATATTAGCCTTTCCGCTATTCTTTCCAAGGGCATACTCGCGTTTACGACCGAAACGTTCTGGCAACAAATCGTTACAGTAAAGGTTATTTTTATTATCTCCGTCAGCATGTACACCAGCAACCTGGGTAAATACGCTATCACCGACTATCGGTTGATTAGGTGGTACTGCTATGCCGGAATAGCTCTCAACAAGTCGACTGATTGCATTAAGACGACTCTCATCAATATTCGTATGAGCATTAAACTGATCCTTGAGTATCACCTGTACACTGGCAATAGGAGCATTACCTGAGCGTTCACCAAGTCCGTTGACAGTCACATGCAAAGCTTTTGCACCACTCAAGACTGCAGCTAAAGCATTACTCACAGCTAAATCATAGTCGTTATGGGGATGAAAATCGAAATGGGTATTAGGAAAGTGCTTTAGCATTTTCCGAAAATACTCTATAACCTGTAATGGATTCAATATTCCTAAAGTATCTGGCAGCATGAAACGCTTTACCCCTGTATTAACAAGAGCTTCCATAAGCTGAAAGACATATTCGGGTGAATCTCTCATTCCACTGCTCCAATCCTCTAAATAGATATTGACTCCAATACCGAGTTCAGCTGCGTAATCAAGACTGGCTTTAATATCCTCAATATGCTCATCGGGAGTTTTATGCAATTGCTTGGTACAGTGTTTTAATGAACCCTTACACAGAAGATTGATATTTTTGCATCCACAGTCATTAATCCAGTCAAGTGATACTTTCCCGTCAACAAAACCAAGAACCTCCACTCTTTCAAGCATATTGTTATGTTCTGCATAACGACAAATCATCTTCACTGCATCTTTCTCTCCTTCAGACACACGTGCAGAAGCGACCTCAATACGATCAATATTGAGATCCTGTAAAAGCATACGGGCAATCATCAGTTTCTCATGAGGAAGAAATGACACGCCGCTAGTCTGTTCTCCATCACGCAGAGTAGTATCCATTATCTCCACGAAGACAGGCTTACGCTTATACATCTTTACTTGCTGTTTTTCTTCTCCCATTCTTCTATCTTGTCCTTATTCTCTATTAGATAATCTATATCATCAAGGCCATTAATCAGACAGTGTTTTTTGTATCTATTGATGTCAAAATATTCACTTTTTCCTGATTCTTTATTCGTTATTGTCTGATTTGGAAGATCTACTTCCACTTCCATGCTAGGATTTTCTTTTATACTTTTAAAAAGTCCGGCAAGAAATTCTTCGCTGACAACTACAGGAAGTACAAAGTTATTTAGTTCGTTATTTTTATGGATATCGGCAAAGAAACTGCTCACGACGACTCTGAATCCATATCCAGCAATAGCCCATGCTGCATGTTCGCGACTACTCCCGCTACCAAAATTTTTCCCGGCAACGAGAATCTGGCCTCCATATTTTGGGTCATTAAGAACGAAATCTTTTATTGGGTTACCTTGTTTATCATAACGCCAGTCTCTAAATAAGTTATCGCCAAAACCTTTTTTGTCGGTCGCTTTCAAGAAACGTGCAGGAATTATCTGGTCTGTATCCACATTCTCTAAAGGAAGTGGAACACAAGTGCTTGTTATTACATTAAATTTCTGTTTCATGATGTTTTTACATTAATGTCCTTGGATCAGTTATCATACCTGTTACAGCAGCAGCTGCCGCTACAAGGGGACTAGCTAAAATAGTCCGGGCACCAGGTCCTTGACGTCCCTCAAAATTTCTATTACTTGTTGATACGGCATATTTACCTGCCGGTATTTTATCATCATTCATTGCGAGACAAGCAGAACAACCAGGCTGACGAATTTCAAAGCCAGAGGCTTCAAATATCTTGTCAAGTCCTTCTTCTCTTATCTGCTTATCAACCATCCAACTGCCGGGAACAAGCCAGCACACGATATTATCGGCTTTTTTTCTACCTTTTACAATGGAAGCAAAAGCCCTGAAATCTTCAATACGTCCATTAGTACAACTACCACAGAACACATAATCTACCTTCTTACCCAAAAGTTTCTCTCCTGGAGCAAACCCCATATAATCAAGAGATTTCTTATATGAAGCCTGTCCATTCACAGGAATTGTGTCAAGAGTTGGTATCGCATTCGATATTCCCATACCCATACCAGGGTTTGTACCATAAGTGACCATTGGCTCAATATCTTTTGCATCAAAGTTGATCTCCTTGTCAAAAATGGCATCATCACCACTTTTCAGAGTAGTCCAATATTCTACAGCTTTGTCCCAATCAGCACCCTTAGGCGCATATTCGCGACCTTTGATATAATTAAGGGTAATCTCGTCTGGAGCAATAAATCCTCCACGTGCACCCATCTCTATTGAAAGATTACATAAGGTAAGACGTCCTTCCATAGAAAGATTACGCACAACACTTCCTGAATATTCAACAAAATAACCGGTAGCTCCACTAGTTGTCATCTTTGACATGATATATAATGCGACATCTTTAGCAGTAACACCATTTTCTAATGTGCCATCAATACTGATACGCATCGATTTTGGCTTCTGTTGTAATATACACTGAGACGCAAGAACCATCTCTACCTCACTTGTACCTATACCAAAAGCGACAGCCCCCATTGCTCCATGAGTTGAGGTATGAGAATCACCACATACCAGAGTCATTCCCGGGAGAGAAAGACCACGCTCAGGACCAACAACATGGATAATACCATTTTTAATATTCATCATACCAAAATGAGTAAGACCAAAGTCGGAGGCATTTTTTTCTAAGGTATCAACCTGTTTTTTAGAAATAGGATCCTCAATAGGCTTATCCTGGTCATGCGTAGGTGTGTTATGATCAGGCATACAATATATCTTGTCAGGACGGAAACATTTTAAACCTCTACTACGCATACTATCAAAAGCCTGCGGAGATGTCACCTCATGACAGTAGAGGCGATCAATATATAACTGTGTGGGACCGTCGTTCACAATTTGTACGACGTGTTTATCCCATATTTTATCAAATAATGTATTCATTACTTTACTCTAAATTTATTTATACAATCAATATACGCTTCAACAGAAGCCGTTACAATATCCGTGTTTGCGCCAAAGCCATAATAAACATTTCCATCATACTCTACTTGCATATGCACCTTGCCCACATCATCACTACCCTTGCTAATAGCTTGTATGGTAAATTCCTTGAGCGTCATATTTTTCTTAATGACACATTTTAAGGCCTTAATTGCTGCATCCACAGGACCATTACCGGAGGCTGCTGCTTCAAAACGCTGTCCTGCAATATCTAATCCGATACTTGCCACACTACGAACACCTTTCCCTGTTGTAACTTGCAAATAATCTAAACATAAAGCATGTGCTTCAGCTCTATCAGAACCAGCAAGCATCAATATATCATCATCATTAACCTCTTTCTTCTGATCAGCAAGTTTAAGGAAAGCTGCATATATCTTATCAACTTTCTCCTCATCCTCGACCTTCACACCCAGAACACTTAAACGATATTTTAATGCAGCACGACCACTACGAGCAGTCAATACAATAGAGTTGTCATCCAATCCCACATCACGAGGATCCATAATCTCATAAGTCTGTACATTTTTCAGCACACCATCTTGATGGATACCGCTGGAATGAGCGAAAGCATTTCTACCCACCACAGCTTTATTTGCTTGAACGGGCATATTCATTAAGCTGCTGACCATACGGCTAGTAGGATAAATCTTTGCTGTATTTATGTTCGTGTCAATGCCAATACCTTTATGGCATTTCAATATCATTGCGATTTCTTCTAATGAGGTATTACCGGCACGTTCACCGATACCATTGATGGTAACTTCTACCTGACGTGCTCCGTTAAGTACTCCACTAAGAGTATTTGCCGTTGCCATACCCAAATCATTATGACAGTGTGTTGAGATTATAGCATGATCGATATTATCAACATGTTCTTTGAGATATTTAATTTTGGCAGCATATTCATCAGGAAGGCAATATCCGGTAGTATCAGGAATATTTACCACAGTGGCACCAGCCTTGATGACAGCTTGAATAACACGTGCAAGGTACTCATTATCAGTACGTCCCGCATCCTCTGCATAAAACTCTACATCCTCTACGTATTTCTTTGCATACTTTACAGCAGCAACAGCACGTT
>OBMA010000388.1_pt1 | contig 25650 bp, 20 predicted proteins | sample 1539141 | NCBI WGS metagenome assembly OBMA01 (sample SAMEA3991484, study PRJEB22521) | metagenome | biome: anthropogenic terrestrial biome; feature: sewage plant; material: raw primary sludge | place: Sweden | collected 2012-09-26
AATGAAATCACAAAATCAAAGCCACCCAGATGAGTGCCAACTACAGGTCCCGTCCTGCCTATAACAACATTTTTCACCTTACCCGTCATAAGTATCTGTTCTTTCAGAACCTGTGCATCATCAAGACAGTCACAGTGACATATAAGAACAGGTCTTTCTTCTGTACCGTCAATACTCTTTACGAGCATCTCGCACAATTTCGATATTGATACATGACGTCCGCGTGCTTTGCCTATAGCTACGAGATGACCTGAATCATCTATATCCCCTATCGGTTTCAGATTGAGTGCCGTTCCAACGAGCGCTGCTGTCTTTGAAAGTCTTCCGCCACGATTAAGATGCATAAGATCATTGACCGTCCATGAACACTGAATGTGATCACGTGTATTCTCAAGCCATTTGGCATTGTCTTCTATAGGCATTCCGTTATCTCTGTTGAGTGCACAGAAATAAGTATGATATCCCTGCCCGCCTGTTGCACTAAGACTGTCAACTACAAAGAGCTTTCTGTCCGGAAATTCATCACGTAACTGTTCTGCTGCAAGTACTGCATTATTATATGTACTCGACATTCCTGACGTGAAACAATTATACAATATGTCGTTTCCCTCACTCAGAAGCGGTCTCATGAAATCAAGATATCTCTGAGGTGTTATCGCTGTTGTCATCGCAAACTGACCAGATACTATTCTCTGATAAAAATCATCCATGCTCATATTTTTATTATCATATGTAGCATCAAATACTTTTCCATCAGTCATTGTGACTTCCATGGGGATAACTCTAATATCCTCTTTATCGGCATACTCTGGAATGATGTCCGAGCACGCATCGGTAACGACTAAATATTTCTGTTCTGACATATACTTCTCCTTGTAAAATTCACACATTACTTATGATGATACGAATTGCTCCGTTTCTCATTTCAGTATAGTTAGAAAATACTCAGTCGGCTAGATACAGATTATCAAAAATGTCTGCTGAGTCCTCTTTCCCGCTATCAGTTTCTATCGTCGAGAAGTCACTCATATACATATAATATTTGTCACCATTTCTGAGACAGACCTCAATCCAATGCTCGTCATCAGTCTCTGGAAATGAGACCTTGCCATCAGAAGATGTCAACGTTTTCTTTTCAGATTTACGATTCTTCTCAGTATATACAGTGAAGTCTTTCAATATCTTATGTTCCCTGTATTCCTCAGCCATAGTACTGCTGTCGATCGGATACATATCTGCCTTAAGTTTCTTCAGCTTATCACCATCAAGTTCATACGTGAATATCGCACTATCCGATTCAAGAAGAGATACGCGCTCCGCCGCCTGAACAGTTCCATCCCCTTCTGCGGTACAACTGTTATCAAACAGTTCATCCGAGATTTCACCAAGACTTGTCACTCTCTTTCCATTGTATCTCAGGAACAATGTATAAACGTCATCATCCATACCACGGAACACGACCGCTATCTCAACCGTTTTATCGCTGCTGTCCAGATCCACCGCATAATATCTTTCTATATCCATTTCATCTGCCTGCGGTTCGGCATTTTCAATGACATCCATATAATCCTTATCATTTATCATAAATGATGAACCTGCACCATCAGAACTTATATCTTCCGTGCTGCTTGATGTTTCAGTGCTATCCGTACTACTTTCAGTGCTTTCTGCGGTTTCTTCATTTCCCAATGAAAATGAGATCTCATCATCCTTTCCATCGCCATTCAGATCAGTCGTTATCGTATCTCCCGGCAACGATAAAATGACAGTATTCCCGTTATATGCGTACTTGTCCTTAATGCAGTCCTTTAATTTGTCATATGAAACAGTAAACTCCGGAGCGCCATACGAATAAGGCGCGATCTGATATGTATCTGCTGTAAAGCATATCCCCGCCTTGGTAAAATACCATGACCCGTCCTGAACAAGAGTCCCGGCAGAACTGCTGTAACGTTCCGACAGCCCTTTCACTTTGCACTGACGCTTTATCTCACTTATGCATACATTTCTAAAACTGTTCATGTCATCTGTGATGTCTGCAAGTCCGATAAGACGTCCATTTTTCGCATCAAAGTTGTATCCGGTATATGTATAATCACCGTGTTCATCACCTGTATAGCTACTCATGCATGCGCGCATAGAGACCGCTTCATTGTCAACACGACCCGTTTGATAATACTGAGACAAATAATATGAGTTAAAATCTACATTCTTCTTATTCTTCTCTTTATATTCACCATAATCCTCATATGCCTTATTAAACACACGTGCCGATTCTGCTGCAAATGTCCGATGAAGATTCTTCGTATTCTCTGTCATTTTCTTTGAAAGCGCATCACTACCGCTTAAAGTGATCTTTGGTCTCTGATAATCACTATCTGCGATTACCTCACCATCGTCTGCTTTTTCAGTTTCCTCTTCCATCGAATAGCTGACAGATACAGCCTTCACTGCCGCTGATTCAGATTTTTTGTTATCGTTTTCTGCTCTTACGGCAGACATGCACGATACAGAAAGCACTGCCACAGATATAATTCCTATGATTAATCTTCCCGACTTCAATTCTTTTCTCCTGTCATAAAATAGCATTTCCACATTAGACTTTTCCTATTATGAACGACTTCTCCTGTATTAACAACTTCTCCTGTATTAACGACCTGCAATGTATTAGTGAATTTACAACTTTGGTATTCAACTATTATGAACGATAATCCCCATTAATCTTCACATAGTCATATGTCATGTCACATCCCCATGCAGATGCCGAACCAGTCCCCTGATGAAGGTCTATGCTGACAGTTATCTCTTTTTCCGCAAGTATTTTCTTGGCATCATCCTCGGAAAATGGAATTCCTGCTCCATTCTGACATGTATCTATAGTACCGGCAGGCGATGAAATGCTCACCGAAACTTTATCTATATCATATGATGCATCTGCATACCCAAGCGCACAAAGTATTCTTCCCCAGTTCGCATCCGATCCAAATACCGCACATTTAAAAAGATTAGAACCGATAACGCTCTTTGCCGCCGTCACAGCCTGTACGTGATCGGGTGCTCCTTTTACATCACATTCAATGAGCTTTGTAGCGCCTTCGCCATCAGCCGCAAGCATACGCGTCAGATTCATCATAACATTATAGAGTGCTCCACGAAATACTTTGTAATCTTCTTCTGAAGAGTCACATATTTCCTTATTTCCCGTCATACCATCAGCCATGACCAAAACCATATCATTAGTTGACATATCCCCATCAACACACAGACAGTTGTATGTATCCTGAACTACATCTGAAAGAACACACTGCAGCATATCTGCTGATATGCTCACGTCCGTAGTGATAAAGTTCAGAGTTGTCGCCATATGCGGATTGATCATTCCGCTCCCCTTAGCCATACCGCCAAGATGACACTTCCTACCGCCGCATGTAAATTCCACCGCGGCTTCCTTCGGAACAGTATCCGTAGTCATTACAGCTTTTTCCGCTTCAAGATGACCTTCCCTGCAAAGACCCGCAGCAAGTTCTCCTATTTTATTCTCAATAGGTTCAATCGGAAGTGGCTGACCAATGACACCGGTAGAAGCAACCAGCACCTTCTCCGGCGCTATTCCCGCGGCATTTCCCGCAAGTTCACACATCTTCTCCGCTTTCTCGACCCCATCTGCGTTACACGTATTAGCATTCTTACAATTCATAACAACCGCACGCGATATTCCGCCCGTTTTCGCAAGATGTTTTTTCGTCACAGTGATCGGTGCGCCCTTCACTTTATTCGTTGTATATACACCTGCCGTTACGCAATCCTTCTCGCATACGATAAGACCAAGATCATTTTTCTCCGGCGCATCAATAAGTCCACAGTGAACCCCGTTCGCCTTAAACCCATTTGCAGCACATACCCCGCCGCCAACAAGTTCATACCCTTCCGCTTCAACAAGACCGCTCACCCTGATTCCCATAATGCCTCCTCATCTGCCGATTCACTATCTGATTATTTCGTTATAATGCAAGTGATAAAAGTCATTCTTATGCGACTCCAAGTCGCACATAACATACTCGCATAATTTTCAATTTCACACTTTCTCATAATAAAGCGGAATTCCAAACGTGTCAACGACCACACGTCCACACGCTCTCGCCATACTGCATATTCTTACGATTCCATCTTGCTTCACTCTCAGGTCACCCGGATGATAGCCTCCGCCTATCTACACCTTTTCATCTGCAAAGTCACCCGAATGATAGCCTCTGCCTATCTACACCTTTTCATCTGCAAGGTCACCCGGATGATAGCCTCTGCCCGTCTGCACCTTCTCATCTGCAAGGTCAGCACGGATATACCATGTCGAACGGACCATTGTGCAGGCGCCGGTGCTTGGCGAGGTTTCTTACGAGCCATACGCACCGCTGCGCCTGCACTGAGCGAAAGCGTGTCCGAACCGACATGATATCATCCGGGTGACCGCACTTGGCGAAAGCGTGTCCGCACTTACGCATGAAAAAGCCCCGCATGCCAACGGCACACGGGGCAGAAAATACATGGTATAATAGCAAAATTTATTTACGAACAAGATGATGCGGAAGTCCATTGACGAAGATAGGTGTAAGCTCGCCCATGATAAGCGGACGTGCATACTTCTCATAGCCTTCGTTAAGACCTGTTCCATCAGCATTGATCCACTCATCAGGAACCTTACGCTCAACATTTGCGATAGCGTGGATATCATATTCACTCGTACCACACTCATACGGATCATCTCCGTCACGCTTAAGGATGATCATCTCGCCAGTCTTGCCATTATCAGCAGCCTTAACTGCATCATAGCCAACCTGGAATGCTTCGTTGATATCAGTAAGAGATGCAAGATGTGTTGCAGCTCTCTGAAGTGTTGAAAGTTCAATAGCACGTGTCTTAAGACCAGTTTCCTCAGCAACCTTCTGAGCAAGCATAGCTGCTGTTCCTGACATCTGCTTGTGACCAAATGCGTCAATAGCGACATCATGACCAAGCTCACATACATAACGACCATCAGCTACATGGATACCTTCAGAAACAGCGATAACAACTGATGACTTAGTAGCTGCAAGTTCCTTGATGTTAGCCATGAACTTGTCCATATCAAATACACGCTCAGGAAGATATATAGCATTTGCACCTACGCAATCGTCACCCTTTGCAAGAGCAGCAGCTGCTGTAAGCCATCCTGCGTTACGACCCATGATCTCAACGATCTCGACTGTAGGCTTCTTGGCACCGAAAGACTCGTTATCGCGAATAACTTCCTTAAGAGAAGTTGCGATGTATTTCGCTGCTGAACCATAGCCCGGGCAGTGATCTGTAACAGGCAGATCATTATCGATTGTCTTGGGAACACCCATGAAACGCTGTGATTTGCCATGTTCCTTCGCATAATCAGAAAGCATCTTTACAGTATCCATAGAATCATTGCCGCCTGCATAGAAAAGGCACTCAATATCATGCTTCTCCATGATAGAGAATATCTTCTCATATACGTCTTCATGACCCTCGATCTGAGGCATCTTGAAACGGCATGAGCCAAGGAATGCAGAAGGTGTTCTCTTAAGCATCTCAACACCGGTTCCATCAGCAAGATAATCATCAAGATCGATCATCTGATCCTCAAGAAATCCTTCGATACCGTGAACCATTCCATATACCTTGTTCACTCCAAGCTTCTTAGCTGATGCATAAACACCTGCTACAGAAGAATTGATAACGGCTGTAGGGCCGCCTGACTGTCCAACTACGATATTTCCTTTCATTTTTACATCTCCTTATAAATTATTTATATTTAATATTGACAGTTACTATCATTATGACATGACACTTGCATCAAATATCACTTTATGAGATGAATCGATCCGATAAGCGGAAGATCTTTCATCTGACCATTTACCGCATTTATTATCCCGATTATCATAAGTGCCAGTGTGAAAAGTCCCCACACCATTGCAAGAATTCCATGTACGAATGGCACAAACTTAAGTGCGAACGACACAAGATATCCCATTATGAACAACACAAGTCCCTGATTTGCATGAAACTTACAGAACTTTGAATTAGGACGCACGAGAAGTGGAATAAAGAAAAGGAACCCAATATATGCTAATACTGATAATCCCTTCTCGTCACTGCTCAGACCATAGTTTCCATTTCCATTATCTACTTCACCATTATAATGTTCCATTTTTTCCTCCAAACCTTGCAAATATTGGCTGCTCATCAAAGTCTTAATTGCGATTATCGTACTTCATTTTTTGAAAAGTCCTTTATTAGGATATTACATCATCACAAAAATAGCAAATAGTAAATCCCACGTTCAATAAATCTGAAATACTGCCAGAATATTTTAATGCCTGTTGACTATCATAAAACTGTTGTTTTCCATCATACTGTTAGTGTATAATGACTCTTGTTCATAAACATTATGCTTATGAACACGCCCGGATAATTCTGCCACTATTTTCTCCCCCTCATAAAGAAGTATGGCAGAGCGTTTATCCGGGTTTTTCTATATAAAATTAAGTACATCCGCTACCGATGAAACCGGGATGACTTTTATTCCATCATGGCTGCGGATATCAGACATACATCCCTTAGGCACAACACACGTAGTAAATCCAAGTCTTACGGCTTCCTGAACTCTCCTGTCCGCCATGCTTACCGATCTCACTTCGCCGCTCAATCCGACTTCCCCGAACACTACCATCTTATCATCTGACGGTCTGTTTCTGAAACTTGAGACAACAGCGGCTGAGATTCCAAGATCTATCGCCGGTTCAGAGACTTTCATTCCGCCCGCTATATTAACGTATGCATCACAATCAGACAGTTGTATCCCCGCACGTTTCTCAAGGACTGCCATGAGCAGATTGACCCTGTTGAAATCAACGCCCATACCCTGCCTTCTCGGAAATCCGAAATTTGATCTTGATACAAGCGCCTGAACTTCGAGAAGTATCGGTCTTGTTCCTTCCATTGCACATACTACGATTGAACCACTTGCATTCTCCGGTCTGTCATCAAGCATAAATGATGACGCATTCTCAACCTCGCGCAGTCCATTCTCGCACATTTCAAAAACACCTATCTCATCAGTCGATCCGAACCTGTTCTTTACGCTCCTTAAAACTCTGTATGAAGCATGCCTGTCACCTTCGAAATATAACACTGTATCTACCATATGCTCTAGTACGCGCGGTCCTGCAACCATTCCTTCTTTCGTCACGTGACCTATGATAAATATCGTTATATTCAGTCCCTTTGCGATCTGAAGCAGTATATTTGTTGACTCACGCACTTGCGAAACACTGCCCGGCGCTGAATGAACGTCCTCACTCGACATCGTCTGTATTGAATCAATAACGACTACTGCAGGTGATGTACGCCTTATTGCTTCATCTATCTCATCAAGATCAGTCTCACACATAATAAGAAGATTATCGCTGAATTCTCCAATCCTGTCTGCACGCAGCTTTATCTGTTTTTCGGATTCCTCTCCTGATATATATAATACTTTTTTCCCATCGGCTGCAAGATTCCTGCATACCTGAAGAAGTATCGTAGACTTTCCGATGCCAGGATCACCACCTACAAGTATGAGCGATCCTGTTACGATCCCGCCGCCAAGAACTCTATCAAGTTCTTTCATATCGGTTGATGTACGATCTTCATCTTTTACAGAAACTTCATTAAGACGTGCCGGAGCTTTCGCTGTACCGCCCCTTCTTTTTGATGAAGATCCCATACTGCCCGAAGAGCCGCTTTTTGCAAGCGGCTCCTCAACAAATGTATTCCATTCTTTACATGCCGGACACTGACCCATCCATTTTGCAGACTCAAAGCCGCAGTTCTGACAGAAGAATGATGTAATCTTTGCTTTTGCCATCTGATACCCCGATCAGCGTTTTTCCGCTCTGACCGTAACCTCTCCGTTATCTGTAAGTTCTACACTTATCGTAAGCTTTCCGCCCATATCTGTATCTATCACACCAACAGATTTATCATTTACAAAAACCTCATACTTAGCTCCGTCTTCCATGCCAAGTGTGATCTGTGCATCATTATCGCCCTCAACTGAAAATGAAACGCCCTTATCCGATTCCTCAAAATCATTGACACTCGTTCCCGGTACCGACTCATACAAGAACATGCCGTTCTTCTCAAGTTTTGTCATTGTACCAAATGTCTTAACTTTGTAGACATCGCCACTGTGCTCGAAGTTATCAAGTTTTGCTTTTTCTGCAAGCTTGTGATTACCAAAACTAATAGTACCATTCTTCTCCGAACGTAACAGTTCATTTACGACCGCCATCTTCATTTCCTCCATTTTGTTTTATTAGTTTGACCGAAAAAACTGCTTTACCGTTTTTGACTCCAACAGATACTACATCTCCTTGAGATGCACGTCCTGAAAGTATCTCTTCCGCCAGCGGATCCTCGATAAATGACTGGACAGCTCTTCTGAGCGGTCTTGCCCCCATCTTGCCATCGGAGAATTTTGTCACTAGATACTTCTTCACTGCCAGGCCTATCTTTAATGAGATATCAAGCTGTTTTTTGCACCTCTTTATAAGGTCATCCGTAAGAAGTGATGTTATGCTCATCATATCGTCATCATTAAGTGCATGAAATACCATTATATCATCTATACGATTAATGAATTCCGGCTTGAATATCCTTTTGACTTCATCCATGACAGATGATTTCATCTTGTCATAGTCCTGCTTCTTGGACATTCCTGTATCAAATCCAAGATTCTTTGGTGAGATGATTCTCTCCGCTCCCGCATTTGATGTCATTATTATCACAGTATTCTTGAAGCTGACTTTACGTCCCTTTGAATCTGTGATATGTCCATCATCAAGAACCTGTAGCAGAACATTGAATACATCCGGATGCGCTTTCTCTATCTCATCGAAAAGTACAACCGAATATGGATGCTTTCTGACTAGATCTGTAAGCTGACCACCCTCTTCATATCCAACATATCCCGGCGGAGAACCGATCATCTTTGATACTGAATACTTCTCCATATATTCAGACATGTCTATCCTGATAAGTGAATCTTCAGATCCAAACATTGTCTCAGCCAACGCCTTTGATAATTCTGTCTTTCCTACTCCGGTAGGTCCCAGAAACAGGAATGAACCTATAGGTCTGTCCGGATCCTGTAGTCCAACTCTTCCTCTTCTTATAGATTTCGACAGTGCTGTCACTGCCTCATCCTGACCGATAACACGCTTGTGAAGTATCTTTTCAAGATTCATCAGCCTGTCGCTTTCCTTTTCGGTCAGTTTCTGAACAGGGACACCTGTCCATAACGATACCGTTAAGGCTACATCTTCAGCTGTCACGATCATGCTGTTCTGCTCCGATGACTCTCTTTTTGAAGAAAACATATTCCGATCGATTTTTCTGGATATCCTGTCCTGTTCTTCCTTAAGGGCACGTATCTGCCCATACTCTTTCTGACGTAAGCACTGCTCGATCTTTTTGTCGATCTCCATTATCTTATCTTCACTGCCCGTGCTCTCATCTGTATCAGTAACACTTCTAAGTCTGACCGCTGCTGATGCCTCATCGATGAGATCAATCGCTTTATCAGGAAGATTTCTATCATTTATATATCTTTCGGAAAGTGTCACTGCACTCTCTATAGCCTCATCAGTGATCCTTACATGATGATGATCCTCATATTTATATGCTATACCGTGAAGTATTGCAGATGTTTCCTCTGCCGTCGGTTCTTCGACCAGTATCGGCTGAAATCTTCTTGCAAGTGCTGCATCTTTTTCAACATACTTATGAAACTCACTTATCGTCGTGGCTCCAATGAGCTGAAGTTCTCCGCGTGCCAATGACGGTTTCAGGATATTAGAAGCATCAATCGCTCCTTCTGCACCGCCTGCTCCTATCAGAGTATGCATCTCATCAAGAAACAGGATAATGTCTCCATCATTTATAACTTCACTTATTATCTTCTTTATACGTTCCTCGAATTGACCGCGGTACTTGCTGCCTGCGATCATTCCTGAAAGGTCGAGTGTCATAACCCGTTTATTTCTAACCGTAAATGGAACCTTATTCTGGACTATCCGCATCGCAAGACCTTCAACGATCGCGGTTTTCCCGACTCCAGGCTCGCCGATAAGACAAGGATTGTTTTTTGTCCTTCTGCTAAGGATCTGCACCATACGCTGTATCTCATTGTCTCTTCCGATAACGGGATCCAGTTTTCCTTCGCGCGCAAGTGCAGTCAGATCTCTGCTGTACTTGGGGAGCATTTCCTGCTGTCTGCTGCTCTTTTTATTTCTACGCCCATGCTCTTTTATATATGCTGCCGGATCGATTCCAAGCGCAGTGAGCGTATCTTTATATATCTTGTCTGTGCTTATTCCCTGCATAGTCAGAATATGTACTGCAATTCCTTCCACATCTTCAAGGAGTGACAGAAGAAGATGACCTGTTCCTGTCTGGTCTGCACCCATACCTGATGCGATCACACCCGCATTCTTAAGTATGCGTTCCGCCCTTGGCGAGTATTCTCTCCTGTCCATAAGAGCAACACTGCCCTGCTGTACAAACAACTCTTTAATCAGATCATACAGTTTGTCTTCGTCAAGACCGTTATCCCTCAGGACTTTTGCCGCAACACCCGTTCCTTCACGAAGGAGTCCAAGCAAAAGATGTTCCGTTCCTACATAGCTGTAATTAAGATGTCTGGCTGTTTTCTGTGCCTGCTTTATCGCTATTTTTACTTTTTCTGAAAATTCGGGCTGCATCTACGCTTGATTCCCTTCTCCCATTACTTGTCGTTCTTGTCATCTACATTGATAAATTCAAAATCAAGATCGTCAGTCTCATCAGATATAAAGTTTCTGGCTTTTCTTGCTCTGCTGTTCTCTGTGCCTGCCTGATCTTCTGCATCCTGATCATCATATGATGATCTACGCGTGCGGGCATCACTTTCTCTTGAAGCACGGGAAATATCAGAATTCTCGCGCGTTCTGACCGGACGCTCCTCGTCATCCCTTGTTCTTGCAGGACGATCTGCATTGTCTCTTGTTCTTACAGGACGATCTGCGTCATCCCTTTGTCTTACTCTCCTTGCCGGACGTTCCTCTTCTTCATCTCTGGATCTGCGAGGACGATCCTCGTCATCCCTTGTTCTACGTACCGGACGGTCTTCTGACACACGTGATCTACGTAATGGACGAACATCATCATCATCGTCAGAATCTTTACGTTTTGACCTTTCTGCATCTGCCTGCATTCTACGCCTTGAACGATCTTCGCTCTCGCGCATCCTGCGTCTGTCATCGTCTTCCCTGTCACCACCATCGCGTCTTGTATCGTTGTCACGTCCTGTTGCAGATCTTCTCGGTCTTTCAGGACGGTCATCATCGTCATCATCGTCATCCGGATCATATTCATAATCTGCTTCACGCAGCTTTATTCCAAGTATTATGAGTCCTATAAGAAATGCGATAGCAACAACACCCAGAATGATTATGATCATACGGTACTGTTTTAGTGCAGTCTCATTTTCCTTCTCTTTTGCGGGCTGAGCTGAAACATATTCCATAAGCTCGTCAGCCTTCATTCTTGTGCCGTTCTTATTGTCATACAGAAACCATGTGGATGTACCGCTTCCTGACCCGTCATCAGCATACACGAGCTGATAATCATTGTTTGCAGCTGCTGTAGTCTCCTCAGTTGTCTCTGTAGCCTCAGTAGTCTCTGTTGTATCTGCCTTTGGGAGCACATCGCCGGCAGTTATAAGGTCAGATCTTATATATCCGTTCTTCTGTGAACCGTCATTTCCTGTAAATACTGTATAATACCATGACTTCCCTGAATCATCGCTTTTCGTTCCAAGCGCTACAAGTGTCGAGCCTTTTACAAGCGTATCAACAATATCTGCTTTGGTTGACGCATCACTCCGTATCTTTCCATTTGTGACATTCACGGAAATGTACTGTGCGTCCGCACCGGTCACACCATCCGGAAGCGTTATTGCTGAAAGATCTATCTGTGTTCCGTCTATTGTCGTTGCAGTATTAGTTGCAGTTGTCGTCTTCTGTGTATCATCAGTCTTGGCATCGGCTGTCTTCTGTGTATCGTCAGCTTTGGCATCATCTGCTTTTGCGTCTGTAGCTTTAGTATCTGTAGCTTTGGTATCGTCCGCTTTTGCATCACTGTTATCTGCTGAATCCGCAGCTGCTGCCGTCACAAGATCTGAACGTATATATCCTGTATTGCCATTGACATTTACTTTATACCATAATGTTCCGGCATCATCCTTTGCTTCATCAACTATAGTGACTTCTGTCCCTTTGACTGCACTTCCAAGAACATTTGATGATGAACCGGCACTTTCTCTGATCTTCGCCGATGCCGGTACTACTGTCGCTTTTGTTTCCGTATATGCTGCCGACGATATTGATGGAATGACTGATAAAGCCATTGCTGTCATAAGCGCTGCTGCCGTTATCCTGAATAAGCCTTTCTTTTTCATGTGTACCCTTTCCGAGACAAATGATACCTGCGTCTCTTCGTAACGTTTTTTATCTTCTCTCTTATTTATTCTTATTAAATCTCCACTCGCCATCTGCATCCGGATTATGACTTGACGTAAATCCATGAATATCTTTTGGCGCACGGCTGTCCCTCGAACTGTTCTCGATCTGTCTATGTATCTTCGCTTCACATTCGCTGCAGTACTCTCCCGATCTTATCGGTTTTCCGCACATCTCACAGTAGAAAAATGACTGTGTTCCTGCTGTGACTTCTATCCTTGAGTCTCTTAGCATCATCCTGATCGATTTCTGCGATACTCCTGTCGCATCTGAGACCTGCGCTGCTGATGCTCCGGCATGACCATCCAGGAAGTTGCGTACTTTACCGTAGTCATCATACATCATGTGACCGCATTTTTCGCATTTATACTCACCGCAGCCCTGAAATACCATGACTCCGCCGCATTTTTCGCATCTGATCGGCATACCGTACCGATCAATGTTCAGCGTAAGTATTTTGTTCCTGATCTCGCTGTCATCATCCATCTGATCGCCTTTATGCATTGTCTGCAGAACTCGCTATATCACTACGCATATACTTGTTATCAAATTTCACCCATTCCGTTGCTTCATATGCTTTCTTTCTGGCTTCGTGAATGTTATCTCCAAGTGCCGTTATCCCCAGTACTCGTCCACCACTCGTAACGACCTGTCCATCCTGTTCACGTGTTCCGGCATGGAAGCAGAAATAATCGTTCTTTCCATTAAATCTTTCAAGCCCGGTGATTGGGAATCCTTTTTCATAAGATACCGGATATCCCTTTGATGCAAGTACAACACACACAGCCGCCTGATCCGAGAACTTCAGATCCATCCCGTCAAGCTTTCCATCTATGCACGCATCGATTACATCTATTATATCATTTTCCATCCTTGGAAGCACCACTTGTGCTTCAGGATCTCCAAATCTGGCATTATATTCAATTACTTTAGGTCCGTCCTTTGTGATCATCAGTCCAAAGAATATCACGCCCTTGAACGGTCTTCCCTCTGCTGCCATAGCATCAACAGTAGCCTGATATATATATTTCTTACAGAAATCATCAACTTCTTTTGTATAAAATGGACTCGGCGAAAAGTTGCCCATCCCGCCTGTGTTAGGTCCTTCGTCATTATCGTATGCACGCTTATGATCCTGCGCTGATGACATGATCTTGATTGTCTTTCCGTCAACAAATGAAAGGATTGAGAGTTCGCGTCCTACAAGGCACTCTTCAACAACCATAGTATTCCCTGCTACGCCAAATTTCTTATCTTCCATTATTGTGCGGACACCCTCGTCTGCTTCTTCCCTATTGCCACAGATCAGCACTCCCTTGCCAAGTGCGAGCCCGCTAGCCTTAAGAACGATAGGATATGTATTTTTCTTATGAATATATTCAAGTGCCTTGTCAGCATATGTAAATGTCTCATATGAAGCTGTAGGTATGCTGTATTTCTTCATAAGATCTTTTGAAAAAGCTTTGCTTCCTTCAATGATCGCTGCATTCTTCCTGGGTCCGAACACACGAAGTCCTGCAGCCTCGAAAGAATCTACAATACCGCCTACAAGCGGATCATCCGGTCCTATTATAGTAAGATCTATCTTATTTTCCTTCGCAAAACGCACAAGAGCATCAAAATCCATTGCGCCTATCGGAACACATTCCGCTATCTCCGCGATTCCGGCATTACCGGGTGCGCAGTATATCTTATCTACACGTTTACTTTTTTTCACAGCTGCCGCTATCGCATGTTCACGTCCACCGCCGCCTACAATAAGAACTTTCATCTCAACCTCTCTTCTATAACAGCATGACCATTTTCAACATGTACCTTTCCGTTTGCGATCAGGTCGACCGCTTTCGGAAGTATAACCCACTCAGCCTGCTCCATAACACGCTTCTGAAGTATTTCCGGTGTATCACCATAATGTACTTCTACAGGCTTCTGAAGTATGATAGGTCCCGTGTCCGTTCCCGCATCAACAAAATGCACTGTTGCACCTGTATACTTCACTCCCCTTGCAAGTACGGCTTCATGAACCTTAAGTCCATAAAATCCTTTTCCGCAAAATGAAGGAATAAGCGATGGATGGATATTGATGATCCGATATTCATACTTTTCAATAAGTTCCGGAGGAATTACCACGAGAAATCCCGCAAGCACGATGAGATCCGGCTTTACTTCATCGATCTTTTCAAGAAATGCTCTATTGAACTCAGCTCTTTCGCCATAATCCTTCGGAGATACACATATGCCGTCGATACCTGCCTTCCCCGCACGTTCCAACGCATATGCATCCTTGTTATTACTGATAACCCTGACTATCCTGGCATTAGTGATCGTTCCATTATGGGTCCCGTCGATCAGTGCCTGCAGATTCGTTCCGCCGCCTGATACACACACGAGTACTCTCAGCATAATTCGACTCCTTTTGTACCTGATAATGCTTTGCCTACAATGTAAGCCTTTTCTCCTGACTTCTCTATTGCAGATACAGTCTTTTCAGCATCTGCAGGATCAACTGCAAGCACCATTCCAAGACCCATGTTATATGTGTTATACATCAGCTTCTCGTCAAGCTCTCCCTTTTTCTGCATAAGCTGGAAAATAGGAGGAACCGGGTAACTGTCCTTCTTTATAGAGACACAGATTCCATCCGGAAGCATTCTCGGAATATTCTCATAGAATCCGCCGCCTGTCACATGACTGCATCCCTTTATCGTTACCCCTGCATCTTTAACTGACTTCAGTGCCTTTACATATATCTTTGTTGGCTTTATCAGAACATTGCCTAGCTTATCTCCAAGTTCGTCATAATATGTATCAAGACTTTCCTTTGTCATATCAAATATCTTGCGGACAAGTGAAAACCCGTTACTATGAACACCCGAAGATGCGATACCTATAAGAGTATCCCCATCCTTTATCGTCTGTCCTGTTATCATATCCTTTTCATCAACGACACCTACTGCAAATCCCGCAAGATCATATTCATCTTCCGGATAAAATCCCGGCATCTCCGCTGTCTCTCCACCGATAAGTGCTGCCCCTGATTGCAGACATCCCTCAGATACTCCCTTGACTATCGCTGCTATCTTTTCAGGATAGTTCTTTCCACATGCGATATAATCAAGGAAATAGAGCGGTTCGCCACCGGCACATGCGACATCATTTACGCACATCGCAACACAGTCGATTCCGACCGTATCATGTCTGTCCATAAGAAAAGCAAGCTTCAGCTTCGTTCCGACTCCATCAGTACCTGAAAGGAGTGTAGGTTTATCCATTCCTTTTATTTTCTCGAGTGAGAATGCTCCTGAAAAACCTCCAAGACCGCCGAGCACTTCCGGACGCATCGTCTCCTTGACATATTTCTTCATCAGTTCGACCGATTTGTATCCAGCCTCAATATCAACGCCTGCCTTCTTGTAATCCATCATTTTGGGTATGTCCTTTCCCGCTGCTGCGGTATGCAAGTTGTAGTATCCTCAACTATCGTGATTTTCATCATTTTGACGGTTTTGTCATTTATTGTAATTCTGGTATCCTGTCTCCTGAAGTCTGCTGTCTTTATCCTGCACGCTCTGTTTAAGTCCTGCACTATATTCCTTAAGCTTATTAAGCAGATCTGCATCTGATATCGCAAGCATCTTTGCTGCGAGCAGACCTGCATTCGCGCCTCCGTTTATCGCGACAGTAGCAACAGGTATCCCTGACGGCATCTGAACTATAGAATAGAGAGAATCACGTCCGCCCAGTGATGTCGTATGCATCGGTATTCCGATCACCGGAAGCGGGAATATCGCTGCGCACATTCCCGGAAGATGAGCTGCCATTCCTGCGCCTGCGATTATTACTTTGTACCCTTCAGATTCCGCATTTTTTGCATACTGGAAGAATACATCCGGTTCTCTGTGTGCGGAAATTATGTTCATGTCATAAGTGATTCCAAGCTTGTCTAGTACTTCCGCTGCTTTTGCCATGATCGGCATATCAGAGTCACTTCCCATAACTATTCCAACCTGTGCCATGTTCTGCCTCCACATTCTCTTTTTGCTTCCGTCGTCCTTATATCTCTAGATCCATAATAGTACGAATAGACTTTTAACATCTCATCATAATATATTATCCCGTTACAGTTTACATTATAACTGTTTCCCTGTTCAAGGATTCGTTTCTTAATATTATATTATGATGCATCAAATGCCTTGTTCAGCTCTTCAGTACCCGGAAGTACGAATCGTCCGTCCTTGATTATCGTTATCCTGCTTCCATCGGCACGCACTGCCTCTATCGATCCAAGTTCATCATATGGGATCGTGATATCAGTGTGGCATCCGAAATATGCCTTGTCAGGTTCACTCTTTCTAAGATCAGATATTGAATTTGATCTTGCGATAAGTTCCTTTCCATCAGGATTCCAGGTCTTATTATCTTCATCGCGTGAATAACATGTATCGCCAAACGCAAAATGCGGTCCTGTTTTTTCCGCGATAAGGATATCCAGTTTTGATTCTATGTCGAATTTTCTCGCTGCAACATACGCAATAGTATTTGTTCCAATGGCAAATTCTCCCATCGGCAGTATGCCGTGATGGAACATTATATTGTCATCAATGAGTTTTCTGTCCGCAGCGTGATCTGAGAAATTAGAGCAGTCATAGTCAACTGCCATCCCTTCCTTTACATTTATCAGAAGATCCCTGTATTCCAGACCATTGATGAAGACTTTTTTAACATTAAGTACACCGTTCGTTCCCTCAAGGACTGGTGATGTAAACACCTCGCCGACAGGTATATTGACATCTGCGACACAGTTTTCGAAATTAGACTGATGTGCCGGATCCTTAAGTTCATGAAGCATGATCTTAAGATCTGTCTTATTGCCGTCTTTGCCCTTCACTTCCGCGTATATGCCCTGATCAAGCGCATCTATTATGCTCTGCTGTATCACCGCATATTTTGCACTTTCAAGTGAATTGATCTTCACGATCTCATCGAATATCTCTTTATACTGTACTCCGATCTCTGGTGAGGGAAATGAAATAATCGTGAAACATCTGTGGCTGCTTACGACATAATCATATACTGCTGCCGTCGCTTTTGATGTATATGAAGCTGAAAGCTTCTTCTGTTCGTCATTATATGCCGGAATCTCACCTGAGGATACCGGTTCAAAATCTTTTTCTCCGAAAATAAGAAGTACTGCCGGTCCGCCGTATACGGCCGCCTGCTCTCTGTGCTCCTCAAATGAAGCCCTTATGCCTTCGAGCTTTCTCGTTACCAGTCTTCCGTCAAGGAACAGTGCCAGATCTTCTCTGTGATCAAAATCATACTGCTTGTTCGGATTGGCTCCATATATACAAGATCTTTCAAGTTCATATCCGGCAAAGATAGAATTTGCGTTTGTGGACATTGCGACCTTAAATCCCATCTTTTCAAAATTCTTGACCGCTCTGACATAAAAGCGCTCAAATCCAAACTGCCCGCGGATATTGACACTCTTCACCTTCGTGATGTCTTTATTCATCATCTTGAATCCGTTCTTAAAGCCTTCGGTAAATGTGTCTGCCATAAGATCGACTTTATCGGTCGGAAGCTCTGCGATATGTGCTGCTGTATGTTCAATTCCTTTTGATATATATTCGCCTGTGTAGAAAAGGTAACGAATATCCGATAGATCTGATTCCATTATCAGTTTATATACGAACTCATCATCTGTATTGACCTGCGACACCGTAGAATGAAGTGCTCCGTATTCTGCGTAATCGCTTACATACCAGTACATCGCACTCTTCACATATTTCGCTTTTATCTCAATATCATCCTGTGCTGCATCACGGAATATCCCATATATCTCAAGCAAAAGTTCAAGTCTGATAACGATCCCGATCTTGTCGCCCTGATACGCGCTGCTGATCATCGCCCTCGTTTCGGCAGCAAGAAATGAAAGGAGCTGTCCAAGTTCCTTTCCAAAAAGATTCGAGGTATACACCGGATTCGTATAGCTTGTATCATAATGATCCGGCGTTATATCAGAATAAAGTTCATTATTCATAAGTCTAAGTTCGTTAAGGCTCATCTGCCTGATGGATCCATTCGCGACAGCCCCCGCATGTTCTCTTATCATAAGACAGAACTGCGCCTGTTTCATGAAATAATCCTTATATTTCTCGCTTGTATCCTGCTGATCTGACATTCCTTCGATGCCTTCCCACGCAAGGGCGAGTCTCTCATCTATCTGTTCCTGTGTATCAGGGATATAGACGCACTCTTCATTCTTTTCTTCTGTTTCCATCAGTTATCTTCCAAACCTTCCCTTCCTTAAATATCTATGATGCTGCGAACTTCTTCACTTCCTGAAATGCGGTTCCCACATTTGGAAGTCTCTGCAGTTCTATTACAGGTATGCTCCTGCATACAGTATGATACTCGCCATCACAAGCGCTATCGTATTCAGAACTATCCCGAGGTACGCAAAAAAATGAAATCTATCAGGCTCTGTCTTTGCAAAGAGTCCAAGTACAAGTCCGACCCCTGCAAGCACCGTAGTCATAAAAAGTGCAAGTCCAAAATTGGCACCTACTTTTCCTGACAAATGAAAGCTCCTGACAACTCCATAAATAAAAGAGGTGATGCATATCGCGCCAAAAGCCGACGACATCATGCCTTTGCCTGATTGTAATTTTCCTGTGAAAATGACATTTCTACCGAAGTATTTCATGACCTGATCCTTAAACACAGCATCCCCTCCTTGTTTATTTTGCAAAGAGGGGATATCTTTAGAATAATATCTTTGATTTTACCTTTAGAAGCTTTGCCCCAGTCACCATAAGAAGAACTCCGCAAGTTATCCCTACCACCGTTACTATCACTCCTACAGCGATATTCATGCTTCCTGATCTTCCCATTGTCTTATATGTCTTCTCTTCCATACGAACCTCCAGATTTCAGAACATTTCCTGCTTCTCACCAGCTGACTTTCCTGTCGATCATATCTTCAGCCGATGTGTCTTCTGCTTATGTCAGATTCCAACCGCTGCGCCGTACTGTCTGTAATAGTCATCAAGGCGGCTCTTCATCTCATCATCTATATATACTTTTCCATGATAAGGCTTATCATACAGATAATCAACAACTTCAGACATATTTACGATCGCTTTTGTCTGGAATCCGTACTTGTCTTTTATCTCATCAAGTGCACCTTTATCACCCTGTCCGCGTTCTTCGCGATTAAGCGAAACGATAAGTCCGCGTATATCTATCTTCGCCTGAGCACGTATTATCGGTACAGTCTCCTCCATTGATTTCCCGGAAGTCGTAACGTCTTCTATGATGACTACTTTATCGCCATCCTTAAGTCCGGTTCCCAGAAGTATCCCCGCATCTCCATGATCCTTGGCTTCCTTACGGTTCGCGCAATAACGTATATCTTTACCAAAAAGTCTGCTGTATGATACCGCCGTCGTTACCGCAAGCGGTATGCCTTTGTAAGCAGGTCCAAACAATACGTCAAAGTCATCGCCGTATGCATCATGTATTGCGCGCGCGTAATAATCGCCCAGCCTCATGAGCTGAGTTCCTGTTACATATGCTCCCGCATTCATAAAGAAAGGCGACTTTCTTCCGCTCTTGAGCGTGAAATCGCCAAACTTCAGTACTTCGCTGTCTACCATAAATTCAATAAACTCTTTTTTATAATCTTCCATTTCACACCTTTCATGATCATCATAACTCTGTGATTACTTTCCGAGTGCTCCGTTTATATCATCTTTCTTCCGAGTGCTTCGTTAATATCGTCCTTCATAGCTATGACTGCTGCACGCGACGCATCAGCAAAATTTTCTTCACCATACGACGCATAGTCCTTATTCTGATAAGCCGCGATTATTCCACGCGATGAATTAACGATCGCTCCAAGTCCGTCTTTATTAAAGAAATGAACAAGATCCGCGCCTTTTCCGCCCTGTGCTCCATACCCCGGAACAAGGATATATGTATGTGGCATAAGGCTTCGCATCTTCATACCTGCCTCAGGATACGTTGCGCCAACGACTGCTCCGACTTCGCTGTAATCGCCTTTCATAAGTGACGACCCCCACTCAGCGACCTTTATTCCGACTTCCACGTATAACGTTTTCCCGCTATCAAGTTTGCGATCCTGAAATTCGCCGCTGCTCGGATTTGATGTCTTTACAAGAACAAATATCCCTCTGTCTGAACGTTCACAGACTTCCATAAACGGCTTTACACCGTCAGTCCCAAGATACGGATTGACAGTAGCCATGTCTTCGTCGAACCCTCTGTATCTCTTTGTGCCGATCGTGATCTCTCCAAGATGACCGACCGCATATGCTTCAGATGTAGATCCTATATCAGCTCTCTTTATGTCCCCGATAACAATGAGCCCGTGAGCATGAGCGTATTTTATCGTCTCTGCATAACACTTCTCACCCGCTGTACCAAGCTGCTCGTACATCGCGCTCTGTGGTTTGACTGCCGGCACGAGGTCGCACACTGCATCTATTATCTTTTTGTTAAATAAAAGAAAAGCTTCAGCTGCTCCTTCCTGAGTCTCTCCGAATCTGTCGAAAGACTCTTTTAGGATATGTTCGGGAATGTACTTCAGCATCGGATCAAGTCCGACTACTATAGGCGCATTTTTATTCTCGATTGCAGCTATAAGCTTTTCTATCATTTTGATTAACTCCAGGTTATTTTTTTTGATTCTTCAGACTAAAGCTTTCTCAGTCTTAGTCACTTTTGCTTCATCACAATACTTCTTTATATTTGAAGCATTTACTACCTTGTGGAAATCATCTCCGTTCACGATCACAAGCGTCGGTGCCTGCATAACTCCATATCTGCCTGCAAGTTCTATATTTTCCTCAGCGTCGACAGGGATATAATCCTGTCCTTTCATATATTCCTTGGCAAGTTTACAATTCGGGCATGTCTTCGTCGTAAACAGGTACTTGATCTTCTTCGGAGTCTCGACTTTGATATTCACTTCCTTTTTATCAAAATCTGACATTGTTACGACTGCATGTACAGGACGTTTAAGTGATGATCTGCCTATATCATATACTGTACGGTTCTTATACTCCTGAAGCTTGCCGTCATTCCAGTTCTGAACCGGACGATAATAGCCCGTGATACGGCTATAGACTTCAGTCGGCTTGCCACAGTGCGGACATACCTTCTGTTCTCCGGCAAGATAGCCATGCTCTGAACAGATGCTATATGTCGGCGACAGAGTATAATAAGGCAGCTTATAATTCTCTGATATAGTGCGTACAAGATTTGCCGCTGCTTTCCAGTCAGGAAGCTTTTCTCCAAGGAATGCATGGAACACTGTACCCGATGTATATAACGTCTGTATCCCATCCTGAATGTCAAGTGCATCAAATATATCTGATGTGTAATCAACAGGAAGATGTGACGAATTAGTATAGTAAGGAGTATCTCCCGGCTTGCCTGCAGTCTTTATTGACGGCCACTTAGCCCTGTCATGCTTGGCGAGTCTGTATGATGTACTCTCTGCCGGAGTAGCCTCAAGGTTATAGAGATCGCCATACTTCTCCTGATAATCAGACAGACGTTCACGCATATGATTCAGAACTTTCTTTGTAAATTCCTGTGTACGCTTGTCAGTCATATCTGCACGAAGCCAGTTAGCGTTGAGACCTGCTTCATTCATTCCGATAAGACCTATCGTCGAGAAGTGGTTCTTGAATGTTCCAAGATATCTTCTCGTATAAGGATAAAGTCCTTCATTAAGGAGCTTTGTGATGACTTCTCTCTTGATCTTAAGTGACCTTGCAGAGATATCCATCATCTTATCAAGCTGTGCAAAGAAATCCTCTTCGTCTTTCGCAAGATATGCGATACGAGGTATATTGATCGTAACAACGCCTACAGATCCCGTGCTCTCTCCTGAGCCAAAATATCCGCCTGACTTCTTGCGCAGTTCACGAAGATCAAGTCTGAGCCTGCAGCACATCGATCTCACATCGCTGGGGTTCATATCTGAATTCACGTAATTCGAAAAATAAGGCGTACCGTATTTTGATGTCATCTCAAACAGGAGCTTATTGTTCTCAGTGTCGCTCCAGTCAAAATCTTTCGTTATTGAATATGTAGGGATAGGATACTGGAATCCTCTGCCCTCAGCATCACCTTCGACCATCGTCTCGATAAATGCCTTATTGACCATATCCATCTCTTTCTTGCAGTCCTTATAACAGAAATCCTGTTCTTCTCCGCCAACGATCGCCGGAAGTTCAGCAAGATCGTCAGGCACCGTCCAATCAAGCGTTATATTAGTGAACGGAGACTGTGTGCCCCATCTTGAAGGAGTGTTTACACCATAGATAAATGATTCAATGCATTTTTTCACTTCAGAGTATGAAAGCTTGTCCGTCTTCACAAACGGTGCAAGATATGTATCAAACGATGAGAATGCCTGAGCGCCCGCCCACTCATTCTGCATTATGCCAAGGAAATTGACCATCTGGTTGCAGAGTACTGACAGATGCTTTGCCGGAGCAGATGTGATCTTGCCCGGGATTCCGCCAAGTCCTTCCTTGATAAGCTGCTTAAGTGACCAGCCCGCACAGTATCCTGTGAGCATAGACAGATCATGTATGTGAATATCCGCATTTCTATGCGCATTCGCTATCTCTTCATCGTATATCTCAGAAAGCCAGTAATTAGCTGTCACTGCGCCCGAGTTGCTAAGAATCAGTCCGCCGACCGAATAAGTCACTGTAGAATTCTCTTTGACTCTCCAGTCCTCGACTTTGACATAACTGTCGACAACCTTCTTGTAGTCAAGGATCGTAGAATTCATGTTGCGCATCTTCTCATGCTGTTTGCGATAAAGGATATAAGCCTTCGCCGCCTCATGATATCCTGCCTGTTCCAGTACATTTTCAACGCTGTCCTGGATATCTTCTACGTGGATCTTGCCATCGTCTACTTTCTCCTGAAAATCCGATGTTACGCGAAGTGCCAGCATGTCGACGATATCATTATTGAACTCGACATTAGTGGCATTAAAAGCCGCTATTATGGCATCGTCAATCTTTGTAAGCTGAAATTCGGCGTCTCTTCCATCCCTCTTTACTACCTGAAACATACGCTTCCCCTCCATACATTTTAATAATTATGTAACCTTCCCACTCTTCGCGGGTACAAAAAAATTGTATCATCGCAGTGTATGTATGTCAATACAAAAACTACAATATATATCATCCCGATGTTATGTAAATACAATATATAGTGTGTATGGATTTTTACGCTTACGTGACGCACTGATCCAGTGCCAGAGCCTGTCTTGAAAGAAACGAATGTTTTTTTATTTGTTCAGACTACATCAGTCAACTAAAATAGAATGAATTATTGTCATCTTGACACAAGGAAACTGTACTCTCTCTGCGCATTCGTATCGTCAGGATATACAGCAAGATATTTCTTCATGAGTTTGCATGCGCCGCTGTAATCCATCGTATATTCACAGGCACATATCTCATTATACTTAAGGGTCTGCATTATCGATGCACTGTCTTTTGCTCCCATTCCTGATCTGAACGACGCAAGTGCATCACTATACTGCTCATCCTTCATTTCACATATCCCTAGTTCGTTATATATCGCGGCACTGTTCTTGTCTTTCGAAAGATATCCGTTAAGTATGCTCATCGCATAATCATAATCACCTGATGCCTCATAAGTCTTTCCAAGATACATAGCCGTCTCTGCATTAGGAGTTCTTTTATTTGCCGTCTCAAGATGTTCCTTGGCCTTATCGTACTGTCCCATATCATAATAAAAACAGCCCAGATCAAAATCAGTCATCGTAGCCGAGTGCTTATCGAGCACTTTTTGGAGTATCTCCTTGCCGGCATCCGCATATCCGTGCGTAGCGAGTGCATCATAGATATCCCTTGCGCGTGAATAATCCGTTGTTTTCAGGTCGACTGCACGGTCAAAATCAGCCCTGGCTCCATTATAATTATCCTGTGAAAGCTCAACACATCCGCGCAGATAAAATGCATCTGCTTCATCCGGTTTCACTGATATGATCGCATTATAGACCCCTATCGACTTATCCGGATCTCCTGCTTTGTCATATGCCGCTGCGAGATAATAATCCATATCATAATCGATTGCCTGTGGAAGGAGACGATTCATCGAAAGTGCCTTTGTAAAAGCTTCTACGGCTCCTTTGTAATCAGTCAGTCCCATATCCGCTATGCCGATCCCGCGCAGGATAAGGCGCTCATTTTCGCCCGCCTTCTCCGCTGCCTTAAAATCATTCAGCGCTTCTTTATACTCAAGCGACTCTATCGCCGCCATGCCTTTATCTATATTTGTCGTTCCACTGCCGCATCCGCCAAGCATAAACACCATTATGACAAATAGAAGCGACAGAGCACAGATTTTAGTCTTTCTCATATGTCCACTGTTCCCCCAGTAAGAACCACACATCACTACAATGTATCTTACCGCAGCCCGGATTCGTGATCTGACATTCCAATGATCTAATGCCTTCCGGTCAGTACACGGCTTCTCACAGTATAACAGGAACAGTGAAAGATTTCATCATGAATCATAAAGTTCTTCGATCTCAAGGGCAAGTTTTACCGAAAGCCTGTCGCTGAGTGACGTCATATCCATGCCGATTATATTTCGTATCTTTCCAAGCTGATAATTGATCGTATTGCGATGCAGAAAAAGCTCATCTGCAGCTTCCTGTACACTTCCGTCATGTTCTATATATGTTCTGATAAGCTTCATATATCCTGTATCATTCTCACGATCATATCTCTTTAATTTTCCAAGAATATTGTTATCATATTCTTCAAGTGTTTCAGTTGAATCTACTGAAAGCAGTATCTTCTTGATACCAAGTTCATCATAGAACAGGCAGTCGTCATCATGCAGATATCTGCTCTCCAGGAGACTTGTGACCTTGCGGAAATCACGACTGATTTCACTAAGTCTGCTGTGATTCGAACCTGCTGCCGTCTTCATCCCCGGGCGTTTAAGATTCTCT
>OBMA010000389.1_pt1 | contig 25644 bp, 22 predicted proteins | sample 1539141 | NCBI WGS metagenome assembly OBMA01 (sample SAMEA3991484, study PRJEB22521) | metagenome | biome: anthropogenic terrestrial biome; feature: sewage plant; material: raw primary sludge | place: Sweden | collected 2012-09-26
GAGAGGTCGAAAATTAAAGTAGGAGAAAACTACTTTAATTTTCTCCTACTCGATTGCAAAAACGACAATAATGATGAAATATTTACGGACTCTGGAATAAAAAAATTGGTAATAATATTCAATATTATTACCAATTAAAAGTTACATTTTCACAAAACAGGGAGTCGTAATTTGGAGAGGGATTAGCGTGCTGGTATAGTTACAAAATACTGTAGTGTGCATACCGTCAATGAATGATGCACGCTTGAAATATACCTACTTGATTACGGCATCGAGTTTGCTCACGAAATCGTCATCGCTGGGACGGAATGCATCGTTGTTGCATATTGTACCGTCGGGATTAATGATGAGGAAGCGTGGAATGCTCATCACGCCCCACTGTAATGAAAGCATGCGATCTTCTTTGGCATTGGTACTGAACTGTTGCCATGCCGGCTTGTCCTCATTAATCTTTTTAAGCCATGCAGCGTGGTCCTTGTCCATACTAATGCTGATAAACTGTACGCGTGAATTGTCCTTGTAATGTTCCACGTGCTTCTCCAAATATGGAATCTCCATGCAGCATGGTCCGCACCATGTGGCCCACAAATCAATATAGAGGGTTTTCCCGAAATATTCTGACAGGTGATGGTTCGTGCCTTGTGCATCAGAGAATGTGATATCTGGACATTTCATTCCACTCTTGGTGGCGATTTTTGAATCAACGATATACTGGTATTTGTTAATTACAGCGGTGTCACCCTGTTGTTTAACAGCACTCCAGAAGCGGTTTGCATCCAGCGCACCATCAGCGCTCAGTACGTCATTGGCCAATTTGTCGAGCAGCAGATGCTTGATTTCTTTGTGGGTGACATATTGGGCCATCGTGTTGATGTAATTAGTGCCATATTCTGTTACGTCTGTATTCTCGTCCACTTTTATCGGCATATGACCTATGATTAAAGTGTTTATGAGATTGTTGTCCAGATAGACGGTGTCGTTAGGGTTGATTTGCGCGAGCAGTTTCTGATAGTCGGCATCCTTATGAATGTCGCGCCCGTATTTCCAGTCACGATCGGCATGCAGTTCGAGTCTGTTGCTGAGGTGTTTTATATCCAACTTTTGTTTGTATACCTTTCTGTCAGTCGGGTCTTTCATCTTGTTAATCATCTTGCACATCAGGTCGTAACTAGCTGCTTCGCGACGGAACGCCTCATCGTGGGTGATGGTGTCTGAACCGGGATTCATCTTTTCATAAGGTGAGTTTTTTTCAGGAATGAAATTGTCGAAAGCGTTGAAAAACACAGACATGTCTGCATTGTCTCCTTTGTATGTGGCAAAGGTTTTTCCGTTCTTCTTTGATATGGTCAGTGTGAGAGTCTTACCGGGTTCCAATACCGCAGAATATGAACTATAATCGCTCAGACATACGTTAATCTTAGTTTTTCCCTTAATCGTGGCATCATTGTAATTGCATATGCCATTGTTGTCGAACTTTATATTCTCCATGCTGTTTCCCAATATTATTGAATGGGCTTGTAATGTCGTATCTGCTACCGACAGGTGCAGCAATTGTGCATTGGCGGTAATACATGACACTGCGAACATAGAGGTTATTATTATTTTCTTCATCGATATTTATTTAAACAATTCTTTCATTTTGGTTTGTAACTCCTTTTCACGAAGATCTTTGGCGATGATTTCTCCTTTTTGATTTACCAGTACATTGGCAGGTATAGCCCTTACATTGTATGCAGCTGCACCTGCACTCTGCCATCCCTTGAGGTCGCTCATTTGCGGCCACGGCATTTTCAATGACTTGAGAGCATTGAGCCAGGCTTGCTTGTTGTTGTCTAGAGATATACCAACCACTTCAAGTCCCTTCGCGTGGTATAGCGTATAGGCCTTGACCACGTTTGGCATCTCAGCACGGCATGGCCCACACCAACTAGCCCAAAAGTCGATAAGGGTGTACTTGTTCTTCTTTACATAATCGGACACTTTGACCGTCTTGCCCGTGGTGCCGGTAAGTGCAATGTCGGTATACTGTTGCCCAAGTGCGGTTTTGGCTGTAGCCTCACGCTCGGCGAGAATCCCCTTGTATACGGGCATGTCGGATTGCTTGGCTTTCATAAGCGCGAGAATATCATTGAGTTCACTTTCGTTCAATTCGTTGCGATAGTATCCCAACAACATATCGCTTATGCCCGACGGAATGTGCTCTACAATAAAATTCTTGTGGTATGTCTTTAACAAAACGCTGAGTGAGTCGAGCTCGTGTTGCGCCTTTGCTTTGACATCAGCTGTGGCAGTGCTGTCACGTGTAGTATCCCATGGCTTCTGCATTTGTTCGTTGAATATATTTTCACCAGTCTGAAACTCTGCCCATAATTTGCTGTTGGGGCCTCCTATGATTATAGGTTTTTTGTCCTGGTCTTTGAACATCTGGATTGTGATGGGTGAATTCTCCAGAATAATGTCTGCCATACCTGCAGGTTTACCACCATGCAATGCAATGACATTGCGCGATGCGGCCCCTGAACAGTTGCCTGAAAATGTGAATTTGCCATTCTTGATGTATGTGCTGTCTTCCGGAATTATGTTGAAGAAACCTTCCATCTTGCAAAGATAGACAGTGTCACCCTCGGCTGTGCCTTCGGCCGTGCCGTTAATCGTGTAGCCCGACTGGGCATGTGCTCCCAGAAGCGATGTTGCTGCGATGAGAGTGATAAAGATTTTTTTCATGTCAATTTTATATTTATCGTGGTTTGTTTATTTGATGTTTTCTATAAATTGTCTTATTTCATCGGGTCTTCCCGGAGAGCTCATTACTTTGCCGTCTGGTGTGAGAATCAGGTAATAAGGTACACCGTTGCCTACTTGATACTTATTGAAAAGATCTTTGTAACCTTGGGCTGTGGTGACGTATTGTGCCCATGGCTCGGGAAATTTTGTCATTGCTTTGCGCCATGCGTCTTCCTTCGTGTCTATTGAAATTCCAATGACGGTTAATTTATCCTTATTCGCTTCAACGATGTTTCTTATTTCAGGCATGGATTCTAAACAAATGCCGCACCAGCTAGCCCAAAAGTCCAGGAGAACATATTTACCATGGGGCACTATGTCTTTGATGTGGTTTATTTTGCCCTGCACATCCATAAGTTCCAAATCTACGAGCTCGCCGCCCTTGATGGTTTTCTTGGCATAAGTGATTGCCTGACGGAATGCATTCATGCGCTTTGGATCATCAGGTATGTTCTTAATTGTTTTTTCCAGATGCGCTACTTGTTCTGCTGTGAGATTATAACCGCGTTTCAGTAAATTTGTTGCGAGATACGCTGAGATGACAGATTGCGGGTGAGTGTCTATGAACTGCCATGTAGAGTCGCCATTTTCACCACCCATCATTTGCAATTTGTTGAAGTCGCGTTGTATCTCACCACCTGTTACTACAAGATTCGGACTGACAGTGATTTCATCATTAGAGAGGAATATGTCTGTGTATGTCCATCGGATTGAGTCTTCGCTCCAATGGTTTTTTTCTATCAACTCCAGATTGTTTGTCATCAGCGTGCCGGGTTGTGGATGGTCGATATGTCCTTTCAATAGGAATTTTCCATCTTTGACATATCCGTTTGCCATTTCCTCACTATATGATGTATCTGTGTGGCATACTATACCGACCGCGTAACCATTGGGCAGGTTTGTTGTCCCGTGAACTGTAAAGAAGTTCCCTTGGGCACTCATGTTAAGAGTGCCCAAGAGAAAAAGTAATGTTAGTAATGCATTATGCATACAGTGAGTATTTATTTGCTTATTTGCAGAACTTTCTTCCCGTCAATGATGTAGAGACCATTATGGGATATACTGTTCAGCTTTTTACCATCGATAGTATATATACCTTTTTTGGCAACTTCCTTTTCCGAATTCAAGTTTGTTATTCCTGTTGGATTTGCTGCTGCAAGACTCCAGTATATAACCTTTGGAGCATCTGCTACACCAAACACTTTGTAGCGCTCATTAGGTAGTACCAAAAATGCCGTATTTGCTGGTATCTCGGAATTGTCAGGCAAGAGATTGAACACCTGTTTGTCAAGGTCTATGCTGTAACCGTGGTTTGTGACACCCAGTGTGGTTGTGTTAAGTCCTGATTCACCGCTCCATCTCAACAGACTTCGTGTGTTTTCCTCAGCAGTCTTCTTGTCTTGCTTGACTAACGTACATTCTCCTTTTCCGTAAATAATATAGGGTTGCGAGCCGTAAATCTGATAGCCCGTGGCGGTAGGTTCATCATAGAAGTTCTTGCTGCTTTGGTCATAGCATAGAGAGTCACCCTTGATTAATTCATTATAGGAAATATAGTCTGCTTGGTAATTGAAATTTTTGACGGAAACATTTGTTGGTATGTCCATCATATATTCATTATAGAATATCTGATATCCGCCTTCGTCAGGGAAATTCAGATATATGGCAGAGTCGCACAGAAAATGAGCTTCATAATATGCTGTATCTGTGATCTGGATGTTCAGGGGGTTATCGTTAATCTTTTGCTTTGTAGTTTTGTTTATCCAATAGTCAAATTTAGTGGTTTTTGCATTTGTGGCTGTTGCTGTCAGCGTGACATTGTCATTCAAATTGTTGCAAATCTTGGAAATTGTTGCGGTGCCAAGTTTATCTTGGCCAACTGCTACGCGCGGAGCTACGTGAGTGAATATTGCATAGTGTGTAGTGTCTGGCGTTAATGGAAAATTAGTCAGTGCGCTTGCCTCATCGTTATTTTTGACTGTTGCTGTTATGCCGAGGTCTCCGGGATTGTCAATGACCGTTACGTTGTCGCTGAAAACAAATGCGTTTTCTGCATCGCGGGTTGCGCCGCTGAACCCTGCAAATATCCAGCCCTTTGCAGGAATGGCATGTCCTTGATAGGAATAAGATGATATGTTTTTTGCATAATACTTCACTGTAACTTGCTCTGCAGGCTTAGTAAAGTCGAAGAAATTTACGCCGTCAGCAGGAGGAACTGTCTCTGATGATTGTGTTGATGCATATACGGTACCAGCGCCAGTCGGATAAGCGTTTAGTTCTGCATAATAATCGTAATAGCCATCTCCACCGGCAAATGCGGGTGACACAGCTCCAAGAAATACTGCAATAGCGAGCATTCTGTTTATGCTGCGTAAAAAAGTAAACATTGCTTTCATTTTAATCCTTTCTTTTTACGTTAATAATTATTTTATTGTTTTGGGATGTCTTCTTCCTTTTCCGTGTTATCCACAATATAGTAGATGTTGCCACGAGCAATAATATCAGTGCCATTATTGGTGAGAACCAGCAAGGCTGGTCATTTCGAATGTTTGGTAAAAGAGTATGGTACTTTCCTTTCAGCATTGGCCGTTTAGAACCAACCGAATCTACCAAATTCGCTTTTTGCCATGATTCAGCTAATAATTTTGGAGTCATCTTGTCATTGATTTCCTCGGTTTGGCCACCTTTCCCTATTAGCATAATGTTCCAAAAAAGTCTCATCCATGGGGAATTTCTTGATATGTAATGCAATAGTTCTCTATAAGTGCCGTTTAGTGCAGGATTTATTTTTGTGTATTTTATTCGTTCTCCGGACAGTGATTTCTCAATCACGTAGATGCACATTGATGTGCAATTAATGTTGGGATAATCGTAATTCCAATATGCTCCATTGGCTACTTCTATATCCAAATTCCGCCATAATTCTTGTTTCTCGCGTGGAGATAAATTGATGTAATACTCGTTCACGCCACGACCCTCATTTCTGTACTGTTGCAGAAATACTTTCGTGCTGGCAGCAGCGAAACCGGCTTTCGCATTGTGGAAAATGAAATCAATATAGGAACTTGTTTGCATATCCATTTCGAACGTGAAGCAGTAGTCAAGATGTTTGGATGGACATTGCATACGTATGGCGGAATGACCGTATGCGGAATAAACCGCTGAACCGGGACTTATTACCAACAGGCTGGTTTTTATGAAGTTCGGATTCAATGCTTCTGTATTGGTGGCGTCCGTCTTTGCAGAGTCCATTGCTGCTGTTTGTGCTTTCATACTGAAAACACAGGATAGCAGAAGTGTTATTATCAGTCCCGTTCTACACATCTCTTACATATCTTACGCTGAGCATGTTTCCTTCTGTTTCCATGCTTTGACGGTTTATCTCATTTTTGTTGTAGATGAATTTACGGAAGAAATAGTAACCCAAACCCTTGTCTGAATCTTGTGTGGCTGTCCAATAGTATCCATATACGGCAAGAAATCTGTAACCGGTGGTTCCCATAATTGTGTGTGTCGTATAATAACCGCTTAATTGAAGGTTTAAGTCGCAGGTGTCGCCATAGAGCGTCAACATGCGGCGGGCGATATCTCCTCGCCAATCGTAGCTGTTGGATTCTTGGACAGACATGCCCATCGTCTGTTCTAGCTTCTGCCAATCTGCGTCTGTTGGCAGACGCCAGCCATTGGGACATGCCTTTATAGCTCCACTGTAAGTATATAATCGTCCATACTTATTTACATTTACTTCTTTGCCTGAAGCATCTTTATAAAGCCGACATATAGCAGCATCATTAAGATTATATCTGAAATTTTCAGACATCCATTCCAGATTGCCGTAACGTACCCAGTTGTATGTGCTCCCGTCCCTGTTATCGGTGAAAGTTCCTTTTTCACTGGCTGATATCTTACTTGATGGTGTCTCATCTTCATCCTCTCCGCATGAAACAAAAGCAGTACATGCTAGAATCAGAAAGGCGATCCATAAAATGTTATATTTCATTTTCATTCTATTATTTAACTTATAAATATAAAATTACAAGATGTATCCTAATTTGGTTAGGACATCCTTCATTATTTTCACTTTCTCTATAATTAACGGATATTTGCCATAAATAGACATGACCTTATCATCAGTGTAGGTTATGGCGATTGAGGCAAAGGTACTCAGGTCAGTGCTTCTTGATGGATAATATCCTGGCAATGTGGGGTCTGCACTGATAAATCCAAGAGAGTGCAACTTCTCTGCCTGCTCAGCAGCATCTGAAATTCCAATTTCTGAGCCATAGTAGCTGCCACTTATGTTATAAAAATATTCAAATGCTGATGAGTTGTTATTGGCTAGATTTCCAATAATCACCACCAAATGTCTGTCCGCCAAAGACTGTTTTAGTGCATCTGTTTTTAATGATGGCAGTAGCCCGCACGACAATACGATACATCTCTGTCCGCCCATTGCATATGGTTTGATGATATTGCCTGTATTTGTTTTTCCAGTGATTGATTTTGCCAAGAACCACGAGAACGGTTTAAGTTTGTTGGATAAATGTATCAGAATGAATTTCTTCATAAAATTCACTGCGGCTTTACAGTCGTCATAATCTCTAAAATAGGTGTAGTTGTACTGTGTTGACGAGTATGCGGTTTGCCCGACGCTGTAAGCAACATCAATTGTCTCCGTGAAATAACGATTTTCTCCGTTTACATCCTTTCCCAAATAATTGTTTTGAAGAGTGTCATTAAAAAGGAGATACGAACCGTAGTCACTGAAAAACTGGCGGCGCATGACGGATATAGAGTCTGTGGCAGAATCGGAAGGCATGAAAAAGACTGTCGGGTCATGATAATCCAACTGAGTGACGTCTTCGTTATTGCAGGCATTAAGGAATAGTGTTGCCAGTAAAACGGGAATCAGATATATGATTTTTTTCATTCTTGTTATCTCCTATAATTATTATTGTGGAATACTAACAGTTTCATACTCTCTATATGCATTGCCATTGTTGGGCATTCCAACATTGAAGTCAATCACTTCTTGTGGAATGGGGAGTGTCCAAGATGCATCCTCTTCTTTAAGTACAAATTTATGCGTCTCAAGGGCGTTTGCAGAACCACGGTCCTGATAATAAGTATAGGTGTGAGTTATTGATGTCTTTTCTGGCTGCACTCCGCACACGCGATAGCGGCGCAGGTCAAACCATCGCTGCCCTTCGAATGCCATTTCCAATTTACGTTCATTGCGTATGTCTGTGATGAGTTGAGAACCTGTTGATGTGATGTCTATACCGCTGGCTGAAGGGTATATCCTGGCTCTGCGTATCTTGTTAACAGCTTCTCTTGCTGCATCCTCGTGTCCTATATAGGCTTCGGCCTCGGCAAGATTCAGATACGCCTCTCCTGACCTGAGCCAGAAAAGTGAGGAAATATCCCTCTTGTCAGATGTCAATGTATAGTATCCCCAATAATAGTCTGCTTGGCCACGATTATATGTTTGGGCGTTGTATACAGCCGGTTGCTTTGCTACACCTTGAAACGCGCCATATTTGATATACCAGAGATCCTTGCGGGCATCATTTACTGAATATAAATTATAGAGACTGTTGCTTACACGTAAACTTTGGGAGGCATAGCACATGAAATTTGGAAGATCGTCACCTCCCATGGAGAATATTGTCTCGGGATTATCAATAGATTGGAATGCGGCATTGTTGCTGTTGATATCTTGTATGGCAGAATGTAAATTGATCAGTTTCTGTGAATATTCAGCTGCTTTTTGCCAGTTTTGCATATATAGATATACACGGCTGAGAAGGAGTATTGCCGAGGTGGAATCAGCGCGATAAATACTCTTGCGCTTAACAGAACTGCCAGCCGAGAGCTCTTTCTCCGCAGCCAAAAGATCACTGACTATTTGGTTATAACATTCTTGCACTGTGTTACGGGTGTATTTTACATCTACCACCTCTTCTGACGTCTTGATTGGAACGCCGAGATCTGTAGATGCTGTTGACGGATTGTAGGGCTGTCCATAAGCATTGACAAGCCAAAAATAGTAGAATCCACGCAAGAAATGAGCCTGACCGTTCACATAGTTTGCACCTGCAATTTCCGAATCAAGTCCTTTTGGGAGATTCTCCGAACTATGTAGAACGTTATTTGCTACATTAATATACTTGTACATTTTTGTCCAAGCCTGATTCTCTGCGAAAAAACCGGTATAGTCGTCTTTTGTTCCTGTGCGTTGTTGCCATGTGAGATATCCGAATTCATATCCATGATTGTCAAAGCTTACAGGAGATTGAACTGGTCCGGAGACTTGTTCTTCAATCTCGTCTGATAACAGGTGAAGAAACATACCGGAATTGGAATATCCAAGAAATTCTCCGGAATTGTTCACCGGCATATAGCAGTCGCCAATTAACAACTCGTTCAAGTCATTCCACGATTTTACATAATCGTGGTCTTGTGAATATTCTTCAAGAAAACTACCGCAGCTTGTAAACGAAAATACTGCGACACAGATTAGAAAATATCGTATAATCTTCATGTTGATTTTGATCTTTTAGAAATTAATGGAAACGCCTAATGTGTAACTTGGCGTGTCTGAAAGTTGGATATCAGAGAAACCACCCTGGGTTGGTGTCTGCCCTTTAAGAGCGGAGTTGCACCAGGTTTTCAAATTATAACCGCTAAGAGTGATTGCTAATCGCTCAAGTCCCAGACGGTCAAGTTGCTTCCGGGTTAATTCGTAAGTCAGAGAGAGTGTTGAGAGTTTAACGTAGTCGGCACTTACCACTCGTGCCGTGCTATAGTCATACATGGTCCACCATTCGGTAGCGATTGGGGCTCCGGTGTATGGGGAAGCAGCACTCCAGTGGTCGCTATAGTATTCATAGTCACCGTTTCCTCTACCAATAATGGCCGGGATGTTTGTCGTTTTTTCATCACCCGGTTTCTTCCAGCGATTCAAAAAAGCGCGGCTGATGTTCTGGTCTGACGAAAAAGCTCCATTAGAACTAAAACCGTCAAAAAGACGGAATAAACGAGTTTTTGCTCCCAAGTTATATAATAAAGTTGTTCCAAGGCGCCATTGCTTGTATGTGAATGTGTTGTTTACACTTCCTGTGATATCCGGTTCGCGACGTCCTGAAGGCACAAGGACTTTCGTGTATGCTGTATATTCATCAGCTTCTTTAATTTCATTTTGCCTGTCTTCCCAATCCTCAATGATAGGACCTCCGTCAACAGGACTTAATCCTAAGTATTTATAGGAGTAGAAAGTGCCGATTGCTTGGTCGGCAACCACAGCTGAACCGTTTAGAAAATTGCTCAATTGGTATGTTTCCGCGCCTGGTGCAGTCTTGATTTTGTTATATACTTTAGAAATGTTGCCAGAGAAAATCCAATAGAAGTTTTTTAGTTTTATTGGAGTTGCTGTGAGCGTGAAGTTGAATCCGCTGTTGGTGATGGTTCCGGAATTTACAATATACGAGGTGTATCCGTTTATATCAGAGATTGTCTTGCTCAAAAACGCGTCTGTAGTGTTCTTATAATAGTACTCTGCTTCAAACTGTAAACGGTTGTCAAAGAAACTTGCCTCAGTGCCAATATTGAAAGAATGAGTCTTCTCCCATTTTAAGTCAGGATTGGCAAAGTATGCGACTTCTGAGGTCATTTCGTTATAGAATGAATTCATTCCTCCCTTTTTAATCACTAATTCTGTTGTCTGGTTATTTAGCATGTTACCTTGCTCTCCATATGAGGACTTCAGACGCCAATCGTTCATCCAATTGGCCTTTATACCAAGGGCGTTGATTAAATTGAGATTTCCGGACACAGACCAAATAGGTAGTATCTTCTCGTTACTGCGACTGCCAAATTGATTCGACCCGTCATAACGTGCATTGCCGTTTATAGTGAAAAGATTTTTGAAACTGTAGGAAAGTGTGGCATAAACAGAAACCATATTGGTTTTGGTGTCTGTGATAGTAGGAACATTTGTTTTCATCCATGCCCAATAGCGAGTATAGGATGAGGGGATATTTGTGGCAAAAGATTTTCCTCGATCTTGATAATATCCTCGCTGGGTGTAGCTGTCGCCGGTGTAATGTGACGAGTTTGCTTCCAAGCCAATGGCAATATTGGCGTTATGTTGCATGTTACTGCCAAAATATTTGTTATAATTGCCCTGTAAGCGAGCTGTCCATCCTATATTCTTGGTAGACTGCCTGCTCAGTTCACCACCGTATGGCATGTAAGAGCTAGCCGTGTTGGGAGTTTCGTCATATTCGCAGCTACGAAGATTGGACGAATAGAATGATTTTTCTCCATGCCATGTGTCAACATCACCATTTGTGATATTTGTGGAAAATATGGCATTGAAGAATAAGTCGTCAATTGGCTGGTAACGCAGATTGGCTGTCGCCGTGACTGCATTTGTCTGTTGTGTTACTCCGCTATTGTCATCCTCATTCAGGATGTTGTAGTTGTAGTATTGTCCGATCGTGCCATTATTGCCATATTTTCCGTAGAAATAATAGCTTCCGTCGGCGTTGTAGCAGGGTATGGTTCTGCTGGCGTTATAGGCATAATTTATGAGGTTTACATCGCTTGCTTGGTATTTACGGTCATTCAAGTAACCATTGAGATTGAATTGAAGTTGGAATTTTTTGCTCAGAGTCATGTCGATTTTTGCCATCGCGGTGTAACGCTTGTTCGTGTTGTTGTTGGTGACATCGTCTTGACTGGTATAACCAACTGATGAATAATAGCGAACACGTTCAGAACCACCGGAAATGGAAACACTGTGGTCATAGGAAAGAGAATTGTGACAAAGAATGTCAAACCAGTCTGTGTTTTGGTTTTCCATTTGTTGCACTCTGTTTAGAAAATCCTGCTGCGTAATCTGTCCGGCGTAATATTGAATGAGAGCATATTCATAGCCCACCTGTGACATACTGTTAGGATAGGCATAATGTTGCTCTGCCAAATCTTGTGAGAATGCAACACGCTCGGCGGAATTCATAAGATTGATTTTACTGTCCGAGTAGTATGGACGTTTGCGAAAGGTTGCTTGCCCTGTATATGATATGATAGGCTTGCCTTCGCGTCCGCTTTTTGTGGTAATGACGATTACGCCGTTTGCTGCTCTTGTTCCATAAAGTGCAGTGGCGGCAGCGTCTTTCAGAACGTCTATACGTTGGATGTCTTGTGGATTAATGCCGGCAATGGCATTTCCGATACGGTTTACGTAGTCAGGATCGTTCAGCACGTCGGATGTCAAGCCAATAGGATCGGTGAGGATTATTCCATCTAATACCCACAATGGCTCTCGATTGCCTATAAGGGTGGATGTACCACGGATGCGGATACGGCTGGTGGCATTGATTTCTCCACTTGATGAAAGGGAAACTAAATCAGGAATTTTTCCTTCTAGCATCTTGGAGAGGTCGCTGACACCGGGAATTTCCAACTCTTCCATCTTCTTTGATGTTACAGAACTGGTGAGGTTTCTGCGGTCCAGTTGTTGGTATCCTGTTACAACAACATCATCCAATGTGTGGGCGTTACTGGTCATTGCAATGATAGCATAGTCGCTCTTCTTGCCCTTGAATGATGCCGGATTCATTCCCAAATAGCTTACATCAAGTACTATTCTGTCTGATTTTGCCTCTAAAGAAAATTTACCATCTACATCGCTGACGGTATTTACTTTGTTTAAGCGGTCTTTCACTATGGCACCGATAAGCGGTTCCCCTTTTTCATCGACCACTATTCCTTGGATGTATTTGACGTTGTCATTATTGTTGTCGTTTCCAATATTTCCAATATCCCGGATTCTGGTAATGATGATATTCTCATTTCTGCTTTGCGCCTTTAGCGGATGTCCCTTTATAATTGCATTGACGATGGCGATGGGCGTTTGATTTTTTAAGGAAAATGTAACTTTGAAGTTAAGGTCTTCGTAATTGTACTGTATTCTTACATCCGACAATTTTTCCACTTTGCGAAGTGCTGTGGTGGCTTTTTCATTATCAAATGATACCGAAATACGCCCTTCTGTTTGTGCTACTACATGAGTGCATATGCTCGCCAATATTAGAAAGACAAAAAAGGTCTTTCTGATAAACGGATGGCTTACGTCTTTTGCTGTAGGTGAAGTCTTACTTTTCCGCATAATTTCTCTCTTAAATGTATTTTAATTTGACATGCTTTTATGAGAGAAACGTAATGGATTTTAATTTTGTACCAAAATAAAGTGTTAAAAAGAAGCTTTCCTTAACTTTTTAATTAATATTTGTCATCAGTTTATCCTTAGCGTGTTGGCTTTAACATTAATCTTGGCATCGCATATCATATTCAACTGTTCCACAATCTCATTAATGTTCCACTCGCGGTTGCCGTTGAAGTGTAGTTTGTCATTTATGTGACGCTCGCTAACAAAGACTACATCCATGTTGTACCAGCGCCCAATTTCCATGGCAATCTCTTTCAATGTCTGTCCGTCAAAATAGAAACTTCCATCCTTCCAACTTGTTACAACTTCCAAATCGGCATTGCATACGGTGAAATGATTATTGTCAATAAGCTCCGCATCCTGATTTGGAAGTAGGGTTATGTCTTGTCCTTTGCTGTTGATTTTTACTTTTCCGGTAATGAGGGTTACGTGAGGTCTTTCGTTTTCATAACAACGAATGTTGAATGTGGTACCTAGAACGGTAGTCTTGAATTCTCCACAATCCACGATAAACGGACAGCTTTCGTCATGCGTAACTTCAAAATAAGCTTCTCCGAAAAGCTTAACTTCGCGGGGGGCGTTTTTGCGGAACTGGCGTGGGAAAATGAGTTTGGTATCGGCACTCATCCATACACGTGTGCCATCGGCAAGTGTTATCTCTGCCACTTTGCCCTGCGGTATCATCAATGTAGTGATATCGTTAACATTAGTATCTGTACTTGGTTGGAATGTTATTTCATTTTTTTTGCTGATGCGGAACCCCACATCATGCGCATCTGCACTGTTCATGTCGATAGTCTCGTCTCCCACAGAAATCGCAATGTCTTGATTTTTGAGATTTGCAGCATACACCATGGTGCCTTCTTTCTGTTTTTCGGATATCTTTCTGTTGCTGTATGTCAGTATGAATATTGAGGTGATGCAAGCAGCAGCAATTAGGGAGATACTAATATATAATGTGCTTTTCTTGTGTAGCTTGGTTCTCTTGGTTTTAAATTTCTCGAATTCCGCTTTCACATCGGGTCCTTTTGCATCTTCGAGAACGGCATGCTTAATGTAAAGTGCCAAGCGCATTTGCTCCACACTCTCTTCTTCTATTATATGTATGTCTTCCTCGTACTGAACCATTTTATCTATCTCTTTGATAATTTAACGGAATGATATTTGATTTTGTACCTTGGCGTTTTCTTATTTTAACATTTCTCTTAGTGTTTTGAACACTTTAAGCATATGTTTGTGAACCATTGTTATACTGATATCCATTGTTTCAGCCGTTTCTTTGTACGTGAATTTTTTGAAATAACAGTATTTTAGTATTGTTTGCCCTGGTTCGGGCAGATTATCTATGGCATTTCTTAGTTCTGTGATGCGCTGTTCATATTCTTTCACGCTGTCATCACTTTCGAAAATATCACCGGCGGCCATCATTAAGGCATATCTTTCTTTGGTCTTGCTGTGGCGCACGTGATCAAGACATCTGTTGCGTGTCGTGGTGTACAGGTAGGCTGCCGTTGGCTCATAACTTTTACCCTCCTCATTCCATTTCTGCCATATTGAAGAGAAAATATCGCTCACAATATCCTTGGCTTCGTCTTCGTCGTCTGTAAAAGTAAGTGCATAAAGATATAGACGCTTATAGAAATTTTGATATAGAATTTCCATAAGCTGTACAAAGTCTTTCTCACCATACTTTCTACCTAGCATCAACTTTAGTCAAATAAATGTGTGCAAAGTTAATCAATATTTTTGATATTACTATTCATCTTGACAAAAAAACGTCGCAAATAATACTTTTTTGAAAGCGAATTTGAAACGTCTCTTATAAATAGATTATTTGATAATGTTGAAATAGCAGTTTCTTGAGTCCGTATGGCATAATGGTTTTTTGATTCTTTTATAAATATTGATTTTCAGTGTAATGCTATTCTATGGCGTGACAAAAGTTGGTATAAAATATGAATTTTTAATATCTTCAAAAAAATTCGTTGAATATTTATCCTGTCTCGTTTTTTTGTGCTATCTTAGCGGCAAAATAACAGATGTCATGAGAAAACTATTCGCTTTGTTGGCAGTGGTGATGTTGTTGGCTTCATGTGTTTCTTCTAAATTGTCCCAGGAAGAAAAAGCTTGCAAGCAAGCTGAGAGGAAACAACAAGTGATGGCGGCTTTGCAAAAGCGCCATTATATTGTAAATATAGACTATGTTTATCCTAAGCGGATGTCTGCACAGCCTGTTGTGTATGGGTATTCGTTAAAGATATGTGGTGATAGTGTCATATCATGCCTTCCATATTTCGGGCGTGCGTATAATATTCCATACGGTGGTGGTAAAGGCCTTAATTTTACAGCACCCATATCAAATTATCAATCATGTCGTGTCAAAAAGGATGTGACACGTGTCTATATGGAAATTGAAAATGAGGAGGATACTTATTCTTATCAATTGGATATATACGATAATGGTAGTGTTATGCTTGATGTATTGCCACGTGAGCGTGAAAGTATAAATTTTAGTGGTAATATGGTGTTGGATAATGATAAATAATAAATGTGTGATGAAAAATGTCGTGTTTCTTTTATTGATATTTCTTGCGCCAGATTTGATTATGGCCCAAGACAGTGTGACCACTCAAATATGGAATGTGAGATATGAAAAAGAGCATTTGCTTTACCAAAAAGGAGGTGAGGTTAATGTTATCGATGTTGATATCGAATGGCCGAATATGGTGTATTATTCAAATACAAATGTGTTGCGTAAATATATTTCCACATTGTTATTTGATGTGGCGGATGATGATTTTGATACAGCCTATTCCAAATTTAAAAACCGTTTTGGTGAGCCTGTTACAAGACAGTTTTCCACTATTCCTGATGATTCCAAGTTCTGTTATATCGATTGTAAACTTAAAGAAATTGGTTATCAGCCGGGGCGTTATATCTCATTTGATGCTTCTTATACCTGCTCTCCAGCTTCGGCGTCATCACTGAAGGGAGATACCATAAGCAGACTTTTTACTTATGACATTATAAATGATAAGATCTTGCTGATGAAGGACATAATAAAGACTACAAAAATCGAAAATGGAATTTTTCCTTTAACATTTGTCGGCCTGATGATCGCGAACGCAGACACATTTGTACCTGAATCCGTGAACTCTTTTAATTTGTCGGACGCCGCCCTTGATAGAAACGGCGTACTTATTAAAGGCTTTTTTATTGATGTCATTGATATCGTGCATTTCTCTACCATCGTTAATTTTGCGGATATGGATGGTCTGCTTACAAAAAATGTAAAGAATCTCATCAAGTCTCCAATACCGAAACGTCAGGCCAATGGGGCTTCGTTTAATGCTATGATAGCGGGTGAACCCGTGTATTTGAGTGTGGATACAATGCCCGAGTATCGTGGAGGACGTAACGCGATGCTGCAATACTTGACAAACAATGTGGAGTATCCAAAGAGGGATTTAATGGCCGGGCTACAGGGCAAAGTTGTCTCCTCTTTTGTTATAGATAAGAACGGCGATGTCAGGGACGTCAGAATCATTGCTCCCGTATCTCCGGAAATAGACAGGGAGACGGTGAAATTAATAAAACTGATGCCGAAATGGAAGCCTGGCAGACTAAACGGCAATGCTGTAAATGTCCGACTAACTGTACCTTTACAATTCTGCTTGCAATAAATTCAATATTCGATATGGATAAGACTGGACAATCACATCATCATTACCATCATAGTCACCATCATAGTGGTAAAGAATCAAAGAGCTATTCAAAAAAGATATCATCAGGATGCCTTCTTGTTTTTGCGACTATCTCTATTGGTTTTATTCTGTTTGCATCTTTTATGCCCGATACTCTGTCAGAAATGGAAAATTCTGTTGCTGGCATGCTGGGACATCATACCAAAAAGGCAGACCGGTATGCCAAAATGGATTATGACGGTATAGATGTTTCACACCACCAGGGAACAATTGATTGGGGAAAAGTAGCCGGAGACACTTGTGTGAAGTTTGTTTATATTAAAGCGACAGAGGGCAGCACATATGTCGATTCTCTCTATGAAGTTAACATTAATGGTGCAAGAAAGGCTGGATTGAAAGTCGGGTCATACCATTTTCTAACGTCATCGAGTACGGTGACTGCACAGTTTGATAATTTCAAGAAAAATGTGAAAATCAGAGAGCAAGACCTGATACCGATAATAGATATAGAACAAGAGGGAATAACGGGATGGAACAAGGAACAACTCCAAGATAGTATTGTTCATTTTATTGCTTTATTAAAGAATTATTATGGGAAGGAACCGATGCTGTATTGTCTCTCACAATTCTATAGAGACAATCTGTCACCACGTTTCAACCGCTATCGTCTGTTTATTGCAAAATACGGACTTATTTCTGATATGGACGTAGGTGTGAATAGTCATACTATATGGCAACATAGTAATCAGGGCATCGTGGATGGAATTCCTGTTGATGTGGACTTGGATATGTTTGAACCAGGTATATCTATAAAAGATATTTCTTTGAAGTAAGATATTAATGTTACTTTATGTTTCTGTTTTAATCCTTATTTGGGCAAATCGTTATTGATTTGCTTTTTTTGTTTATATAGTAATAATTATTTACAAAGTTATTGTAAATAAACTTAATGTACCTATTTGCTGGTATTTCAATTATTGGACTATTATGTGATAAAATGACACAAATACTCCTAAAACTTGGTGTTTTAAATTAGTGAATTTTGCAAATTGTTATTTTTAGGTGGCTTTTTATTAAGTTTTGAATTAAAAGCAGGCTTTAATATTTCACTCAATATTTAGTCGAAAAATAATTATAAAATAACGTTAATAAATTACACATATATCATAGTAATGATATATCTTTGCAACAGAAAAAATAATAAAAACCTAATAAATTTACGAAAATGAAAAAGTTACTTTTGATTTCAGTTATGGGTATGTTGACCATTGCATCTTATGGTCGTAAACATGTTGAAAATGCTACAGTAGTTGCTGATACAATCTATTATGCGGAGAATATGCAAAATGTTGCAACCAAGAGTCAAGCCGGATATTATCGTCTCCTTATGACAGAAGGTACAGGAATGATGAAGCGTGATGTTTTCCAAGACTTCTATGTCAATGGAAATATGAAGGCAGAGGGCGGTTATAGTTTTGTGGATTTAGGTAACGATAAAAACACTGTATTTGATGGCGAGGTAACCACCTATTATATTAATGGAAAAGAAAAGTGGCACGGCACGTATAAGAATGGTGTACGCAATGGTTATTTCACTATGATGATGCGCGAAGGTGGCGTGGCAGTTGCTGAGTTTGTGAATGGTGTGTCAAAACATGATTACTTCACTGTGACCAATTCAGATGGGACCATGACAAAGCGTCCAATTTCAGAAATAAAATCTCTCTTACAATAATTACATCATATACTATTGAGAACACAAACTACAAAGGGGGATTGCTCGTGAGAGCAACCCCCTTTTATAATCAATGTATGTATCTTCCTGAAAGAAGTGCCACACCTCAATGCATTTTGAATTACGGTGATATTGCGTCAGATAAATTGTGATTTTACCTTATATGTTGATGATCAGTTCAACGGGACAATGATCAGAACCAAATATTTCAGTGTGTATCTTTGCATCTTTCAAGCGATCTTTCAATCTGTCGGAAATAAGGAAGTAATCGATACGCCAGCCCGTATTGTTCTCTCTGGCATGAAAACGGTATGACCACCAAGAGTAAGTCACTTGTTCGGGATATAATGTTCGAAAAGAATCTGTGAAACCATTATTCAGTAAGTTGGTCATCTTCTCACGTTCCTCATCGGTGAATCCCGCATTACGGCGGTTGCTTTTGGGATTTTTGATATCAATCGCTTCGTGGGCAACATTCATGTCGCCACAAACGATAACCGGTTTTTTATCATCCAATTTCTTTAGATAGGACTGAAAATCTTCTTCCCATGTCATGCGGTAATCTAATCTTTTAAGCCCGTCTTGAGAGTTGGGCGTGTAGACAGTTACCAGATAAAAATTGTCCATTTCCAGTGTTATGACACGTCCTTCGTGGTCGTGTTCATTGATATTCATTCCATAAACCACGTTTAGGGGTTTGTGTTTGGCGAATATCGCCGTGCCGGAATAGCCTTTTTTGTCAGCATAGTTCCAAAACGATTCATATTCGTCAAACATAAGATCTAGTTGTCCGGCTTGCATCTTTGTTTCCTGAAGGCAAAAAAAGTCAGCATCAAGGGCTTTGAATGATTCTTCAAAGCCCTTGCCGACACAGGCGCGTAATCCGTTTACGTTCCAGGATATAAATTTCATATTATTTGGATGTCCAAATTACGCCAATCTTGTTGATGTAGTCTGAGTTTAATGGTGTAGTGGTACTATCCACATATACGCCACTCAGTACCGCCTGTATTTGTGTGGTTTTGTTTGAGGATAGCCACATGCCCATATAATATCCTGCAGTGAATACCAAATATACCTTATGGCTTGCTCCGCCATAATTAAGTGTTAATTCGATGGTCGTAGGATTTACAATAAAAGCGATATATGTGCTGGATATATAACTCTTGCTGGGAATGCCGTAGAAAGCCTTCAGTGTTGTTGGGGGGCAGTTCTTTAATGCTTCAAACAGCTGTTGGGTACTTTCAGAAGAACTGCTGCTCACGTTGATGACAGAGTCAACTTTGCTTACAGGGAAGTTATAAAATGTGATGGTTGAGTCAGCACTCATTTTCCAATTAGCGTATGATATTGAATCATACTTCTCCAATGTGGTGCTAGAACTATTTTTTGGCGTTTTGTAAAATACCATTTTGCCGATATAGTTGCCGGAAATGTTGTTTAAATACGACTTGTACGTTGTCGGGTCAATAGAGTTGTCGTCACTGTCTCCGGTACAAGCAGTAAATGCAGTAGCCGCAAATATGCAGCATACAATTAGAAAAAGGTAATTTCTCAATGTTTTCATCTTATTTTATTTTTAATATTATTATCTTCTATAGGCTAAATGCCGATTTAACAAAAATATTGCGCCATATTAGAATATTTTTATATTCTTTTAGATTCACCTCTCAGTAAATTCATAAACTCCTCACGGGTTTTTGCCTGATTGAATGCGCCGCTGAAGTCGCTGGTTGTGGTGATGGCGTTTTGCTTTTCCACACCCCGCATCTGCATGCACATGTGTTTTGCTTCTATCACGACCATTACACCCAATGGATGAAGGGTGTTCTGTATGCAATCCTTAATCTGTTGAGTAAGTCGTTCCTGCACTTGAAGACGATGGCAGTATATGTCTACCACACGTGCAATCTTGCTCAGTCCGGTGATATATCCGTTAGGAATATAGGCTATGTGGGCTTTGCCGTAGAATGGTAACATGTGATGTTCGCACATTGAGAAGAAGTCGATGTCTTTGACAATGACCATCTGGTTGTATTTCTCTTCAAAGAGAGCATCGGTCAGCACTTTGTGCGGATCTTCAGTGTAGCCGCGTGTCAGTATCTGCATCGCCTTTGCCATACGTAATGGTGTTTTTTGCAAACCCTCACGCTCAGGATTCTCTCCTAAAAGTTCAATAATGCTTTTATAATGTGATGCGAGTTCGTCAAGTCCCTCGCGAAATTCGGTTTCTGGATTCATCATCTTTATGTTTTTGAGATTTTACGTTCGTGAGTTTTATTTTCAAAACCAACCCTCACTTACATACATTCTCAAATTAATATTGTAACGTTATTTTTCCCCTTACGATGCTTGCCGATTTATAGCCCATCTTATGTATCTGGATTAACATGCGGTTTGCCTCTTCGTAGCTGCGGAAGTTGCCTACGCGACAAATCCAGCGTGGTGAGTAGAAATGCACGTATATCGGTTCATCCGGGAATTGCATCTTTATGTCGTTACCTGTTTGCTGGGCTTTTATTTTATCTTGTCTGGAGTTGCCGCCTGAAAAAGCTTGCACGCGATACCCTGTTACCTTATAGCTTTTGCGCATCACTTTTTTGCGTAGGTCAATCACGGGGATGTTCATATCTTCTTCATCATCGCTTGCACTTGTTTCCGGTTTCTTTGCCGTCTCATGTTTGTTGGATTCTTCCTTATTGGCGGAATCCTTTTCGTTTTGTTGTTGCTGCTTGCTCTCTTCTGTTGTGTGGTTTTCTTTTTTCGAAGTGTCTTGCTTATGCCGTTCCGCAGCCACGGGTGTTCCCACTGGCTTCTTTGTGACATTATTCTGTGGCTTGACTGTGGTGTTCGTATTTTGTCGTACCTGTTTGGTACCATTAACCAATTCGTCAATTTCCTTGCTTTGATTGACGGTCACAGTACCATGTCCTTCCACTTTTTTCTGCACATGCTCAGTATATGTCTGGGCGCTCATGTTGCTGGCAGATAAAATGGTGAAAATTAAAAAAATGGCGAATTGTTTCATTTATATTTAATTGTATTTCTAAAATAAAAAGTTAAGAGCCAAAGAATTGACTCCTAACTTTAAACATGATTATGCTTGATTACTTTTTCCAAGCGTCGATGATACCCTTGAAGTCAGCAGCTTTCAGAGAAGCGCCACCAATCAGTCCACCGTCGATGTCGGGTTTAGAGAATAACTCAGAAGCATTGCTGGCTTTGCAACTTCCACCATATAGAATAGATGTTTCTTCTGCAGCCTGCTTGCCATACTTCTCTGCTACGATAGAACGGATGTAAGCTAGCATTTCCTCAGCTTGTTCAGAAGTGGCAGTCTTACCCGTGCCGATGGCCCAAATAGGCTCATAGGCGAGTATGATGTTCTTCCACTCGTCAGCACTAAGGTTGAATACGGAACCCTCGAGTTCAGCTTTTACAATATCATTCTGCTTGTTTGCCTCACGCTCTTCAAGAGTCTCACCGATGCAGAAGATGACCTTCAGGCCGTTCTTCAATGCCAAAAGTGTCTTCTCTTTCAGTTGTTCAGCTGTCTCATTGTAAAACTGGCGACGCTCAGAGTGACCAAGGATGACATACTGGGCACCTGTGCTCTTAACCATTTCAGCGCTAACCTCACCTGTATAAGCCCCCTTTTCCTTGTCAGCGCAGTTCTCGGCACCAAGACCGATTATGCTTTCGTCAAGAACCTGAGCTACAGAAGCCAAGTGGATGAATGGAGTACAGATGACAACGTCACAGTTTGGTTTTTCTGCTGTAAATACATTGTTCAGCTCCTTTGCCAGAGCCACACCGTCTTGCAGGTTCATGTTCATTTTCCAGTTGCCTGCTACAATTTTCTTTCTCATCTTTCTTTTACTTTTTAAGAGTTGATATATCTTGTTAGTTTTTTCTTTCCTCTTCAGCCATTTTGTCCAAGCCCACGTGCGGTCTGCTATTGTGAGTATGATCAGAGGTAGCACAAACAGTATTATTATTCTAAATATCTTGCCGGGAATGCTGTCTGTAGGCATTTCCCCTATTTTATTTCGGTAGAGTGGACCGTTTAGCTCGTTCTCCTGTGGTAATTCGTTGTGACTCCATTTTTGGATTACCATTCCGTCTTTTATCAGTAACAGTCCGGGATTGCTGCGTATGATAGTCTTCAATGTTGTCTCGTCGGTAGTGCAGAAAGGGTATTCCGCGCCGGTGATGTCCTGCCATTTCTGTATTCCTTCTTCTGCACTTGCCGTGAGGCAATAGAATGGAATCTTCTGTTGCTGAGCATACTCGTATATCTGGTCTATGTCTCCGAAGTTGATGTCATCAGCATTTTCCAGATGGGGTGAGATAAGCAGGAATGTGTATCCCTTGTCATTGAGTACCTGTTGCGTGATATCTTCGCCGTTGTCGTTACGTTCAATAGAAAAATCATGTATCGGTGGTACATATCCCTCTTCGGTCTGCACAGTCTTACTGTCTACAAACGACCATGTGGAGTCGGGGTAGTTGTCTATTGTAAACTCTTTTTGCACCCCGTTTTTCCTCATCACGAACGTAGTCTCAAACTTCGGTTGTTTGGCTCCTTTTGGCATTTCCATGCCATGTCTGATACTTGCGCCTATGTGATATGGGCGAAAGTCAAACTCTGGCAGTGTGTAGAGACTCAATGTGCTCGATATCAATATGAAGATAATGGTATAGTTGATAACTATCCACTGATTGCTTTTGGATATAAATCTCACCATCTTAAGCGGGTCAATGGCTACCACGATTGAGCACGTGAGCATTACGATATTCTTTAGCAGGGTCTCGGAATTTGTCAGTTTTATGGCATCGCCGAAACATCCGCAGTCCTTTATCGGATTGGCTATCACCAGCCATACAGTGATCAGTGTCATCACTGACATGAAAATCAATATAATCCTTGATGTTAGGCGGCGACGTATGGCAAACAGCATGAATATTCCGATAGAGAATTCCAGCGTCGAAAGTGCCATGGATGTGGTAAGCGTGAGCCAGTCTGGGGCGTATGCCTGTAAGCCCAGTGCCACAAGATAATCCTGAATTTTATATTGGGTGCCCAGCGGATCAATTGCCTTGACATATCCCGAAAAGATGAATGTCGCGGCAAGTATCAGCCTGCACATGTTTATTATGATTTTTTTGATAACCACTTATTTCAGTCTTATTGCGCCGAACACAGCGTAGTTGATAATGTCCATATAGTTTGAGCCGATACCCTCGGATACAAGCGTCTGCCCCTGTATGTCCTCAATTTCCTTCACACGTTGTATTTTTGTCAGTATGAAGTCCGTATAACTACTCACTCGCATAGAACGCCACGCACCATCGTAATCGTGATTTTTCTTCAGCATCAGCTCCAGAACCTCGTTGGCATGCTTGTCATAAAGCTCCATTGCCTGGGCGGGGGTGATGTCTACTTCGTCTGCAAATTCCTTTTCGATTTGTATCAGTCCGACAATTCCATAGTTGATTAGCGCGATAAACTCAGGGCGTATGCCCTCGTCTACAAACGATTCTTTCTTTATCTCCAATGAGCGTATGCGCTTTGCTTTGATAAAGAGTTGGTCGGTGAGTGATGCCGGACGCAATATCCGCCATGATGCACCGTAGTCGTGCAGTTTTTTTTCGAAGAGAGTGCGACATTCCTGCATCACGCTCTTGAACTGCTTTTCTGTTGTTAAAGTTATATCAGCCATGTAATTGTCGAAATATGGATGCAAAATTACTCATTTATTGCGAAATAGCAAAATTATTTAATTCTCTTTCTGTTTTTTATGTATCACCCGTACCGTGCCGCATAGGGCGTCATATCTCACTTTAAGAGAATCGCGTTCCACGCCGAGCTTGTTTTTTTGATACAGGCTGGTGGTTGATTTTAATTCCATCGTTGTTGCTTGCAGTGCCGAGTCGGTCTTGGCGATGTCGTCTTGTGTTATTTTAAGAGAAGACTGTTGCCATATTTCCAGTGCCTTACGGCGTGACTCTATTGCGCGGGGAAACTTCTCGCGCAGTGATGAAATAGAGTCTTGCGCTTGTCGGTAACAGCCCCTGTCATACAACGACTCTATCTGCGATAGCAGCATGGCAGCCTTCTCGTCTTCTGTCTGGCCGCAAGCCATGAGTGATATGGCTGCGAGTATCAATGCGTATTTTTTCATATCTGTGGACAAAATTAATAAAAAACTGTGGCATTCTGTGCGTACAAACAGTAAAAATAACAATTTACTAATCTTATGTCTAATCTTTTTTGTAATTTTGCACTCAAATTCAGAAATAATGAGAAATCTCACCAATGCCGAATTGGCAAAATTACTCGATAAAGACATATTCCATAAGATATCCCAAGCTGCAGATTCCATGCAGCAGGAATGTTATGTGGTTGGCGGTTACGTGCGCGATCTCTTTCTCGAACGGCCGTCAAATGACATTGATGTGGTGGTTGTAGGAAGTGGTATTCAGGTGGCAGATGCTCTGAAGAAATTGCTTGGTAAACGTGCATATATCTCAATATTCCGCAATTTTGGCACTGCTCAGGTGAAGTATAAGGATATGGAGGTGGAATTTGTCGGTGCAAGGAAGGAGAGTTACAGCCACGACTCGCGCAAGCCCGTTGTTGAGGATGGTACGCTGGAAGACGACCAAAACCGCCGTGACTTTACCATCAACGCACTTGCTGTATGCCTTAATGGTGGCCGTTTCGGTGAACTCGTTGACCCGTTCGACGGTATTGCAGACATGGAAGATGGCATAATCCGCACGCCGTTAGATCCGGACATCACATTCAGTGACGACCCTCTGCGCATGATGCGCTGTGTGCGGTTTGCCACTCAACTCCGTTTTCTCATAGAGGATGAAACTTTTGAAGCGATCGAACGCAATGCCGAGCGCATAGAGATAATCAGTGGTGAGCGTATTGCCGATGAACTGAATAAGGTAATGATGACTCCGCAGCCTAGTCGCGGGTTCGTGGATTTACAGCGTTGTGGACTTCTGCAACTGGTTATTCCGGAGCTTGCTGCGCTCGATATTGTGGAGACGCGCAACGGCCGTGCTCACAAGAATAATTTCTATCACACGATCGAAGTGCTTGATAATGTGTCTATACACAGCGATAATCTATGGCTTCGATGGGCGGCATTGCTCCATGATATTGGCAAACC
>OBMA010000390.1_pt1 | contig 25626 bp, 20 predicted proteins | sample 1539141 | NCBI WGS metagenome assembly OBMA01 (sample SAMEA3991484, study PRJEB22521) | metagenome | biome: anthropogenic terrestrial biome; feature: sewage plant; material: raw primary sludge | place: Sweden | collected 2012-09-26
GAGAGGTCGAAAATTAAAGTAGGAGAAAACTACTTTAATTTTCTCCTACTCGATTATGTGCTGAATGTTGCTTTATATTCTTATAGTTAACCATTGGCCGAAATTTTATCATTTTGCATTTTCTCACAGTTTCAAATATTATGTAAACTCGTTAGTGGAATTAATGTTTGTGTAAGTCGGGTTTACAAATTTAGAACAAAATTACCAGAAATATCCTAGTCGTGGATAGTTGCTTGTTTCTTTGTCAAAAATTTAAAGAGCTTCTTTGGTTCTTTTTCGAAATATTGGTTCAAAATTGATTCACTAAAGCAATATTAAAAAATAAACTATTGTTGATGGCGCATATTGAAATCTGTATAACCTAATTTTTTTGCGAGCCCTAAAAATATGTGGTTCTTTGTTTTCAATGTAAAGTAGTGGTTTCGATGTTATATTCTTCTAGTGTTTTTCAAATCTTTGACCATCATTATATACTGAATAATGGTCATAAATTGTGCAAGAAACATGGATATTTGAAAAAAATACAATATTACTTTGTAATTTATCCAAATTTATTTGGAAGTTACTTATAAATGAATTATCTTTGCATCGAATTTAAATACAATATATAAATATGAAAGAACAAGAAGCATATCAAAAATTAATAGAGAATGGCCTCAGACCATCCGTACAACGTTTGGCCATTATGGATTATCTGTTGACACATTTCACACATCCAACGGTAGATGAGGTATATCAGGGTTTATGTAATAAGATACCGACATTGAGCAGAACAACTGTTTATAATACTTTACGTCTATTATCAGAACATAACGCTGCCCTAATGATAACTATCGATGATCATTGCGTGTGCTATGATGGAAATACTAATCCGCATGTTCATTTCTTTTGCAAGCAGTGTGGTAAAGTTATTGATCTATTTGATGAAGATGCTCCATATCTTAATGAGAAACGCAATATAAATGGAAATATAGTTGATGAAGCACAATTGTATTATAAAGGATATTGTGCTGAATGCAACAATAAAAACTTGATGGCAAAATCTTGATAGATTTTTATATTACTCAATATTAGTAAACATTTAAAAATTAGACATTATGAAAAAGAAATTTATTTGTACTGTTTGTGGTTACATTTATGAAGGAACAGAAGCACCAGAGATGTGCCCAATATGCAAAGCTCCCGCTAGTAAATTTAAGGAATTAGAAGATGATGGCGATGCTCCTACTTTCGCTACCGTTCATGTGATTGGAGCAGCTCGCAAAGAAGGCGCAGATGAAGAAATGATTAAGGATTTGAATGCACACTTTGCAGGTGAGTGCGGTGAGGTTGGTATGTATCTTGCAATGAGCCGTCAGGCAGACCGTGAAGGTTATCCGGAGATTGCCGAGGCTTACAAACGATATGCATTTGAGGAGGCAGAGCATGCTAGCAAGTTTGCAGAATTGCTGGGTGATGTGTTAGGCGATACAAAGAGCAATCTGGAAGCACGTATCGCCGCAGAGAAAGGTGCTTGTGAAGATAAATTCCGTATTGCAAAGAATGCCAAGGCTGCAGGAATGGATGCAACACATGACACCGTTCATGAGATGGCAAAGGATGAAGCTCGTCACTGTGCAGGTTTCATTGGGCTTTACAACAGATTCTTCAAGAAATGATATTATGCATAAAAACAAAAAGACTTCTCATAAAAAGAAGCCTTTTTGTTTTTATGCTGTATTTAGCTATTTTGTTTGTAATTTAGCTTTCACAGTTTTATATCCTGTTGCTGATACTTGAAGGGTTATGTTACTGGGTTTTTCCCCTGCCCTAAGTATGACGAACGCAGAACCATTAAATAATCTACGTTTATTTCCGACGGTGAGTTCTTCCGATGTAATATCTCCATTGTCAACACCGACAATTTGAGCATCGCCATCAACTATGAATGTCAGTTCTTGATTTGCATTATATACTTTACGCCCTTTACTATCAACAGCCCATATACGAATGTGTTGCAAATCTAGTCCATCGGCTTTCCATTGTTCTGCATCTGGCATCAGTTTCAGTTTGACAGCCGTACCTGTCGTTTCTATCCTATGGCGCGCAATAACCTTCCCGTCCTTATAAGCCACAGCTTCTATGTATCCTGATTCATATTTTACATTTTCCCATTTGATTTTATTTCGTGATTTAGGATCTTTGTGATTTTCTTTCACACCGATACTTTTTCCGTTTATTATAAGTTCAACATTATCGCCATTGGTATAGGTATATAGAGATACCAAAGAACCTTCTGCTCTATTCCAGTTCTCACTCATTCTATCGGTACCAATTTGGACATCATTCCAGATATTATTATTGTCTATTTTGTCAATGATTCCAATATGAACTACAGGTTGGTCTGTAAACATGGATTTTAGCAAATAGGCAATAGGTTTTGGCTGTAATGACATATCAAAAGAGCCCTGAGCCCAACCTTTGGCAGGCCAGCCTTGTGATTCGCCAAGATAATCAATCTGTCCCCAATAAGCCAGACCGATAACTTTGTTCAAATTCATTTCAAAGAAGTTGGGCCCCATATTATTTGTGTTTGCCTCACTTTGATAGAATATCATATTGGGGAATTTGCGCCCATCACCAGGAAAATACATATATCTGTAATTATATGCTGCAATATCTGTTTCGTGGACGAGTGGGGCAGGCAGTGAATCAGTCTCAAGACTACGCCCTCGCGGGTGCATTGCAACAGTGATAGGTCGTGTGGCATCGTAGCGTTGTAATACAGGTTTCATCATTTTGTATGGAGTTATACCCCAATCCTCGAACGGAAGATTTGCATAAGTTTGCAATTCATTGCCAAGGCTCCATATTACAACGGAAGGATGATTGCGGTCTCTCTTGATCCATTCTGGCAAATCATAAGGCCAAATCTGCATCCATGGTTTCCTGCCTCCAGTATACTGGTCAAGCCATTTGTCGTATAATTCGTCAACGACAAGTATTCCCAATGAATCGCATAGGTTAAGAAATGATTCACTATAAGGGTTGTGGGATGTGCGTACATGATTAAAACCAAAGCCTTTAAGCAATTCCAGTCTCTTTTCCATAGCTCGTGGATAAGCTGCAGCACCAAGTGCGCCCAATGTGTGATGATTGGCAATACCTTTTAAGAGAATTTTCTTTCCATTTAGGTGCAATCCGTATTCAGGTGAAAATTCAATTGTACGTACTCCGAATTTGCTTGATGCCTTGTCTTTTGTATTTCCCTTTTCATCAATCAATGTTACCTCTGCTGTATAAAGATATGGGTCTTCGCAACTCCATAAATGTAGATTGACTATATTTATGGTTTCCAACTTTAATTCATTTTGATGCATTTTGTGATTGAATGGCATATCCGCTTTCTTCTTATATATAACGTTTTTCTGTTCATCATATATTTTGGTCTCAAGTGTTACTTTATTGTTGCGTGTATTGTTTGTAACTCCAACTTGAATGTTAATTTGCTTGTTATCCTTGGTTGTTATGTATAGAGGATGGCGGGTAAAATACATAGTAGCATCAGTGATTACAATGTGGACATTGCGAAATAATCCGCCACCAGTATACCATCTCGAATTTATTGGATTGCTAGTATTTGCTTTCACGGCAATTATATTGTTTTCTCCATACTTAAGTTTTTTGGATATGTCGATTTCAAATCCTACATAACCATAATCTGTTCCCCCGATACGCTCTCCATTGAGATAGACATCTCCAACGTACATTATTCCTTCAAAATCAATAAGAATGCGTTTGTCCTTAAGCGCAATATCTGGTTTATATGTCTTGACATACCATCCTGTTCCCATTTCCTTAAAACCACGAGCAGATAAACGACTGCTGAAATTGCTCGCCCCATCGTTACAGTCAGAGTTTTCATCTTTGGCTGGCACTATCCATGGTTGTTCAATTTGAAAATCATGTGGAATATTTACTATCCGCCAGTCTGCAGTTAAACTTACTATAGAAGAAATCTTGGATTCATCAATATTACCCAAATGGAATTTCCATCCATAGTTGAAATTAATTACTTGTCTTTGGGCAATAATGGGTAATGTTGTCAGTACCAGCAGAAAAGTCAATAGAGTAGTTCGTTTCATTGTATATGTTAATTTATTTACTTGAATATCCAGTTATTTGAATATTTATTTTAGTTGCACTTGCTTGTATCCAACAAGTCTGTCAGTTCTTTCACCTATGCCTTTATAATAAATCAGTGCCTGATACTTATTTTCAGTCTGATAGTAAGAACCCTCAGACGGTAATGGCGCTGTAGTACCATCTGACTTCATAATTAGATATTGATATGAATAATAGCCTTGTTTCAATTGCACAATGCCATTATAACATTGATTGATATCGTCATATTTCATTTCGTATTTTGGCAAAAATAGATCATTTGTCCATACTCCGTTCAAGTATACATTGCCATTCACTTGTGGACTCTTTAACAGAAAATGTACAGACAGATAATCGGATATCCTATCGTTTTCAACATTGTTACTGTTACGGATATAGAACGCACCATTCGCATCTTCATCATAAACATAATTGTGGCGTGGTTCATCTGGCCAAACAATAGCATGATATTCTTTGCCATCCCAGTGGACATTCTCTAATCCCATTGTTGTATGGTTTACATCAAGCATTTCAAATTTGCGGTATTCATTGCCTGCATCGAATATCAAAGTCCTATTGTGGTCCCATCTCAACCCATTTGGTAGCACGTATTGTGGTTTCGCATTAATTACCGCATTATCCCAGCGCCCATTTTGCGTTACCACTGTTTTAATCTGATTACTATAATCAGTGACGTTCAAAGAACCATATCCTAATTCCATTGACACTTGTTGATGGCTGTTATTAATATCAATATCTGTATTAGTTGATACGTTCATTGATATATTGACCTGCGATTCGAATACCATGAAACATACAGTGAATATTTGCTCATTACAATTATTCTCATCATAAACGGTTATTTTATAATTTCCGCTCATTTTTATGCGGCATCGTTCATTTGGGATATGTAACGTATAATGAGTGAAGAGAACATTAGTATTCATCGACTCTTCCAAATCATCTATGGTATTTCCGTCGGCAAACCCTTCTATGAATTCGCTGGAAAAAATGCCGTTGGATGGAGTCCAGTCTGCCTCACAATGCTGAATGGAATATGCATACCTGTGATATTCATGAGTAAGGTCATCAAATGAGATATTGATGGCATCACTGCTATTAAGATTAATCACAGGAGGCGACAGCCAGTCGTCTCCCGCGACGACCTGCAATGATGCAATACGATTGTTGTATATTTCATTTCTTTGAGCAGCTATGCTCAAGGCTTGGATAACAATCAATGTAATAATTAATGATCTTCTCATCGGCATATGTTTTTTGTTTTGCCTTATTTTACGCGATATAGCATCACTCTACTATTCAATCCAGAGGGCACAGGCTTCCAGCCAGCATAACTGGAATTCTTATAGTTGATGTCCACAATATTAATCTCATTAAACTTGCGCCATTTATAGCCTTTCCTGTCCAAATCAGATATACGGTTGGCAGGCAAGTTCGTGACTTCGATGCGAATGATGTTGTTGCCAGGCTTGAATATATTGCTGAATTGTAGGCTATATGGTACAGACCATGCACAACCTATGAATTGGTCGTTGACATATACACGGGCGCTTTCTCTCACATCACCCAAATCAATTATCCAATCATTACAATTTTTCAAATCATTACTAGAAAGTTTTATATTAATGGTATAGACGCCAGTTCCCATCAATATCTTTGTGCTGTCATTTATACCTTCCCATGTTTTGAGTGAGTCTATTGGTATACGGTCATTTATCGAGGGTACACTTTCCGTAAATTTTAGATACCATCCATTTTGCAATATCTTGCCACGATTATCATAAGGATTGTCTTTTTTTTGTCCAAGAGATGCTATCTGTGATTCAATAGATGTGTCAGGATTAGTGAATGTTTCTAGTATCATACTCTCTCCGCTATGCATGTCAATCTTTAGTTTCCCTTTGTCTGATTCTGCTTTATATCTTTCTCCGTTTAATGGGTTGAACCACATAGCACTTTTATAATTTACGGCTAAATCGACTATGCCGTTTACATTATTTGAAGTGAGATTGGCGATAAAATAATGATAACCTGTAGGATTGCTTCTGCGAATCATTTTGAGACCATACTGTGTCTTTATGCTTTCAGGACGTGCTGTGCGTGACATCATTTCGGAATTTGTGCCATATATGATATTAGCACCTTGGGCTTTCAACTGTTCAACGTGGGCTTTGACTGCATCTGACATAATATTATTACCAGGAATTATCAACCCCTTATAACGAGTGCCTGCAGCCATCTCAATCATCCCGTTCTTATATGATGAAGATAAGAGATACTTCTCACTGACATAATCACAATCATAACCAAGACTGTCAATCTTTAGAATGGACTTTATAAACTCTGGAGCTTTCTTTGCCATGGAGTGGATGTCAAATTGCATCATCAGATGTTTTGTATCTTCTCTCCACATGTCTCTTATTGGAAGATATACAAGAAAATCATTATCAGGTTTTCCCCATTGCAGAAAGCTCTGGCAACGTTCTACATATTTCATAAAATAAGGTGCATCTCTCCATATCGAATTAGTAGGAGACATATCTATAGAAGCATAGAATTTCCAACCTGGCCATGCTTCGCCATTAGGTGAATATGCGGTACCATGAAAATACATGTGGTTTACGCCTGCACAAAACATTAAGTCAATGTCAGGTTTCATTTGTGACAGCGAAGTGCGGAAATGTTCTGTAAGCCATGTGAATGTCTCGCTTGATGTCAGATTTTTACCGGTTATATGGGCTGCCGATGGTGCATATTTGAGCATACTCAGATCGGAAAAGTTGGGACGGGTCATTCCTGGATCTTTACGGAGTCCCTTTATCCCGAAATCAGAAAGTCCGAAACCTTCAATTTCTGGAATGTCAACTGCAGCATAGCAATCAATAAGATTTGCTGGTGAACCGTGAGCCTGATTTCGTGTCAGAGCGCCATGCGAGTGCGCCCATGTCGTCCATTGTTGGGTGAAATTCTCAAGAAGTAGGTCTGATAAAGTCTCACGATAATCACTTACCGTTTTGGCGTCTCCGTCGAGTAACTTGTCCAAATTATCTTCCAAATTGTAGCCTCTGCGTTGTTTGAATTCATCAAGTAAAGAGGGTGTCCAATTTGCTCCAAATACCTCATATGAGTCATTGAAGAATGTATTTGGATATGGCACGCCACTTTCAGCAAAAGCCTTGTCAAAATGTTCCAAATAATGTTTGACTGCATTCTTGTCAAAATGGTCCATCACCCATCCCTCACCACCTGGAGCAGCACGTTTTACTTTTTGACAGGTACGTGAAACATACAAAGCAATGACACGCCAGTGTTTGTTATCATTAGTTGGAAACACTTTGATACATTGTAATTTAGCATATTTCTGTTCTTTCAATGGTGCAGTAATGTTTAATTTTTCAATATTAACTTTTTTTGCATTAATTACTGTGTCTACAAACACAACCTTGCATGCTGCCTCGTCGATTGGAACCCATGGACCACCAAAGGGCCATCCTGTACCATTGTTCATATCTATTTGAATGCCGTCTTTACTGCCTTCGTCTTCAACAAATTTTAATATTTTCATCCATCTCGGTGATAAATAATCAATATTGTTGCTGTCATTACCTTGTACTCCGTATAATGGAGTTATCTCCAATGCTCCAAGTCCGTGGTCTGCATATTGCAGCATGTTCCACTGCAGGTTATGCTCGTCAACCGCAGATCCTAACCACCACCATCTGGCACCAGGTTTGGCTGTCTGATTCACTACTGGCCATTGCTGTGCGAATGATGTTGTAGTTATGGCAAAAAATGCCAAAACAGTAAATAGCTTATTGTTCATTTGTCTTAATATAATTAGGTTTTTTATTATTCATGATGGTATGGTTCTCCTTTTATAATGGTGCATGCGCGATAAATCTGCTCAGTGAAAATAAGACGTATCATCTGATGGGAGAATGTCATACGTGAAAGGCTTATCTTTTCATTTGCCCTAGAGTAAACAGTTTGAGAAAATCCATAAGGACCACCTATAATAAATACTAGCCTGCGTGCAGTTTGTTGCCGTTTTTGAAGCCAGTTGGCAAATTCAATGCTTCGGAATTCTGAGCCATGCTCATCCATAAGAACTACCGTATCAGATGGCTGTATTATCTTTAGTATCAATTCTCCTTCATTTTCTTTCTGCTGTTCCTCACTTAGATTCTTTGTATTCTTAAGTTCCGGAATTACTGTTATTGTAAAAGACATATAATGTCCAATACGTTCCACATAATCACTTATTCCAACCATGAAATGTTTGTTTATGGTCTTTCCTACAAGTATAAGCTCTGTTTTCATTCTTTAATATCAATAGTATTATATTTGTGCTTACGTTTAGGATTCATTGGAAACCAACCTTTCTCAACGCGTTTCTTCTGAGAAAACAATTCACTAATAGACCATAATAGTGATGCTCCAACAATTCCCAATAGTGATGATATGATGACACTATTTACAAATAAAGCCAAAAGAAGGGTCAAAATGCCACAAACGAGAAACAACCACCATGGACGAGTGCCACAATAATACTCCATTTTAATAACTAACGGATGAAACAATCCGATAATTAGAAAAGTGCTGATGGCGATGATTATGCCGATAAAATGAATTTCCATTTAGATTCGTAATAATTTTTATGCAAATATAATAATTTTCCGTTTATGTGCAAAGTAAAATATCAAATCTCGATGCTATTTAGCAAAATTCCCTATCGTTTTGGTGTTTTCCAAATTATTATTTATATCTTTGTGGCAATATTAATACACAGCGATTATAAATATTTAAACAAAATAATATGGAAAATAACGTTGAACTCATATCATATTGTGAGTCTAAAGCACAACAATGGTTAAGTCCGGCATTTGACGCTGAGACACAGAAATTGGTTCAGTCAATGCTTGATAATTGCGACAAGACTGATCTTGTTGAGTCTTTTTACAAAGATTTGGAATTTGGCACAGGTGGACTTCGTGGTATAATGGGGGCTGGTTCAAATCGTATGAACATCTATACTGTGGGTATGGCTACACAAGGCTTTGCCAACTACATGAAGAAAAACTTTGCTGACCGTAAGGACATTAGTGTTGTCGTATGCTACGATTGTCGAAACAATAGTCGTCTGTATGCTGAGACAGTAGCAAATATATTCTCAGCGAATGGCATCAAGGCATATCTTTTCGATGATATGCGTCCTACTCCAGAATGTTCTTTTGCTATTCGTCATTTTGGATGTCAGGCTGGTGTTAACATAACAGCATCTCACAACCCACGTGAATATAATGGATATAAAGCATATTGGGACGATGGAGCACAAGTCTTGTCACCACACGACACAGGTATTATTGATGAGGTAAACAACGTTAATGTTGCGGATATAAAATTCCAAGGTAATAATGATTTGATTGAGATAATTGGTGAGGAAGTTGACAAATTATATCTCGACAAGATTCATAACATATCAATAGATCCTGCAGCCATTGGGCGTCAGAAAGATCTTAAGATTGTCTACACGCCGTTGCATGGAACAGGTATGATGCTTATTCCGCGTTCACTAAAATTATGGGGTTTCGAAAACGTTCATTGTGTTAAGGAGCAGATGGTAAAGAGTGGTGACTTTCCAACAGTTGTTTCTCCAAATCCAGAAAATGGTGAAGCCTTGACATTGGCCCTGCGTGATGCTAAGGAGATAGACGCTGATATTGTGATGGCTTCTGACCCAGATGCAGACCGTGTAGGTATGGCATGTAAGAATGAAAAGGGCGAATGGATTCTTATTAATGGAAACCAAACATGCCTGCTCTTCCTATATTATATTATTACCAATCGTATCAAGACAGGCAAGATGCAGCCTACAGACTTTATTGTTAAGACAATTGTGACAACAGAGGTAATTCGTAAGATTGCCGAGAAGCAGAACATTGAAATGCGAGACTGTTATACTGGTTTCAAGTGGATTGCACGAGAAATTGCATTATCAGAAGGCAAGAAACAGTATATTGGTGGCGGTGAAGAGAGTTACGGTTTCCTAGCAGAAGATTTTGTTCGTGATAAGGATGCAGTCAGTGCTTGTTCTCTGTTGGCAGAAATTTGCGCTTTCGCAAAAGATCAAGGTAAGACCCTCTATGATTTGCTCATGGATATTTATTTGGAATATGGATTTTCTAAAGAATTCACAGTAAATGTCGTTCGCCCAGGTAAGTGTGGCGCAGATGAAATCAAACAGATGATGACCAACTTCCGTAATAATCCCCCTAAGGAATTGGGAGGTTCTAAAGTCATTTTATGGAAAGATTATCAGACATTGGAACAGACCAATGCTAAGGGAGATAAGGTAAAATTAGATATGCCTAGCACAAGCAATGTCTTGCAGTGGTTTTGTGATGATGATACAAAGATTAGTGTTCGTCCTTCTGGTACTGAACCTAAGATTAAATTCTATATTGAGGTCAAGGGTACAATGAAATGTGCCGGGCATTATGACCGTTGCACTAATGAAAGCAATGATAAAATTATTGCCATAAGGAAATCCCTCAATTTGGATTAATTTACATTGTCATCATTGGACGATTAGTTCTTTGATGGCACATTATGATATAATAAAAGAGGCTATCCTATATGTTTTAGAAAACGATAGGATAGCCTTTCTTTCTCTTGTGTGTCTAGTAAATTTTTCATAACGTATGGATTCAACATGTAAGTGCAAATTTAAAGAATCTCTTTGTAAAAACTTTGAAGTGGATTAGTAAAGTTCAATTTTACTCTTGGTCTTGTGTTAATCTTATATTGACTCATCTTTGTTTGTTTGTGTGTTATCAGCTCGAAGTCTGTTCCATTTAGGAAGGTATTGCCAGACTAATCCATTTTCATTTTTCACGACCCCTTTGTGTCAAGGCGCATGTGGTATACTTGTGGTGTGTAAATTCCGTTCCGTTGTCCGTCGTTATAGTTTTGACATAAGGCTTAAAAGGCTCCAATAGCCAGACAACCGTTAATGCCGTCTCTTTGGCATTTTTACCTTTAGGAAATTTTCTCATGAGAAGAAAGTTGGAGCTTTGTTCAATAAGTGTAAGTATGGCTCCATGGTCGTTTTTGCCGACAATGGTATCCATTTTTCAATCACCGAACCGTTTTCCGTCAGCTTCCTCGGACCGTTCCCTTATGTTCGTCCTATCTGGTATGGGGATGCGCTTGCCACCAATGTGGTGGAATCTGTGTTTCAACCTATGACGGCAGTTCATATAGAGGCTTCCTCCTCCTTGCGTATCATCTTGTATATTGTTTCATGTGAGATGAATACTCCCTCTTAGACCATGCGACCGGATATTTGTCGGGGAGACCATTGCTCTTTGGCCAGCAGTTATAACACTTCTGCTTTCACTTCCTGTCTTATCGTACGGTTGCCAGGGTAGCGGTTTTTATGGTATACGGTATTATGTCGGGCTGTCTTCTGGTGTAATGTCCATGATTTCCACCATTGCGTTTCAGCTCACGCGTTATAGTGGACGGGCTGACTTTTATTACTGACGCAATTCTTGCCTATGGGGGTTGCGAACTCCCAAGTTCATCGGTGTTTCCTGGTATAGATTATAAAATCTTACCAATATCAAGAAATTGCATTTCTATATTGAACTTGCCGTTTGTCAATATATCCTATTGGGAATGACGATAATCATTACTATAAATATAGATAATGGTTATCAAGAATTATGATGATATCATATTGTAAATTCCCTAATAATCGTAAAAAGTTTCTTAAATTATCTGGGTTGAGATGCATTTTTAATATAATTTAGTTGGTAACATTCGCCTCTCTATCAATAAAATTGTACTTTTGCCTCAAATTTATAATTGATAAAAAAATAAATTATGGCAGAATCTATTGATATTCGTGAATTAAATATCCGAATAGAACAGCAGAGCGCTTTCATAACCCAATTGACGACTGGTATGAATCGCGTAATCGTAGGTCAAAGACATCTCATCGATTCATTGCTAATTTCATTGCTGAGTGATGGACATATATTACTAGAAGGTGTACCTGGTTTGGCAAAAACTCTTGCAATCAAGACTCTATCTCAATTGATAGATGCTGATTACAGCCGAATACAGTTCACTCCGGATTTGTTGCCAGCCGATGTTATTGGAACAATGATATATTCGCAGAAAGATGAACACTTTCAAGTAAAGAAAGGTCCGGTTTTTGCCAATTTCGTTTTGGCAGATGAGATCAATCGTGCTCCAGCAAAGGTTCAGAGTGCTTTGCTCGAAGCTATGCAGGAGCATCAGGTTACCATCGGTGACAATACATTCAAATTGCCAAATCCTTTTCTTGTAATGGCCACGCAGAACCCTATTGAGCAAGAGGGCACCTACCAGTTGCCTGAAGCTCAGGTGGACCGCTTTATGTTGAAGGTGATTGTCGATTATCCTACACTCGAAGAAGAGAAACTCATCATTCGCGAGAATATTCAGGGTGGACTGCCAACAGTTACTCCTGTAACCACTTCTGATGAAATTCTTAAGGCGCGTGAGATTGTCAATATGGTGTATCTTGATGAAAAAATTGAACAATATATAGTTGATATCGTATTTGCAAGCCGTTATCCTGAGCGTTATCAGATGCCGGAATTGAAAGATTGTATCACATTTGGCGGTTCTCCACGTGCAAGTATCAATTTGGCAAAGGCTGCACGTGCATACGCATTTATAAAGCATCGTGGCTACGTAGTTCCCGAAGATGTGAGAGCTGTGGCTCATGACGTGATGCGCCATCGCATTGGGCTTTCTTATGAAGCAGAAGCTAGCAATGTGACAAGCGAAGAAATTGTATCTAAGATAATTAATAAGGTGGAAGTACCATAAGGGTTATAATACTTATATGGATACACAAGATATATTAAGGAAAGTACGTAAAATCGAAATTAAGACACGTGGACTGAGTCAGAACATCTTTGCAGGACAATATCATTCGGCATTCAAAGGTCGTGGTATGGCGTTCTCTGAAGTTAGGGATTATCAGTTTGGTGATGATGTCCGTGACATTGATTGGAATGTTACAGCACGTTTCCATCATCCATATGTCAAGGTTTTTGAGGAGGAGCGTGAACTTACAGTGATGCTGCTGATTGATGTTAGTGGATCATTGGAGTTTGGTACTACTCATCAGATGAAACGGGATATGGCTACTGAGATAGCTGCCACATTGGCATTTAGTGCTATACAAAACAATGATAAGATTGGCGTAATATTCTTTTCGGACCGTATTGAAAAATATATTCCACCAAAGAAAGGACGTAAACATATTCTTTATATTATACGTGAAATGTTGGATTTTCATCCAGAAAGTCGCAAGACCGATGTTGGCATGGCTGTGGCATATTTCACAAGAGTGATGAAGCGTAAATGTACGGCTTTTATACTGAGTGACTTCTATACCCGCAAGAATTTCCAGAAAGAGATACAGATTGCCAATTCCAAACATGACGTTGTCGCTATACAAATTTACGATCCTAGGGCTAAAAAACTGCCCGACATCGGATTGTTGAAGGTAAGGGATGCTGAGACCGGGCATGAGATGTTTATCGACACATCAAGCAAAAAATTGCGTCTTGCACACACCCAGTATTGGATGGAGAGAGAAGAAGAACTAAAAGTTACTTTTGCCAAAAGCAATATGGATTGGATTTCTGTTGCCACAAATGACGACTACGTGAAATCAATGATGATGCTTTTTGCTCAACGAAGATAAGATGAAAAGATTTGGAAATATTATATTATGTTTGTTGATCGTCATGAATGTGGCAGCTCAAGTGACGGTGGAGTCAAAGATTGATTCTGTCTCAATATTAATTGGGCAGCAAACTCACATGACTGTTGGAGTGATTGCTCCTAAAGGTCAGAAAATTATTTTTCCTATATATAAACATTCTCAATATATTACATCTGGTGTAGAGGTCCTCAGTGCGACTGATGAGGAAACTGCGGATGTTGATGACAATCATGTAAAAGTTACGAAAACATTCACTTTGACTTCTTTTGATGAACATCTGTATGCCATACCTGGAATAAAAGTGAAAGTTAATGGCAAAACGTTTAATGGAAATCCACTCGCCCTGAAAGTTGTGACGGTGGATGTAGATACACTGCATCCCAATCGATTCTTTCCACAGAAGGATGTACAGAACAACCCTTTTAAGTGGGGTGAATGGAGTGGAATATTTTGGTTGAGCGTTTTAATGTTAATATTATGTGTCGCAGGATATTATTTGTTAATTCGTTTGCATGAGAATAAACCGATAATTACTCGTATACATATAGTAAAGAAGATATTGCCCCACCTGAAAGCTCTTACTGAAATAGATCGACTTAAGGCTGAGCGTATGAAAATTACGGAAAATCCGAAAGAGTATTATACTAAATTGACCAACACACTGCGTCAGTATATTGAAGAGCGTTTTGGATTCAATGCGATGGAGATGACTTCATCTGAGATTATTGAAAGTCTGAATGTCACTGGTGACAGAACAATGATTGATGAACTCAAGGAACTCTTCCAGACAGCAGACCTTGTGAAATTTGCCAAGTATTCTACACTCATAAATGAAAACGACTTGAATCTTGTAAATGCGATAAACTTCATAGACCAGACTAAACTTGATGGGCAGACCACAACAGAGAAGATTGTGCCGAAGTTGAGTGAAGAAGACATGCACACTAAGAAGGCGCGTACTACAATAAAGATATTTATATATGTTATAATTTTAGTTATTATATCTTTGCTTGTATATGTCATTTACCAGACCTCGCAGCTGTTGATGTAAAATGATTAATTATGGAATTTGCTAATAAAGAATATTTTCTGCTACTGCTACTGTTGATACCATATATATTATGGTATTTCCTGTACCGAAAGAAGAGTGAGCCCACTATGCAGATGAGTGATACATATGCGTACCGCTTTGCACCTAAGAGTTGGCGCATTAGGATAGTTAATCTGCCAATGCTTTTGCGATGCATAACATTTGTGCTTATTGTTATCATTCTTGCGCGTCCTCAAACACATAACTCATGGGACAACAAATCTGTTGATGGTATAGATATTATGTTGTCTATGGATGTCTCTACATCTATGCTTGCAGAGGATTTAAAGCCGAATCGCATTGAAGCAGCCAAGGAAGTGGCCGCTGAATTTATTGCTGGTCGGCCAAATGATAACATAGGGTTGACTATTTTTGCAGGAGAGGCATTCACTCAGTGTCCAATGACTACAGACCATTCCTCGTTGTTGAATCTATTGCAAAATGTGCGTACTGATATTGCTGCTAGGGGGCTTATACAGGATGGGACTGCCGTCGGTATGGGGCTTGCGAATGCTGTGAGTCGTTTGAAAGATTCACAGGCCAAGAGCAAAGTGGTTATTCTGCTTACTGATGGTTCTAACAATATGGGTGACTTATCGCCAATGACAGCTGCGCAAATAGCAAAGAGCTTGGATATAAGGGTTTATACTATTGGTGTTGGAACCAATAAGGTGGCTCCTTATCCGATGCCAGTAGCAGGTGGTGTACAATATGTGAATATTCCAGTGGAGATTGACACACAAACACTGAGCGACATTGCCGTGACGACACAGGGGAACTTTTATCGTGCTACAAACAACAGACAGTTAAAACAGATTTATAAGGATATTGATAAATTGGAGAAGACCAAGATGAACGTTAAGAAATTTTCGAAGCGTTATGAGGCATACCAACCATTTGCCATAGCTGCAATATTCTCATTGCTATTAGAAATTCTCCTCCGCAATACCATATTACGCCGTATCCCGTAAAATAAATTTATTATTGCATAAAAAGGAAAAAGATGTTTAGATTTGAAGACCCAATATACCTCTGGCTGTTGCTAATCATTCCTGTTATGGCTTTGATTAGATTTATTGGATGGAGAAAAAGACAAAACAAACTGAATAAGTTTGGCAATCCCAAACTTCTGGCGTGTTTGATGCCGGATGTTTCGAAATACAGGCCTAGTGTTAAGTTTTGGCTTGTCGAGACTGCATTGGCATTATTAATAATGTTGCTTGCACGTCCACAGATGGGAACAAAGATTTCACATGAGAAGCGTAACGGAATAGAGACTATTATTGCACTTGACATAAGCAATTCTATGATGTGCGAAGATGTGGTTCCTTCCCGTTTGGAAAAGAGCAAACTGCTTGTCGAAAACCTTGTGGACCATTTTACAAATGACAAGATTGGTCTTATCGTTTTTGCGGGTGACGCTTTTGTTCAGTTGCCTATAACAAGCGATTATGTATCGGCTAAAATGTTTTTGCAGAACATAGACCCCTCACTCATTGCCACGCAAGGCACAGATATTGCTCATGCTATAAATTTGGGTATGAATAGCTTCACTCAGCAGGATAAAGTTGGCAAGGCTATTATTGTCATCACAGATGGAGAAGATCATGAGGGTGGGGCGATTGAAGCAGCACAGGCAGCTAAGAAGAAGGGCATAAATGTTTATATACTTGGGGTGGGCAGTACACAAGGAGCACCTATACCAACTGGTAGCGGCGGCTATATGAAGGACAATACAGGCCAGACTGTCGTGACAGCACTTAACCAGCAAATATGTCAGCAGATTGCTCAGGCTGGAAGTGGAACATATATCCATGTGGACAACACTAGCGATGCGCAAGAGAAGTTGAATGATGAACTTACCAAGTTGCAGAATGGAGAGACTGATAGTGTAATATATAGTGAATATGATGAGCAGTTCCAGGCCTTTGGCATATTGATAGTACTTCTCCTAATCATTGAAATATGTGTACTGGAGAGTAAGAACCCTTTGTTGAAAGAAATTAGGTTGTTTAAGAGAAAATGAGCTATAGTTCTGAAAAAATATGATGATGAACAGATATATTAAATATGCGATAATTAGCATAGTCTGTGCAATTAATGGTGTAAGTACCGTATTTGCACAGGGCGATAGACAATTTATACGTCATGGCAATCGTCTTTATCATGAGCAAAAATTCGATAAAGCTGAGGTGGAATATCGTAAGGCTGTATCCAAAAATGCCCAAAATTCGCAGGCTCTTTACAACTTGGGATGTGCTTTGATGATGCAACAGAAAGACTCTGCCGCAATAATTCAATATCAGAATGCTGGCAAAATGGAAACCAGCAAGATACGCAAGGCTAAGGTTTACCATAATATCGGCGTAATATGTCAGAATCACCAGATGTATGGAGATGCGATAAAGGCTTATGAGGAGTCTCTGCGTAATAATCCAAATGATAATGAGACCCGTTATAATCTTGCCCTATGCAAACGCCAGCAGAAAAATCAAAAACAAAAAGATGGTGGTCGCAAAGATAACAAGAAGGAAAACAAGAAGGATAAAAACAAGGACAAAAACAAGGATAAGCAAGATAAAAATAAAGACCGACAAAAACAAGAACGTCCAAAAGAGCAAATGAGTAAGGAGAATGCCGAACAACTGCTCAACGCTGCAACTCAAGAGGAAAAGGCTACCCAACAACGATTGAAAAAGGCAATGCAGCAGCCGAGTAGAAAACAGTTACAGAAAAATTGGTAATATACAATATTAACGTTGGAAGAAAATTGATAAAGATATGAGGAAATTTATACTTTCGTATTTGTTGATGTTTGCGGCCATAGTGATTCAGGCACAATCCATTTCTGTGTCTGCGCCTTCGCAAGTGTCATTGGGCGAAAACTTCCGTATCTCTTATACAGTAAACACTCAGGATGTGGAGGATTTTAGAGCAGGTAACATACCTTCTGCTTTTGAAGTTATTGCAGGCCCATATACATCTTCTCAGTCTAGTTATCAGATGGTGAATGGACATACTAGTTCTTCATCATCCGTTACGTATACTTATACTTTATATGCTGGGAAGAATGGAACTTATTCCATACCGTCTGCTCATGTGCGAATTGGTGGAAGAACAATTGCATCACGTCCAATCAAAATTACGGTATCGGGTTCTGCACACAACTCAAACAATTCGCCCAAGATGCATGACGAGGATGATGGACAGCCGCAAATGCGAGCTGCAGGAAGCGTAGTGTCCGGCAAAGACCTATTTATCAAGGTGAGCGCCAATAAGCGTCGAGTACATGAGCAAGAGCCTGTGCTACTTACATATAAGGTATACACAACAGTAGACCTAACTCAGCTAGAAGGCAAAATGCCTGACCTGACAGGTTTTCATACACAGGAAGTTCCGTTGCCACAACAGAAGAGTTTCCATGTGGAGCGTGTAAACGGCAAGACATATCGTTGTGTGACATGGAGTCAATATGTGATGTATCCTCAGATGACAGGAAAACTCACAATCCCGAGCATAACATTTAAGGGTATTATTGTTCAACAGAACCGTTCGGTTGATCCTTTCGAAGCTTTCTTCAATGGCGGTTCTGGATATGTAGAGGTCAAGAGAAATATCGTGGCTCCAAGTGTCTCAATACAAGTGGATGCTCTTCCCAAGCGTCCTGCAAATTTCTCTGGTGGTGTTGGTAGATTTAATATTTCAGCTCAACTTAATAAGAAGGAAGTAAAAGCTGGCAATCCTATATCATTGCGTGTCGTTATTTGTGGAACAGGTAACTTAAAGTTAATCAAACAGCCAGTGGTAAATTTCCCTAAGGATTTTGACAAGTATGATGCCAAAATTACAGACAAGACAAAACTGACGGTAAATGGTGTGGAAGGTAATATGGTATATGATTTCCTTGCTGTGCCTCGTAATCAAGGTAAATATACGATACCGTCAGTTGAACTTACATATTATGATACGAGTGTGAACCAATACAAGTCAATAAAGACCCAACCATTTAATATTATTGTAGATACGGGTGATGGTAAGTCTGCGGATATGTCTGATTATAGTGAGGATAAGAACCAGGACATACATTCATTGAAGACAGAAAACGCCGAAAACATCGAACTGCATGCAATAGATGAATCATTCTATGGTTCTACTGAATATTGGATATGTCTGCTTTTCCCGTTAATATCATTTATTACATTACTCATAATATTCCGCAGACGGGCTATTGAAAATGCGGATATGGTAAAGATGCGTGGTAAAAATGCCAATAAAGTTGCTACCAAGCGTTTGCGCAAGGCGAACAAATTAATGTTACAAGGCAAACAAAACGAATTCTATGATGAAGTTTTGCGTGCGCTTTGGGGATATGTAGGCGATAAACTCAATATGCCGGTTGAGAAGCTTTCTCGTGAAAATATTTTTGATAACCTTCAACAGCATTTTGTGAACCAAATAACTATCGATAAGTTTGTCTGTGCTTTGGATGAGTGCGAGTACGAACGCTATGCACCTGGTAATGTTTCTGGCAACATGAGTAAGACTTTCGAATCGGCAATGAATGCTATTATGAAGATAGAAGATGCGATGAAACAAAATAGAAATACTGGTCATCATTCTGATAAGATGATTATAATTTTTATGCTAATTATGTTGATACCCGCTTCGGCTTTCAGCATAACCATGCAAAATGCTGACACTGAATATAAAAAAGGAAACTATCAGCAGGCAATAAAGGATTATAATGAACTTCTACAAAAGGGTGTGAGTGCAGATTTGTACTATAATCTTGGTAATGCCTACTATCGTTCAGACAATATCACGAAGGCTGTGATTTCATATGAACGTGCATTGAGACTTTCTCCTGGTGACTATGACATACGGTTCAATCTTCAGTTTGCCCGCAGCAAAACCATTGATAAAATTGCTCCGGAGAGTGAAATGTTTTTTGTGACATGGTATCACTCATTAGTCAATTTCACGAATGTGGACAATTGGGCGACTACCTCCATTGTTTCCATAGTACTGGCGCTGTTGCTTGTATTGATGTATCTCTTTGGACCAAGAGTTATTTTCCGTAAAATAGGCTTCTTTGGTGCCATAGGATTCTTTATCTTGTTTGTCTTTAGCAATATTTTCGCATATCAACAGAAACAGCAATTGAAGAATCATATAGGTGCTATTGTAATTGCCCCATCTGTAAGTATTAAAAAGACTCCAGCCAATAATGGTACAGACCAATTTATCATACATGAGGGTACACGGGTCAATATTACAGATAAGGGTATGAAAGATTGGCGTGGTGTGCGTTTGGATGATGGACGCGAAGGATGGTTGCCAACAAATAAAATTGAAGAAATATAGGAATATGGATATATATTCACTAGTTGAATTAGACCAACATGTATTTGCTGCGCTCAATGGCAGCGACTCTCTGTTTTTCGATGGAGTGATGACAACACTCACATCGGGATTCACATGGATACCACTCTATATATCACTGCTTTATCTGATAATTAAAAATAATGAGACTATGGCTCAGATTGTACTCATTATAGGATGTTGCTGTCTGTGTATTTTTCTAGCAGAAGGTATGTCCGATTTTATTATAAAACCATTGGTTGGAAGATTGAGACCAAGCAATGACCCATTGATAAAGTATACTGTTGACATTGTAGATAATGTGCGTGGTGATGCATATGGCTTCTTTTCTGCTCACGCCGCCAATACCTTTTCTATTGCGACATTTTTTTGTTTGCTTGTACGGAACAAGTTGCTAAGTACATGTCTGATAGTGTGGTCGCTCATCAATTGTTATACTAGAATATACTTGGGACTGCATTATCCTGGAGATATCTTGTGTGGATTGATTTGGGGAGTGATTGTAGGTGTTGTAGTATATATTCTATATCATAAGATTTATTTTAGAATAAGTCCCAAATTGAATTATATATCTACACAATACACTAGTACGGGTTATAGCCTAATAGATATTGATGTTGTGATTAGTATACTGATGTTTTCATATTGCTATGCAATCATCGTGGGATTAATAATATAATGATGGAAACAAAACATATAAGGATTAGTGATTACAATTACTCTCTTCCAGATGAGAGAATTGCGAAATTCCCAATATCACAACGTGACCACAGCAAATTGCTGATCTATAGACACGGTGATGTGAAAGAGGACATTTTTTACAATTTGCCGCAATATTTGTTTAAAGGTGCATTGATGATATTCAATGATACTAAGGTTATTCAGGCCCGCATACATTTCCGAAAGGAGACAGGAGCGCAAGTTGAGGTATTTTTATTGGAGCCAGTAAAACCAACAGATTATGAACTGATGTTTCAGACCACTGGTCATTGTGCATGGCTGTGCATGGTCGGTAATTTTAAAAAATGGAAAGAAGGCAAATTGCAGCGCGAATTTGTGATTAATGGTCATCAACTCACATTGACAGCAAATCGTTATAAAGAGTCTGTTGCTGCTAATGCTAGTAGCCATTGGGTGAATTTTGATTGGGACAATGACAATGTATCATTCGCAGAGATACTTGAGGCTGTGGGCGAGTTGCCTATTCCTCCATACTTAAATCGTGAGACACAAGAGAGTGACAAAACCACTTATCAGACAGTTTATTCCAAAATAATGGGTAGTGTGGCAGCCCCAACAGCGGGCTTGCATTTCACTGATGCCGTGCTTAGTGACCTTGATAAACATGGTATAGACCGTGAAGAATTGACTTTACACGTTGGTGCTGGGACTTTCAAGCCAGTGAAGAGCAAAGAGATTGAAGGGCATGAGATGCACACTGAGTATATATGTGTGCATCGTAAGACGTTGGAAAAACTAATAAAACACGATGGTAAGGCAATAGCAGTTGGTACTACTAGTGTCCGCACGTTAGAAAGTCTGTACTTCATTGGAGTGAAACTGGCTCACAATTCTGATGCAAGTGAAGAGGAACTGCATGTGAATCAGTGGGAGCCCTACGAAAATAATTATAGTCTCTCTGCTGTTGATGCAATACAAAATGTGTTGGATTATTTGGACCGCAATGAATTGCCAGCCTTGCATACAAGCACGCAAATAATAATAGCCCCTGGCTACAAATACAATATTGTGAAGATGTTAATAACAAATTTTCATCAGCCACAAAGCACGTTATTATTACTAGTCAGTGCTTTTGTTAACGGAGACTGGCACAAGATTTATGACTATGCATTATCCCATGACTTCCGTTTTTTGAGCTATGGAGACAGCTGTTTGCTTATTCCATGAAAATATTAGTTAATTAAGAACTATTAATATATGAAAATAGGAGATCGAGTCAGATTTTTAAGCGATATTGGTGGCGGAAAAGTTGCTGGCTTCAAAGGAAATAATATAGTGTTGGTTGAGGATGAGGATGGATTCCAAATCCCTACACCAATTAATGATGTTGTGTTAATAGACGATGATGATTACCGCACATCACGAATTGTAAACAATAAATTGGGGAGTGCATCTCGGAAGTCTAAATCAGTTTCATCGTTAACAGACAGCCGTTCAATAAAGGCGAAGATGAAAGACGGCATTGATAATGCCGTATCTATGAATGACGAAGATTATGACCTATCTGAAAAGGAAATAACATTCCGAAAACCGGCAGAAGAGCGCAAAGGTGGAAATCTTCTTTCTGCGTATTTGGCATTTGTACCAATTGATATTTTGGAAGTGACTAATACTCGTTTTGAGTTATATTTCATTAATGATAGCAATTATTACATCCACTACACGTATCTTGCTGCCGATGGTTCAAATTGGACCATGCGTTCACATGGCGAGGTCATGCCTAATACAAAGTTGTTCATTGAAGAGTTTGGTCGTGATGCGCTCAATGATTTGGGCCATGTTGCTATACAGATGATGGCATACAAGTATAATCAGGCATACATCATCAAGCCCTTGGTTGATGTTCAGTTTCGAATTGACCCAGTAAAATTTTACAAGTTGCATACATTTCAGCCTAATGACTTTTTCGAGATTCCTGCGTTACTGTATACAATTGTTGAAAACGATAATATAACACGCCCGCTTGTTGTAGATCCGAAGAAACTTAAAGCGGAGATGTATAAACAGGCAGACCATACTGATTCCCATTCTCAGACAAGCAATAATCAGACATTTAATCACCGTTATGCTGACCGGAATCATAAGGAAAATCCATTTATGGCACGCCGTCGTGGAGGTGAGGATGTGGTTGTCGTGGATCTTCATGCTGGTGATATCCTTGATAGTACGGCAGGCATGGAACCGGGTGATATTTTGAATTACCAGTTGAAAGTCTTTCGTGAAACTTTGGCCGATTATGGCAGCACCAAAGGACAGAAGATTGTCTTCATTCACGGAAAGGGTGAGGGCGTGTTGCGACGTGCTATAATTAACGAATTGAGCTATCGTTACAAGAGTTACACTTATCAGGATGCCAGTTTTCAGGAGTATGGTTATGGTGCAACCCAAGTGACTATCAAATAATTTCCCAATTTTCCATAATAAAAGAATAAGTTATGAATCACGGATTTATCAAAGTTGCCGCCGCTGTTCCTGCTGTACGTGTTGGTGATTGTAAATACAATGTGGAGCAGATGGAATCGCTCATCATTCAGGCGCAAGGAGCAGGAGTTGAAATTATCTTGTTCCCGGAACTCTCTATTACAGGCTATTCATGTCAGGATTTATTCCGTCAAACTATGTTATTGGATGCTGCAGAGACGTCGATAATGATGTTGCTCGATTTCACGCGCCAGCTCGATATCGTTTCCATAGTTGGTTTGCCTATTGTGGTGGGTGGGTTATTACTCAACTGTGCTGCTGTCATTCAGAAAGGACAACTATTGGGTTTGGTCCCCAAGACATATTTACCAAACTATAACGAATTTTATGAGAAGCGATGGTTCGCTTCGTCTCAAGATTTGCGCCCAACGGAACTTCGTTTTGCTGGTGCAAAGATTATAGTTACTCCAGATATACAGTTATTCCGTACATGTGATGGTGTTCTGTTTGGAATCGAGATATGCGAGGATGTATGGGCACCAACACCCCCAAGTAACAATCTAGCATTGGCCGGTGCAGACATCATTTTTAACCTCTCGGCAAGCGATGAGTTAATTGACAAACATGCATATCTGAAAAGCTTGCTCGCTCAGCAGAGTGCCCGCACCATGTCTGGATATGTTTATAGTGGCTGCGGATTTGGCGAGAGTACACAAGATGTAGTATATGGCGGCAATGCAATCATATATGAAAATGGCAGTCTCATGTGTGAGGGTGAGAGATTTTCCTTGACCCCACAGACAGTAACTGCTCAGATAGATGTGGAACGTTTGCGTGGTGAACGGCGAAATAACTCTACGTTTGTGAATGCGCAGCGCAATGTTAAGTTTTCAATCCAAAACACGAAATCAGAAATACTTATCACCAATTGCCGCAGCATAGAGCCACGTGACTTTGTGCTGGAACGTGAAATCGACCCACATCCGTTTATCCCGAAAACAGACGAAATGGTAACCAGTTGTTGTGATATATTCAATATTCAAGTGATGGGACTTGCCAAACGTATTGTACATACTCGTAGCGAGCGTGTCATCGTAGGTATTAGCGGCGGATTGGATAGTACATTGGCCTTGCTTGTATGTGCTAAGACATTTGACAAATTGCAGATACCTCGTACTGGAATTGTCGGAGTCACCATGCCCGGCTTTGGAACTACAGATCGCACACATTCTAATGCTTTGAGTCTAATGAAGAGTCTTGGCGTGTCAATACGTGAAATTAGTATTGATTTAAGTGTCTCACAACATTTCAAAGATATAGACCATGATGTCCATGTTCATGATGTAACATACGAAAATAGTCAGGCTCGCGAGCGCACGCAGATACTTATGGACTTGAGTAATCAACTTGGCGGACTTGTCATCGGAACTGGCGATCTCTCAGAATTGGCTCTAGGATGGGCCACATATAATGGCGACCATATGAGCATGTATGGTGTCAATGCTAGCATACCAAAAACACTTATAAAATATCTCGTACAATACGTAGCTGACAATGAAGTGGATGCAGAGTCAAGTGCCACTCTGGCAGATATTATCGACACACCGATAAGCCCAGAATTGATTCCTGCTGATGATAATGGTGAAATCAGGCAGAAGACAGAAGACCTTGTGGGACCTTATGAATTGCATGATTTTTTCATCTACTATTTTCTGCGATTTGGTTTCCGTCCGTCAAAGATATATCTTTTGGCAAAGCGCGCTTTTAATGGTACTAATGCTGGCACGAATTCATATACCAATGATGTAATCAAGCATTGGTTACGCATATTTGTCATAAGATTTTTCAATCAGCAATTCAAACGTTCCTGTCTTCCTGACGGTCCAAAGGTTGGTAGTGTGAGTCTAAGCCCCCGTGGTGATTGGCGTATGCCATCAGATGCTACTAGTGTTATTTGGATTAATGATTGTGATGCTCTTTGAGACCGTGAAACAGAGAATTCTCAATTTATTGACAAAAAATGACCGATTTGGGTTAA
>OBMA010000393.1_pt1 | contig 25547 bp, 21 predicted proteins | sample 1539141 | NCBI WGS metagenome assembly OBMA01 (sample SAMEA3991484, study PRJEB22521) | metagenome | biome: anthropogenic terrestrial biome; feature: sewage plant; material: raw primary sludge | place: Sweden | collected 2012-09-26
CAATGGCAACTCTCTGCTGTTCACCACCTGATAACTGCGAAGGGAAATTCCCTATTCTGTCAGATAATCCCACAGCTTCTATTGTCTTAACAATATCAAGAGGGTCTTTACATATCTGCGTTACCAATTCAACATTTTCTTTGACAGTAAGATTCTGTACAAGATTATAGAACTGGAAAATAAAACCCAGATTCTTTCTCCTGTATTCAGACAGTCCCGAAGACTTGAGCTCGACGATCTCATTTCCATCAACTCTTACAGAACCATCATCCGGTATATCAAGCCCACCGATACAGTTCAAAAACGTTGATTTTCCAGATCCGCTCCGGCCCTGGATCACGCACATCTGACCCTCATCTACGCTTGTCGATATCCCTTTCAGGACTTCTGTGTAACTGCCATTCTTTCCATAACTTTTCTTTAATCCTTTGATCTCCAGATACATCTTTCTCCTCCTTGCTTAAATCCGCACATTGTGATCAATTTCACGCATGCCATATGACTGTAAAGATCTGCACTTCGCCATGCGTTTACTCATCTGTCTATTTGTCTGTCCGGTTGTCTGTCTGCCCGGATGTCTATTAGCCTATCTGTCTGAATATATACGTGACATAACGGTGTTATGTTGGTGTTTTAAAATAAGAGGGGCGCCACTCCCTCTTCTTATTACTGAAACATACCGTTCCAGCCCGCAAGCAGATACTTAAATATCTCCTGCATATACTTCATTGCTTTCTTCTCGTCAGTTTCATGTGTGATGAGATGCACAAATACATCGATCTGCATGTGTGACAGCCAATGAATAATGTAATCGTCAATGCTCTTACTACCATTCATCTCACACATCTTATCCATAAGTACCCGGTAGTGTGATTGTGTGACATCAACAAACGTATCAACGATATTCTCGTATTTTGAACCCTGCGCTTTCGTCAGGACGAGCAGAACTTCATCGTAATACTGATACATGCAGTGAATGACTGCGGCTGCACTATCCATATCATCCGAATAATCCTCATGCTGTACCCTGCGGATCGATTCAATGCCAAGTTCGACCTGATAATGATTTTTCGCCACTTCCATGATCTTTTCGACCGGTACTTTCACGATCTCATCAAAGAGATCCTCTTTACCATTAAAGAAGAAATATAAGGCGCCGGTTGTCACACCTGCATTTTTACATATAGTCCGTAATGATGCCTGCATATATCCCTTCGCGATAAATTCTGTTTTCGCGCTCTCCAGCAGTTTCTGCCTGGTCTCTTTATCTTCGCTCATATTCCGCACCCTGGAAACATCCAAATGTCAGTAGCACTTTCAGATTGTCTTGCTGCACATAACGCTGTTATGTTGGCGATATTTATAATATAACTAAAATCAGATCCTGTCAAACCTCGTAATGTAGGTGCTATAGTAATATGTTATTTGTTTCAAAAAAATCATTTTCTACCTGTTAGTGGCTGGCGGAATTAGCCACCGCGGATATTGCTGATCTAGCTTTCGCATGGTATTGTGATCGCATCTTATGAAAATGTGATTGATGTAAAGGAGAACAAAATATGGCACTTACAAATGATGATCTGCTTTCAATCTCAAATTTAATGGATGATAAACTATCACCTATCGAAAATCGAAGCCCGCTGAACAAACGAATCCTATCGAATTCCATTTGATATCACTTACACTTTTAACCTGCTTTTCTTCTTTTTGACATTCTGACAATTTCATCGGTCTGTTATAATACTTACATTCAAAGACATCATATCCATCTGCCCTCACTTACGCGTCTGCTCTGTTACTCGCATCTGCGTTCATCATACTGATTTCTCCTGCTGAATTTTCGCTGAATTATTTTTCACTGAATTTATTTTCAGTAAAATCCGTGATGGTATATAAGTCAATCTTTGACCTCGTTTCTATATCTTCGTTGACCTCGTTTCTATATCTTCTGCCAATTTGCAAGGCTCTCCCGCATGTACCCGGCAACATCAAAATCATAGACTTTCCGCAGGCTCTCAGACGTGAGCACTTCATCAGCCTTCCCGTACGAAACGATGCGTCCGTCCTTCATAAATATCAGATTATCCGCGATCTGCATTGCAAGATTTATATCGTGGAAGACCCCGATCACTGTATGCCCATCTTCCTTAGACCACTTCTGCAAATAAGAGACGAGTTCCTGCTGATGCTTTAGATCAAGGTGATTTGTCGGTTCATCAAGAAGTATGACCGGTGCGTCCTGCGCAAATGTGCGTGCAAGATACACCCTCTGCAGTTGACCACCCGAAAGCTCCGTTATCCTGCGGTCTTTTATATCAAGAAGATTCGTTGTCTCAAGACACTTCATCACCGCGTCGCGGTCACCATCTGAATTCCCGCCAAATCTCTTCTCGCTGTGAAGGTAACGACCAAGCATTACCGTTTCATATACGGTATAGGAAAAGAACATGTCTGAAAACTGCGACATCATCGAAACGTCTGAGGCTATCTCTTTCCTTTTCATTTTCCGAAGATCATGTCTGTCTAATAGTATCTGCCCGCTGTACGGAAGAAGTCCCGTCATTGTCCTAAGAAGTGTCGTCTTGCCGCAGCCGTTTTCGCCAAGTATGCAGACGTTGCGACCGGCAGGAAGCCTGATAGATATGTCGTGAAGTACATTATTTGTATCGTAGCCAGCACAGACATTTTTCAATTCGAAACAGTTGATTTCAGTATGATCCGATGCGGCAGATACACGGTCTTCAACACTCATTTTATCTAAATTATCATGTTCAGTTTTATATTCCGCCATCATCACGCCTCCTTCCTGTCTTTATGAAAGAAGATATACATGAAGAACGGTGCTCCAATAAGTGCTGTCACTGCACCGACAGGCACCTCGACAGGCGCGGCGATAGTGCGTGAGATAAGATCAGCAACCGCCATAAATGAACCGCCAAACACTGCTGCCATAGGAATAGTCACGCGGTGCGCCGGTCCGAATATCCGCCTTACGACATGCGGCGCAATAAGATCGATAAATCCAATGACACCGGCAAAACATACCGCCGTACCTGTCATTGCTGCTGATATCACAAGCAGTGTCATCTTTACTTTATGAGTATCAACGCCTATCGTCATCGCCTGTTCATCGCCGAAAGTAAGGATATCCATTTCACGAGAGTATAGCGACAGAAGTACAGTTCCGATAAGGCATACTGGAAAAAGCACCGACACGTGGTACCATGTCCGCGACGAAAATGACCCCATCGTCCAGACTGTGAGCTGCTGGATATGCTGCTTGAACATTGCGGAAATAAGAGTAAGTATCGCATTTACAAATAGTGAAAGAACCATCCCGACAAGGATGATCGTCTGATTATGCATGTTCCTGTCAAGTCTTTCGGAAAAACCTATCGCCAGAAGAACTGTCGCAAGTCCGAAAACAAAAGCTGTAAGAGGCAATGTAAGAGATCCTATAAGCGGAAGTGAAAAACCGCTCACAATTATTATCGCTGCGCCGACAGACGCGCCGGATGAGACGCCGAGCGTATATGACGATGCAAGCGGATTCTGCAGCACACTCTGCATCACAGTCCCGCTGACCGAAAGCGCCGCTCCAACGAGAAATGCAGTAAGTACACGCGGCACTCTTATTTCCCAAAAGATAGAGACCGTATTGGCTTCTATGCCATCCGCAAGACTCACGCCAAATAGTTTATTCATGAAGATGGAGCATGACTGCGCCGGCGAAATATAAACAGACCCCACCCCGATACTGACGAGCAGTGCTAAGACTGCCGCCAGTATAGAGATGAGGACTTTTACTGTACATGTTCTATTATTTTCCGTATACTTCATACCTTTATAGCCATAATTCTGACTCCCTGATAATGCATATAATCAAAATATCTGATTCAATATTATTTTATAGTGGCAATTCACTCTGTCTTCAAGTCTGCATATTCATCAGGATATACCGCCTTTGCCATCTGGGCAAGTGCCTTCACGATATCTTCGCTTGGCATCATGACTGAAGCATTGTCTATGTAGTAAACTTCCTTATTCTTGACTGCGTTCACATTCTCCCAGCCTTTAAGAGCAAGGATAGATGAAACAGGATCTTTCTCTGCATCTGTGCCTGTAAGTATAACGTCAGGATTTTTCGCAACAGCATCTTCATCCGTGACAGATATCCAGCTCTCCTGATCACCAAGGATGTTCTTTGCACCGATAAGACTTATCATCTCGTCAATATAAGTGTCTTTTCCAACTGAGTAAATAGAAGGCGAACCACTTATCTCGAACAGGACTGTCTTCTGCTTGTCGGCCGGGCTAGTCTTTCCGATAGCGGCGATCTCATCGATAGAAGCCTGCATATCAGAAACGACCTTTTCACCCTTCTCATCTTCGCCTACGCATGAAGCGACAAACTTTATATCATCCTGAATACCGCTGATGCTTGAACTGCTCGGTATATCCGCAACACAGACACCGGCCTGTCTTACTGATGCAAACGCATCAGTGCCGTCAGATGAGCTCATCCCTGAAGTAAATACGATATCAGGTTTAAGTGAGACTATCTTCTCGCAGTCAGGTGACATCATATCGAACTGCGGGATTCCATCCGGAAGATCCGTTACGTACTGCGGTGAATATGTATCGCACGCAATGATCTTATCGCCAAGTCCAAGATCACACAGCATCTCTGTTTCAGCCGGTGAAAGCGATATGATTGCATTTATTGTATCCGGAACCGTTATCTCATTTCCACTACGATCTTTTGAAGGCTTCCCTGCTGTCTCAGTTGAAGCTGCAGTTGATGAACCTGCTTCTGTAGATGAGCCTGATGCCTGAGTCTCTGCTGATGCAGTTGTAACGGCAGAAGATTCTGCTACGCTCACCTGCGATGATGCTGTGTTTCCTGCTGCCCCTGTGCTTCCACAGCCTGTCATTCCGAGAGTAAGTGATGCTGCGATTATCGCTGCCGCAGCTCTGTTAAATACTCCGTTCAAAAATCTCTTCTTCATAAATCTCTCCTCCCTGTCAGCACACATCTTCTCTATAATATTCAGGACGTGCAATGACAGCAAGGCTCGTTGGCATAACGCATCATAATAATATAATCATGATCGTATACACAAAAAAACATGCTGCCTGCCTGTCTTTTTCCAAAGTTACAACTCCGCCAGCTGAAATACAGATTCCATTTCTAACGGTAATATCCTTCAAAAAAAGACAGACACACAGCACAAAACAATCCCGTTTATCAAAGCACTTCCCAGATTCCGGAGAAGATTTCATGCTATCCGCATAAGGCAGCATTCTGACTTAAGACTTATGATCATTGTCTATCACAGTAGCGGCTCTGCGAGGCATCTCACCTCATTCCCTGCAATATGCGTACTTTCTATTCATTTTTTTATTAACACATGGATATTATCATCCATCATCTGTAAAGTCAAACGTTCGCATATATTCATTCTGAGCTAATTATTCAGAGCATCATAACACAATTGATACTTTTAACATCACATCATTTAACAGATGCTCATAACCATCATCTTGCTTTTGAGTTCTTCTGCCAATCCGTATAATTCGGGATCGACGTATCAAAAGCAGTAGAATATTCAGAATTGTCTGATGTCTGAGCGCTTATAATAAATGTCTTACTGTCAACATATTCTGCGCTGATTATCTTTGTTACCTGCGAATTCTGCTCTGTCAGATCATATGTCTTTCCAAGGACAGTAAACTTCGTTCCGCTTACCGTAAGTGCAGGTCTGTAATCTATCCCGTTTTTACTGGCTACCGTGCTAAGTTCCCATGACGGATCAAGGTTCTTATTAACATGGACAACAAAACTCAGTGAGCTGGATACTGACTTATCTGATATTCCTGTCTCATTTAAGGTTATAAATGTATCCCCTTCTTTTAACCCTGCAAATACAAAATACCTTACCCCAAGTCCATCAGAGCCATTCAGTGCCTCGGGATTGACCGGATATGCGACAAATGAATCAGATACGAATCCAAGGACTGATGGATCTTTTACTTCAGCCGTCCATATGGACATCTTTCCCTCGCTTATCGGGAACGCAAACTGATGCGCACTGAGCGTCGGAGCTGATTTGGCATAGATCTTCGATCCGTCCTTGTTTAATACATCCGCAGCTTTGGCTGTCCTTGCGGACGCCATAAAAGTAAATGCTGCCATAGCCATTATGACTATTCCTGTAACCACCCGTTTGATACATTGCTTGTTTTTCATGTAATACCTCCTTCGTTATCTTGCTGTTAATATGCTCTGAAGACTCGATACCCCGATTGCCTGTGCCGCCTGTGCCTGTATAGCTGCAGAATCAGCCTGCTGATACCATGACCAGCCAAGCTTATGCGATGTATCAAGATTGCAGACACCATTTGCAAGCCCTTGCCCGATTTCGCCTGCATCATCCTGTTCACGTGAAAGGATAAATCCGTCTATATGCTGATTTGCCATAGCCTGTGTATATCCGTAGATTATCGCGGCTGCCTGAGTCTGCTCGCCGCCTGCGCTGAGTGATGTATACCCAACTTCACTGCACAATACACTTCTTACCTGTCCTGTAGGAGAGATAAGCGATGCCTGTGAAAGATAATCTGTCAGTACATCAATATTCTGCATTGTTATATAAGGAGATGATTGACTGTGACTTGCGTGTGCCCCTTGAGACCACGCATTTGGATCGTACAGCGGAATATCATATGGATGAACCGCAACATGCCAGTCATAATCCCCGCCGGCTTTTGCTATCGCGTTAAATGAATCAAGAAAAGGCTTCGATCCGTAATATAATGCGGCATTGCTCGCTCTTGACCACTGCTGATCTACTGACGCATAAACCTGTGCGTTAGCGTTTTCACTGCGGATTCCGTTATAGAAGATACGTACAGCTTTTTCATATTCAGCTGCAAATGTACTTATGTCAACCGGTGTCATGTAATTCCAGTCTGCCCTTGCATTTACCTCATTACCGATTATCCAGTTGTCGATCTTTCCATGCTGTCCTGAATAACGTGATCCAAGAAAACTTGCTACAGCTGCAAGTTCATCCGTGCCAGCCTGATTTGCGGTATTGAGCGCATAATAATGCGGTGCAGCTCCCTGCGCAGCCGCATCTGTTGCGAGCGGATGGATAAGCACTCCATTTCCAGCAAGATCATTTAATAGTACCATGCTGACCTGAACGCCCTTTTTATTTAACAGCGGTATCAGAAAATCATATTGCGATACGATTCCGGCATTGAATGAATACTTCTTGCCGTTATATGTGTAATTAACCCCGCCGCCTGTTACAAGCTGCCCAAGGTTCAGATTATATGAGACCTGCTGGATTCCAAGTGCCTGCATGTCATTTGTTCCAAGCATCGTAGATGAAGGGATGATGCCCTTCTTGCCATGATAAAGTCTTCCTGTTGTATGAGTCGCGCACGCTTCTGGATTCGTTATGTAATGAAAACCTGAAAGCTGGATAAGCGCTCCATTTACATTACCAACGACTGCAAACTTTTTGAAAAGATTCGAATTTGCACTGTTCTTTGACAAGGCAAATGAAAATGCTGCTGTCGCGCCTGCCGGTGCCTGTGCTACATCTGTTCCGCCTGCTACCGCGCTTCCTGCCGCTCCACTCTCAAATGGTTGAAACGCATACAGATGTAAAATTCCGTCTGCTGTTGTAGCGCTGCCTGATGCTGTTACATTTACATTGCTGCCTGCAATGACTGCAGATGCGATCGTGTATGCTGACGACGGTGCTGCAGCAGCTGCCGCCTTCTTCGTCTTAGCCATTGCTGTCTCAGGCATAAGCATCATGCCGATCATAGCGCTGCAAAGCAGTATAGCACCCATTTTCTTTACTGCCCTGGTGAGCATTCCCTTACATATCATATAGTATCCTCCTTATAAGTCCCCGTATGCGGGGCACGATATGTATATTATACAATATTTCATGCCAGTTTCCACTCATTATTAATGCCGCTTGCCTGATTCTGACTATCTCAGTTTATCCTGCCTGTACTGCTTGACTGGCTGGCTTGTTTTATCCTGCCTGTACTGCTTGACTGGCTGGCTTGTTTTATCCTGCCTGCACTGCTTGACTGGCTGGCTTGTTTTATCCTGCCTGTACTGCTTGACTGACTATTATAGCTGTAATCTGCAACAATAGCTGTTACACCAGTGATGCTCAGTACTCAGCTATGCATACAAGCCCATTGTTATGCGCCGTCGCATCATAGTACAATAATCACTTCTGACCACACATTCATCCGATACAGTATTTGCAGTGATTTTGTTGTCATATACTGTATTTTTTATTCGTATTTTCCATTGCTCTTAAAACAGTACAGTACTACGTAATAATGTTTAATTCTTTACTGCATTTTTTTCTGCTAAAGGAGGGTCATAATGTGATGAATACAGTACTTAAGAAATTTTTATTGGTGGATACTGCATTTTTCGGAGATTTCATTCCGATTTATTCTGCAAGACCCCTTTTATTGATTCCAAAATGCAGTATATATGAGTATTATTTTTCTCTATACTGTACCACTTTTGTATACAATAAAAACTGTTGATAAAAATACAGTATTATTTCTCATTTTCTCTCTCGATACTGCACATTAGATGTGTGTGTTTCTACACTTAAAACACGAAATTCAGCAATAGCATATAGCACGCCGTTCCGCCTGCGATCGACAGAAACATATTCTTCTTCCAGAGATGAAGCCAAGCCACAACTGTGATCGCAATAAGTTCCGGAATTCCGTGGCTTCCAGACAGTATGTGTAAGTCCTTCAGGCTGTATACGACAAGAAGTCCGAACACTGCGGAGGGCAGCACCTTCCCTAGATACTGTATGCACTCAGGTGTCTTCTTTCCTGCGGGAAATAAAATGAATGGTATAAACCGTGTCAGCATCGTTCCCACTATAACTGCTGCTATCGTTATTATCTGCTGCGTATATGTCATCGACATGACTAACCTGCTTTCTCTGCCCTTTGCTCAACCGGTCTCCTTACCAGCATTAGCGCACCTAATATCATGAGCATAGACGGTATCATGAAATCCGCTGCTCCGAAGATGACAAGGCATATGGCCGGCAGTCCAATGCCGATCAGTGAGCTGATATGTGACTTGTCCTTCTGCCACTGATCAATGAAAAACGTGATGAACATCGCCGTCATGACAAATGAAAGTCCTTCTGTGTCAAAACTGATGAGTGATCCAAATATACCGCCGAGCGTTGCGCCTAAGAACCAGTAAAAATGGTCGAGTGCCGTCACCCAGAACATGAACCATCCCCTGTCCACCCCTTCTGGGATCTTTGCAGAATAATTGATGGAAAACGTCTCATCACACAAGCCAAAGATGAGGTAGAATTTCTTCCACCCCATTCCTTTGTATTTATCAAGCATTGAGATTCCGTAAAAGATGTGACGCGCATTTACCATGAGCGTCATAAGAAACGCCTGTAGCGGATCAAAACTTCCCAGCAGGAGATTTGCCGCGACGAATTCCATCGACCCGGCAAATATGGTAAGGCTCATTATCATCGGATACCAGAAGCTGAACCCCGAAACATTCATATATATCCCATACGCAAGACCTATAAACCAGAATCCCGCAAATATGGGTATGGTATGTGGAAAGGCAGCCTTGAATGCACTGCCTATCCTGCGCTTCCTGCCGGCTTCAATCTTATTGACATCATTCTTGTAGATTTTAGTTTTGTCTTTCATCGATATCGTACACGCTCACTGCTTTTATAGTCGAAAGATCGGCATCATGCTCCGCAGTCCATACCGGGCTGTCTACTATCTTAAGTGTACGCGAGCCTTTCTCCATATCAAAATAATTATCCGAAAGCTGAAGATTCCCGTCTTCAGTATAGATATACACGCCTTTGCAGAAAGCATCTGCTGTAACAGTAACTTCATCACCGTTTACACTGACTGCAAGATGCGGGTTCGCAAAATGATAATGCTTAGGCGCACAGAAAAGCGTCGATCCCGTGCTCACTGTATGCGGGTCTGCGCCGCACATCTCATCGCCAAGTATCAGACTGTATGTCAGATGCACATCAAGCTGATCTTCATCTGAGAAATCGATCTTATCAAGCCACGCACCTGAATACGGCTCCGCATGAACCTCTAAGATACCCTGCTTCACAATGCTGGAATCTGAACGCATAAGTCCCCAAACGATAGTCCCGTCCATCTTATTTTCCGTCTCATTAGCCACGTGAAATGTTGCGGAGAGTTCTATGGGACGCGGCTGCGTGTTCGGATGCGGCTTCTGATCTATCTCACCGTGTTCCTCACAAGATAAAAGTATTGGCGCAAACATGCGCTTTTCTGCATAATGAAGCGCTTTCCAGCGACCGTAATAATCTACGCTGGACCATGACGCTGTAGGCCATATATCATTAAGCTGCCACACGATCGTGCCCATACATGTTCCGCGAAAGCGCCTGAAATGCTCGACGCCGTACCTGATCGCATCCATCTGAAGGAGCTGTGAGACATAAAGCAGCATATCAAAATTCTTCGGATAGAGATATGTCGATGACAGGTAGTTCATTATCTTGCCATTTGCATCATTATTACGCTGATGCATCTCCATTACACGCGAAAAGATATTGCGGTCTCCCGGCTCAGTAAATGACCGCACTGTTGACGAACAAGGGAACGACTGAAATCCGAATTCCGACAACATGCGGAAATGGAATTTTCTGAACTCCGTAAATGGCTTGCAGCCATGCCAGACATCCCAGTAGTGCGTATCGCCGATATTCTCAGCCCACGGATTATCATAGCTGCCGCCTGATGACGGTGATGACGGCCAATAAAACGTTACCGGATCCTCTTCTTCCATTATCTTTGGAATTATATATTCGTATAATTTCAGATAATCCGCTTTCTGCTTTTCGGTCGCATCAAAACAGCCGCTGTAAACCTGCGTCTCCATCTCATTATTGCCTGTCCAGACCGCAAGGCACGCATGATGACGCAGGCGCCTTACATTATCACGCGTATCGGCTGTAACATTTTCCTCAAAATGATCATCAATCTCAATATTCTGACATGCGAAAAGCTGATCCATCCATACAAGAAGTCCGTTTTCATCGCACAGGTCAAAGAGATAATCGTCAGGAAAATAACCGCCGCCCCATATCCTTATCATATTGTAATTTGCCTGAACGCAGCTGCGCAGCAGTTTCGCTGAACGTTTCTTTGAAAGTCTCGGCAGAATATTATCCTCCGGAATATAATCCGCGCCCATTGCAAATATCTGAAGTCCGTTAACCTCTACCGCAAAATTCTTACCAGGCGTCTTGTCCGGTGTCTGATCTTTCATATGCGGATCCCATTTTTCATCCGGAAGCGGATCCTGATTGATCGTTACCGTACGAAGTCCGATACGCTTTGAGACTTCATCAAGAACCTCGCCGCTCTCTGCATCTGTCAGCCTCACATCCACTGTATATAGCGGATGAGCGCCATACCCGTTAGGCCACCACAGCATCGGGTCTTCTATCTTTATTGTAAAATAAGATCTGTCTGATATTGATCTTCCTGTTATAGCTCTGCCTGTTACGTTGCCGCAGCAGCAACCGTCTTCAACATCATCTTTTCTGATCTCAAATGTTTTTTTCCGTCCGTCAGGAGCTGTGACTGTAACTTCTACATTCTGTGCTTCATCCTGTCCTGTCGTGCTGCTGTGACCTGATGCAATCTCAGTAGCTGAATTCATACGGCAATTCTCAACATCTACGCGAGCCGTAAGTTCAACGCTCTTCACCGAATTCCCGCGGACGCGCCTGCCGGTGACTTCGTGTTCCTGCGTGATCATCACCTGTGAGATACGTGCCTTATTTACCGCAATCACTGTAACATCACGAAACAGACCTGCATCGGGAAGACGCGGACCCCAGTCCCAGCCGAACATACAGTCAGCTTTTCTAAGGTGTGGAAATCCTTTCATGCTGTCAGGGCTTCCGCCGATATAATGCTTTTCATCTTCTTCCGCAATAAACTTCGTAGGTGAATGAAGCAGAACCTCGAGATCGTTATGTTCCGCAGCAATGCTCTTTATGTCGAACTCCCACGTACGGTGCATATCATCGACACTCGCGATATGTGTACCGTTCAACGTAATATCTGCAAGTGTATCGATTCCGTCAAAATGCAATAGTAACCTGTCTGCACCAAGCATCTCAGTGTCGAGATCAAAATGCGTGCTGAAAACAAAATCATTGTCCATGAGCTTAAGCGCATCCAGCTCATTTGCACGGTAAAACGGATCCGGCATCAGACCGTTGTCCAGGAGCGTACTGTAGACCGATCCCGGCACTTTCGCAGGTATCTCATTTTCCGGAATATGATAGACATTATCCCCAAGTATCTTCAAAGACCAGCAAGTATTAAGATTTATCTTTTTCATCCTTTATCCTCCCAATAGAATTACCATATATGACGAGTATATCTTGAAAGTCACAAGAATGAAAGTGAAAAAGCCAGCCACATCAATGCGGCTGGCTATATGCATCATACTATTATCGAATTTCTATCTTTTCCCGATATAATGCAGCATCCGCATAACGGATAAAATCTGATTCCTTATGCATACTATCAATAAGGACTGCATATCCTATACTTACCAGCAGATCGTACGAATACCCGCTGCTCTTCTTTTGAAGTTCTGATTTTATGCTCTGGCTAAACCTTTCCGCTTCATCTTTATTTTTCATACTGCAGATTGCCGCAAATTCGTCGCCGCCATATCTGGCGATAAAATACCGTCCATCATCGCAGCATGCCTTAAGCGCATCAGCAACCGTCTTAAGTGCATTGTCACCTTCCACGTGACCATATGTATCATTGATAGATTTGAAATGATCCATATCCATCATAAAGAGATACGTTTGTCCGTCTTTATTTTTATGCGCCATGCATTCAGAAAGCTGCTGCATAAACCTGTTGTAGTTGTTTATCCCTGTCAGTCCATCTACAGATATCTGCTGTTCCTTAAATGAAAAAAACACATATAATACTGCAAACGTTATACCAACACATAAGATTGGCAGTGGTGCAAAAATCTCCTGAATTACTCCCGCTATCAGAACCGGCAGTCCGAAAGACGCTACTGCCGCATATCTCTGCCTTTGCATATAACTGGCAGATGTTCTTGATAAAATAAGAGCCTTTATCTCTGCTACCACCAGATACCCATATGTCAATACAACCGCAGCGGCATAAAGCGGTCCGGTTCTATATGTATCCGTACTGTCAACGTAGAAAACCCATCCGGTTTTCATCGTTGCCAGCATAAGTATATAGAGAATCACCAAAGGCATCGCACCGATGATCGCTCTCTTTCTGTCGTGATGTGGTTCCCATATCTTATCGGAATACACATACCACAGATAGCATGTCAAACCTGAAATCAGGTAGTAAGACAGATAGATGATCTTCTTTACCTGACTGCCTAACATCGCACCTGTATTGTCAGCTATTCCCCACAGACAGTCTGATACCATAATCAGACAACATAACACGATGATTGCGTGATATAGTCTGCTGAAATATGTTGCCGATCTTGATCTAAAGAAAACAAGAAGCAGGAACAATAAACATGCGATGTTTACCTCACAATACATATGTGGCTTTTGGATAAATACCATCATCCATTCTATGTTGTATATACAAACTATCCTGGTGAGATTGTATATGAAGACAAATATCAGGTCGTCGTTAAGGTAGACGACCCGATAATCGTGCAAAATCATGAGCATTCGATCTAAAACCATATTGACCTCAGGGCACCTAGTCATTTCACATCTCACGCCCTCTTTTCAGCAAGCCTGACACTTATGACATTCTCGGTGCCCGGCATCATCCTTTCGACCTCAAGACTGGAAATCCTCACTCTGGTGCTGCCTTTTGCCGGTTCGGTCAATTTTCCATTTACCTCTATCGTATCTATGACATAATGACCATAATCAAGATGTTTCGGATTCTCATACATAAGTCTGATATTTCTGTTGCCAAACAGTGTGACCGTTGCAGCTTTCCCATCTTTTGAGAACTGTTCCGCAACAAGTTTCGGTTCTATTATAAGGTCACCCAGATCTCCCTTAAGACCAAATGCTTCATTAAGGACAGTTATGAGCAGCCAGCTTGCAGCACCCGTCAGATATGTATATGCTCCCTTTCCTGAAATATCAAAGTACTCAGGTATCCCGGGATATATGCCACTCTTGGCGTAGTCGCATGAATGCCTGTATAAGCGATCAAGCACCCGGTATCCTTCGCGTACAAACCCTCTTCTGTATAATGCATTCGCATACATTATCGCCATATGGCAGAATACCGATCCATTCTCCTTTGTGCCATACGCAAAACCGAAGCATCTGCCCATATCCATCTTTACTTCACGAAAATCCGTATTAAGCCTTGCTCCGCCATTATCTTCATCCCACAGATATCTGTCCACAGTGCGGATTATATCTGCGACCTGCTCGTTATCGGCAACACCGTACATAATGCTGAACGTCTGCCCTGTAAGTGTCATCCTTATGCCTGATTCGAACTCGCCCTCAAGCTTATCCGAATGATCATCATAGTAACCATTGATCCACTTGTATCCCTCAGAACTGCTTACCCATTCGTTATCCCTGATATTCTTCTTAAGGAGTTCTCCCATATCAATCAGCACATCTGCCAGGTGCACCGGATCTACCTCTTTTCGATTGCCTGATATCCCATGCACTGTGCTTTCAAAAAAGTTTTCAAGTATCTCATTTGCCTTCTCAGCACTGATCTTGCCGTGTAGAAAATCAAACTTGTCCACCAGTGATGCGATCTCATCTGCCAAAAGTATCTCGGGTATTCCCTGCATATTCAGATATTTTATAAGTTTCCCGAGATCAGTCAGGTTTCCGGCATAGAATGATGTAAATGCAACACTCTCTCCATTTTCAGAAGCAAGGTCAAAGGCATCATTCCAGTCAGCACCTTCAAGCCTTATATTTCCATGACTTCCGATATTATAGAACATTGTGACATTCTCCAGAATGATATGCTCCAGGATAGTTCCTCTGTATACCTGTCCGCAATTATCCATCTGCTGATTCCCGTATTCCTCATTCCAGTTATCGTCACGGCTCTTCGATCTTGACCACTGACCATCCTTAAAATAAGTCTGCTCACGAAACAGGAAATCTATATCACCTGTAATATCAAGATACATACGTGTTGTCTGATATGGCCATGCACCATGATCCATCCATACTCTTGCGATATTATTTCTGTCTGCTATAAATTCACCCGGATTCTTCCCGATTATCGTTGCATTACTGCCGTCAAAACGAACTCCCGCATAATTGTTGAACAGCATCTCTCCGACCTTGATCGGATCTGAAAGCATCAATGCCGTACAATCCTGCCACAGGTCTCTCCAGCCCCTGCCGCCTTTTCCATAGTCGTGATATGGAAGAAACGAGCAGCCATATATGCGCCTTAATACAGTCTGAAGCGCGACCCACTTCATCCATTTTTCAAAATCTGCATCTCCTGTATCAAAATCAAGTGTTGAAAGCTTCTGACTCCACTGATTCTTATTCTCTGCAAGGTACCTGTCGAAAAGTTCTGAGCTTCCATATTTTCTGACAAATGAAAGGGCTTCGGATACGTCGTCCGTTATGCTCATTATCAGCACATATGATACCGACTGCCCCGGTTCAAGTATTTCCTTCCGAAAGGCAAGCCCTCCCATCGCTTCTTTGCCTTTTATTTCCTCGCCTATCTTATGCGGATAACTGATTCCTTTCACGACAGAATACGGCCATTCAAGGCTCCCGCTATCACCCTCAAATTCCTCGCATGTAGGATAGAATCCGACAGGTCTGTCAAACTTGTCATCTCCGACACCCTGTACGCCATAGCAAGTCGTATTGAGTCTGTGCCCGTGCTCATCAAAGATAAGAGTCGGCTCTACCATCACACCGTAATTTTCAACATAGACACGGTTAAGCAGAGATGTTACATGACGATGATCCCTGATATTGTCAGCGGAACGCGCATATATCGGTATCGCCGCAACAGGCTCAATGCTGTATGATTTATTTCCTGTATTCGTCAAAGTCACCTTCATAAGTTCAACAAGATCATTTTGCACCGGAACAAAGTTCGTGACCTTCGCCGAAATGCCATATTTTCTGTTTGTTCTTGTGACACTCTGCCACAAAAAGCCGGCTTTAAGTACAACATCTTCATGATTATCGCTGTCAAATCTCTGACACTCCTGTGCTGCCGATTTTCCTGAGACAGACCATGTTATGCTGTCATCTATCTTTACCCAGAAATTTCTGGATGATTTATCATCTTTCAGATTACAGACCGAAACCGGTGTGAGTAGGAATTTACTCTGCCCGGCTTTACAGTCACCTGCAAGCATCGGCGTGATATCGCTCATTATCCCGGCTTCATTCGCAAGCGGAAAAAAAAGATCCGATTTCAGCTGCTTATCTCTTATCGAAAAATCAGCCGTATCATCTTCAAATACCCACGACGATCTTTTGTCACGTTCTTTGCCTGCACTATCCATTACGTTATTATCTCCGTTCTCATTTATCCCTGTATCCGTCTCTCTCATATCTTCTTTATTCATCAATTTCCCCCTCAGGAAACATTCCGACTGTCGTATACATCTATCAGATCTTCTTGCAGCTCTCTCTTATGATAAGATCAACCGGTATCGTATTCACCTTTCCGTTAGGTTCGCCGCCATTTATCATATCAATTACACCATCTATCGCGCTGTGCGCCACAATCTGCAGATTCTGCCTTACCGTCGTGAGTGTCGGTTTCATAAACCTCGAAAGTTCTATATCATCAAATCCAATGATAGAGAAATCGTCAGGTATCTCTACTTTATGCTCCGAAAAGAACTGTATTCCACCCATTGCCATCGAATCGTTCGCATAAAATATCGCTGTTGGGCGTGATACTAAATCCGTTATCGCTCTTGTTGCCTCGTAACCGCTATTGAATGTGAAATTTCCCTGATAAAGAAGTCCCGGATCATTTTCAAGCCCTGCATCCTTGATTGCCTGATTATAACCACGAAGACGTTCTGTCGTAGAATACTGTCTTTTTCCACCCATAACATGCGCGATACGTGTATGTCCCATCTCTATCAGATACTTTGTCGCCTCGTAAGCTCCATTATAATTATCCGCATTTACGATAACGCTCTTTTCATATATCTTAGGATCTTCATAAGGATTCTGGTCAACTATAGCAACCTTATATCCCTTGGAAATAAGAGACCTTATGTTCTCCTCATCCCCTCTTGCTCCGACAAATACGCCTCCGCTTATCGTCTGATCATAAAAAAGCTGAAATGCCCTGTCATAATCCTTTGCTCCGCTTATGATCGAAACAACGACCGTATAATCATTCTTATTGCAGTAATCGATAACGCTGCTCATCAAGACCGAAAGAAAGTGACTCCCCAACACCTGCTGCCCGTTAAGCTGGCTGTTCAGAGCTATGACAAAAAGTCCTATTCTCTTATTTACCATACCTGCAAGCGTCCTGGCAGATGCATCAGGAACATAATCATATTTCTTGATGACCTCAAGAACCTTTTCCTTTGTTTTCTCCGGCACATTAGAATAATTATTGATAACCCTGGAAACTGTGCTTCTTGAAACTCCGGCCAATTTCGCAATCTCTTTGCTATTCACTCCGCAGCCTCCGAATAAAGATGACATAACAGATCATATATAACAGACTAAATCCCTTAGATAAAATTCCTCTTTAATTGTACATCTGCTTACCGCTTAATGAACAGATGTAAATTAGATATTATTCCGTCAAATTCGTTGTGAACGCGTGTTTATAATTTGAAAATAGCACATTAATATTATAAATACTACGATTTTGATAACATAAAATTTAATCTGTATATTTTTGACAATTCTGCGGCTGCGTTTTTGTGCATTATTACAATTGTTTGCAAGACTTCATGCTGTGTTGCAATCACGATAGAATTCATCGCTATGCTCGATTGTTTAGATCATTTCTCCTTTCCATACAAAAAGGCAGCCCCGAAGGACTGCCTTTCATGTCAGCGCATAATATGATGATTCTCACAGCCTCTCAAATGCCGTTTTTCCTTTATGCTCAAGATTATGTACGCAGGCAAATATAAGTATCAGCATAATAGCTGCTGTAATCAGCGATGCTGCATATACATTTACAGTATATGTAAGTACAAGCAAAACTGCCGCGGCTAATATTGAGATCACAAATCCGACAAGTACCATGAATCCGACACTTGCACTCTGTTTATAGATATAGATCTCATTTACCGCATCAAGCTTGGGAAACTTGAGATTCATCATAAGCCCAAACAGTGCCATAAGTACGCAGCCGATAAGTCCGACTGCTAGATAAAGGATAAACTGCACGATATTCATTCTGATCGCGAATGCAAATATGACCGTCGAGATAGTCGTTAACACACCGGTAAATGTAATTGATGCAAGGACTTTCGCTTTGAATATCACAGACGACGGTACCGGTGCGCCTTTAAGTATCCACAGATTTTTGCCCTCGATCGAGATAGATGCCGCTGTTGTTGGCACCATCGAAACACAGAACAGAGTACCGACCATGCCCATGATAAATACCATAGCTGCAGCATCGGGATCTTCCGCCATCATCTGCCTGACCTCGTCTGCTCTTACGGCTATCACAACTGATGCTATAAGCAGCATTATCGCGCCTATCACGCAGTTCAGAAAATAAGACGATGTACCAATGACTTTTTTCATTTCCTTCAAATAAAGAGCTTTGAGCTGTCCTCTCCCACGAAAGTGTCCAATACGATAATCGTGACTTACTGATACACCTGATGACCTGCTTATTACCCCAATATAAAATCTGCTGATGATAAATGCTGTCACTAGTGCACAGGCTGATGCTCCTGCTACAAATATGAGGAATGAAACGACATTACCCTTACCTGCCGCGTCTGCAAAAAGCATCGCCGGCCTGCACCACGAGATCTTTTGAAGGATGCCTTCTATATCCAATGTCTCTGAAGCATCCGATGACTGCGAAAATCCCCATACCATAATAGCGGCTATAAATGCGATACTTATCGTATTTGATACAAGTGCCTTATGCTTCGACCTGCTCCCAAAGAATGCAACAAGTTCGCCAAATATCATGTCTATGGCACACGATATGAGCGGTATGAACAGGAGACCTATACCAAACATCACAACCATTCCCGCCGTCATCTCCGCGTGAAGCGCGAAAGTAACAGCCGCCGGTATCATAATGAGCGCTGTCATGAAAAGCATCTCAAAATACAGTGATGATGTCTTTGCCGCCAGCAGTATTATAGGTCTTACAGGTGCCGGCAGCAGTATCGTGTTGTCTTTTCCTCCGAATATGAACGACGAAGCACCCATCAGTCCTATAAATGCCGGCAGTATGATAGAAGCAAGTGCCCATATGGCAAATAAAAGTTCAGGGCAGCCTGCTTTACACAATGATCCTATTATCATATTGCAGTACATTGTACTGTATCCTACGATCAGCGCTGTAAGGAGCAGCAAAAATCCGGCTACCGGATCCGTTGACCTTTTACGCGATCCTGATTTTGCCCCACGTGAACCGGCAGAAGAGATTATTCCCCGAAACGAGACTTTAACGAGTGCGATAAACTGTTTCATGCCAGTCACACTTTCCGGGATGAACTATCATCAGAAGCATATGCCGCAGTCCCGCTGTCATCAGAATCATACGTTGTAGCTTCACTGTCATCAGGATTTCCCGCAAGTTCCAGAAATACATCTTCAAGTGAAGACTTCCCGGTAACTTCCGCCGTTGTCCCGCTCTCGACAAGTCTGCCATTCTTTATTATCGCAATGTGATCACACAGGTTCTGTGCAACTTCAAGAACATGCGTTGAGAAGAATACCGCGCCGCCTCTGTCACACAGTTCGTGAAGATATTCCTTGAGAATATGCGACGCGAGCGGATCAAGCCCTACAAAAGGTTCATCAAGCATGAGAAGCGTTGGCTCTCTCATAAGAGCGCTCGTAAGCGCAAGTTTCTGCTTCATTCCGTGTGAATAGCCTGATATCGGGCTTCCCAACACATCGCTTATCTTGAACGCATCCGCGTATTTCTTTATAAGCTGCGTGCGCCTTTCATCCGGTATCATATATAAATCTCCGATAAAATTCAGATAATCCGCGCCTTTCAGGAATTCATACAAGTCCGGATTATCCGGCAGGAACGCCGTTATCTTCTTGGCCGCTACCGGATCTTTCTTGATATCGATCCCCTTTATCCTGATCGTGCCTTCTTCAAAATCAAGTATCCCCGCGATGCTGCTTAGCGTCGTAGTCTTTCCTGCACCGTTCGGTCCGATGAATCCATATATCGATCCCGCCGCAACACATAAGTTAAGATCATCTACTGCCTTATTCCCGCCTTTGTAAGTTTTTGAAAAATGTTCGATCTCTAATATATCTCCGTTCATGTGGGATCCTCCTTTAGCACTTGTCATATGATACGAATTGCTACGCTTCCTAAAATGTGATTCCAACATTTGGAAGCTCTCGCTATCCTCTGGTCACTCGTACCATCACCTTACCTGCTGCCTGTCCATCATGTGTCTTGAGATAAATATGACAGCCGCAGATATAATAAATGTTATCGCGCATACCACTGTCTCAAGTCTGCCGCTGCTTATAAGATCTGTCATCGCCTTACCAATCGATGTCTCATTTCTGTCCATGATGACCGGCACTGCCGTGAAGAAAAGCATCCAGCCGACCCAGAATATCGCAAATCCCTTTTTCCCCAACTTAGTGATAACGGCAGACGCAAGTTCGGAGATTGCGGTGAGTGCAAATGCATACGCCAGGCACGGTATAGTGCCAATGAGCGCCTTATCCTCCGGATCCATCGTGACAGCAAATATCGCACATTCTGCCGCGCACAGGAACTTGATCATAAACACACTTAACACACATATCAGAAAACACACAATATAATCTATCTTCAGAAAACGTTTCCGAGTACAGCTCATCGACAACGCGATATTCATATTGCTAGAAAACCCGGCACTCATCGCGAACATCGCATATCCGGCGATCAACACGACTGAGCAGCCATAAGTTGCACCGGATTCGCATTTTCCGGTTAATGCGAATGCGATCCACGCTATTCCGAAGCACAAGCCTACTATCGCTACCATAAAAATCAGATCTGATTTTCTATACGATACCAATTTCAAATTTTTAAACATACCATTCTCCCTGTATTCATAAATATATCACTATTTTCGCATAATGCTATCGTCTGTCATAAAATACACTCTACTACGTAACATAATCACGCCACCACCTGCTTCATCGTCGCCCTGTACAGAAATACATCTGCTGCCGCATACAGAACTACAGCTATTGTAGGCATCACTGCCGGACTTCCAAACATCTCCGTGATAGTTCCACCCGCTGCATACGATCCTACATTCATCGCCATACACGTGTACATCATGATCGCAAGTGCTACTATCATCATACATACTACCGATACTTTCATTCCAAACCTATCCGATAACAGAGATGTCAACTTGCATACCGCAATCACAATGATCCATGTTGTAATGTCAGAAGCAGCTGCCAACGCGGACGCGCTCTCTCCAAACAGTATTCTCATTATTGTCACTACAAATTCTGCCGAAACGATAACAGCCGCATATGCGAGCTCCTTGCCGATAAAAGTATTTCTTCTTGTATTTCCCATAGAAAGAGCCATGTTGACATCACCGTCCATATAACCCGAACTCATGGCAAGAAACATGAAAGCAACTAGTGCAAGCACGATACCTATGATGACATCTGACTCTGCCTCTCCATACAGAAGCGACACGTATACCGTGAAACCGGCTGCAAATATGAGCATTGTGCACATCAAACTTAGATATTCATGCAAATAAAATCTGATCGTACGTTTCATATCTTTTCCTCTTCTCCGCAAAGTGCAAGAAACAGATCCTGAAGGTTTATATGTTCCGCTTTGATGCCTTCCGCTTTCTCAAGGTTCTCTCCCTCTTTCAGTACGACTGTCGCGCTCTTGCTCCCGCAAAGCGTTTCTTCACGATAATGATCTTTCCCCGCAATAAAGCTGTCGACCTTGTCTGCGTCGCCGCTAACGTGATATGCACGTGCAAGCAGTTCTTCCGTATTCTCTTTACTGATGATGCAGCCGTCTTTCATTATCAGCGTTTCTTCAAATAGCTTAGCTGCTTCTTCGATGATGTGCGTTGACACGATAAATGTTCTGCCTGATTCCGAATACTCTTCAAGAAGAAGCTTGTAAAATTCATCTCTGGCTACGACATCGAGACCCGCTACAGGCTCATCAAGAAATGTGATATCCGATTTGCTCGCAAGTGCGATTATGATCGTGAGCATGCTCATCATCCCTTTGGAAAGCTTGTAGATACGGTCTTTTTTATTTAACTCAAATATCTTTACAAGTCTGTCCGCCAGCTCCGCGTCCCAGTTCGGATAAAATATCGACCCGTTTCTCAGGTAATCCGCTATCTTGTATCTGTTCTGCCCCATTCCGCAGACCGGCATTATCTCTCTCGAAAAGCAGATATGGTCAAGTGCCTGCTGGTTCTCCCAGACTGGCATACCATCAAGTGTGACTTCTCCGCTTGTTGCCGGATTCTGTGCTGACATGATCGACAGAAGTGTCGTCTTGCCTGCTCCGTTTCTACCGATAAGTCCATATATCTTGCCCTGCTCTATCGTAAGGTCTGTGCTCTTTAATACTTCTTTCTTTCCGTATGTTTTTGTGATGTTCCTGCAAATTAAAGTGCTCATTAGATTTCTCTCCCTTATTTTCCGCTGTCTATCAGCTTTATGATCTCGTCTTTGCTTATGCCCAGGCTCTTCGCTTCCTCAAGCATCGCTTTCACATAGTCGTTGTAAAACGATTTCTTCCGCTTGTCCTTTATCATTTCTTTGGCTCCTCCCGATACGAACATACCGATTCCACGCTGCTTATATAAGATTCCTTCGTCGACGAGTATATTTACACCCTTCATCGCCGTCGCCGGATTGATCTTGTAAAAACGCGCAAGCTCATTCGTACTCGGTACCCTCTCTTCCTCTGCAAGCGATCCTTTCAGGATGTCATTCTCGATCATCTCGCTTATCTGCAGATATATTGATTTTTCTTCATTCAGATTCTCCTGCACGATATACACCATCCTATTCCTGCCATATTCCACATCATCTTTCTTTCCTTATATTTCTTGTCTTCCTGTTTCCTTATTCCCTGTTCTTGCCTGCGGATACTGCCTGCTGCTTCTTGCTGGTTTCTAGTTGTGTGTTACCCGACACCACATTACTGTTATTCGCTTTTGTGGTTCATTACTTATGTAGCTAACCATATCACTATATTTTATACTCGTCAAGTATATTTTTCACAAATATGCTGACTTTACTTTTCCATACATCAAAAATGCATGCCTGCGGACAGATTCTCCGTATGACATGCACTTGCGGTGTTTTGCCTGTGATATTTGCAGTAAATGTAGCAAATTCAGACCTGATATAGTGTATGTAGTCTGTCAATTATTTCAGCCGCCGATGTTTCAATTCCAATATCCTCTGTCCTTACATCCTCGACTACTACCATTCGTAGAAAATCAATTACCGCTTCCCTTGGTTCTCCGTGCAATGTCACTCTTTCATTTTTCGAAACTAACTGCCATAATCTAAATACATCATTCTTGTGTTTTCGAATTTCTTTTGAATCTATCTGTTTCCCTTCGGTTTTCTGATACATCAAGTTTACCCATGCATACATTTTAAATACAATAAGATATGACGGTTTCAAAAGCGGTAAACCTGCAACTATCTCACGACCCTGCAACATAAAATAATAAAAGTCATCACTAAGCATAATCGCCGACAAACTAGATGTATCATTATCTATATGCATCGGAATTATAGTACCTCCTGATTGCAGATGATAATCTGGTTTTCTTGAAAAAAGCTCAATCTGTGAAGGGAATCCTTCATCGGGGTCTGTAAATCTGTAAAAATGAAGTTCAGTATCATTTCTCCACCCACACTTATAGTGTCCCTCCATAATAAAATTCCAAAATTCTTTTGCAAAATCCTCGAATTTGTCTTCAAATAAAACAATCATATCAATATCTTTTGTCGCTCTAAAATCCAGCTTTGCCGAAGACATCAAGATGTCACAAGCCGCACCGCCGATGATCGTATAACAATCTTCATACTTCTTAAAATATTCGGTAAATTTTTCGATACCTTTTACTGCCATTGATACTCCTTTATCATCTTTTCCAATTCGATTTCTATTCGCTCATCCTTATTACCCATAAAGCTGCATGCAAGCGAAACCGGATCGACAAGATCATTATGTGAAAATAAATTACAATCGTATTTCCACTGCTGAATATGTAGCAATTTATCCTCTTTTTCCCATTCCTCTTCATTAAACGAAACTCCAGCATCAATGGTCTTCCCATAAATCGCGCGGCACTCTATCGCAGGCTCATTCAGCATGCCGTACTTCCCAAGAGCTGTTTCCCCGGCAAATGGAATTTTCAAATATTCACGTATCTTATATACTGTAATTACCGTCTTCACCGGATTGATCAAATAAGGTCTAGCCATATTCAATAGTTCTACCCCTGATTTTGTTCTATAAAGTAACAGTTCCTTTCCATTACGCTTTTGAACGACCAGTCCAAATTTTACCAATATTGCTGACGCACTTGTAATACTCGCAGCAGACTTTTTCATCATTAGGGCTGCTTTAGATTTTGATACAGGATCTCCGTCTGAATATAAAAGTAAGAGAAATAGTTGCTGTGCTGTCGGTGTCATCTTATCATTTGATACTATTTTTTCACGGTTAAAACGATTTGTCAGAAGCATTCCAAGAAATGGCAGATAAACCTGATCCGGCAAACAGATAAACGAAATACCATGTTCAATATATGCGCTTCTGGACTGTCTTGATATGTTCTTGACCGAATATGCTACATACATCTTAGAAAAATACTGGTAGTTCTCCATCTGATGATGTAAAATTCTGGAGTCTTTATTGAACTTTTCGTCCAATTCAATTATCAGGAAGCTCGCATCGCCATTCTGTACCTTGTAAAACTTCCTGTTCTGAACAAGATATTCCGGCAGGAAGCACACATCGCCATCCTGTACCTTGTAAAACTTCCTGTTCTGAACAAGATATTCCGGAAGATCGTCTGTACGTTTCCATCGTTCAACAGCTAAAGATACTCCCAATAGTGCGGATAATTTCACTGTATACAATTGTTCGTCTTCCATCGTTTTAGCCTCATATTTACATTTTACTTTCATATATGAATTGTATATTTGTAGCTAAAGTGTATCATCTTTCTCGAAAGTATGCAACTTGAAAAA
>OBMA010000394.1_pt1 | contig 25503 bp, 20 predicted proteins | sample 1539141 | NCBI WGS metagenome assembly OBMA01 (sample SAMEA3991484, study PRJEB22521) | metagenome | biome: anthropogenic terrestrial biome; feature: sewage plant; material: raw primary sludge | place: Sweden | collected 2012-09-26
CCAGAAGTCCGTCACCGCCGAGACCATATACAGTTTCTGTCGGAAAAGCAACTAAACCTCCGCGATGTAAAATCTCAGAAGCCTTTTCAATAGCTCCCGGATCTGTTGTCTTCATAATAATAGTATTAAGCTTTTGAGAAATACGGCATTCGCCGAGATGTTTAGATTTTTCTAATTCAGTCATTTCAGCCTCTAAAAAAATTTATGGTTTATCATGAAATATTGAAACTTATTATATATACAACAGGTAGCAAATTATATTATAAATAAAATGATGTGTATCAAAAGTTCTTCTAATGCTTAAGATGTTATGAATTGCTTAGCTGTAAAAAACTTATAAATCAATCCCGCCCTGATGAATGGTTAAGAACATTCTGCAAAACTGAGTCATGAGCTGAATTTTCAAATTTATCGGGGAGAGGCTGTAGAAAAGAACTTCCATATTTTCTCTCAAGTGCAGTGCGTAGAAGAGTATCAGCAAATGCAGGATTTTTGGGAAGTATAGGACCATGGCAGTAGGAACCGAATAAATTTTTATAACGGATTCCTTCATATGAATCCTCACCATTATTTCCATATCCGGTAAGAACTTTGCCAAGAGGAGAAATATCATTTCCGAGGAAAGTCTTACCACTGTGATTTTCAAATCCAACAATAACACTGCCACCGGATTCAGCACCACATTCAAAAGCATAATTTCCAATCATGCGGTTTTCAGAACCAACAGTATAAAAATCTGCAGCTCCGAGAAATTCACACTTAACACCATCGTGAGTTTCGTAATAGTTTCCCATTATCTGATAGCCGCCGCATATTGTCAGAAAAACTTTTCCATCATTGATAGCAGCTTTTATTTCATTACCTTTTCCGCTGTTCAGATCTTTAAGTAAAACTTCCTGCTCAAAATCCTGTCCGCCACCTATAAAGAAAATATCATATTTTGAAAAATCGGATTTTTCGCCAATAGGAATATAATCAACTGAACAGTCAATTCCACGCCAGTTTAATCTCTTTTTGAGGCATTCAATATTTCCGCGATCCCCATACAGATTTAGAACTTCAGGATAAATGTGACAAATTTTTAAAGACTGATCATTCATTATGCCTGCTCCTTCCAAAATTCATTTTTTCCGGTCGCATCACCAAGAAGGCTGCGAAGAGTAATCATAGATGTATAATTTGGCAGGATAAATGCTGTACGAGCTTCTGAAACAATAGTATTGAAAAGATCATCAGGATTTTCAAATGCAGATATTTTTGATTCATCAATTCCTGCATACTTAAGCCTGAGCTGCATATCTTCTTTCCTTGTTCCCCATACTAAGATTTTTTTGCAAGCAGGGTCAAGTGCAAGCTTTTCGTAATCAGCGTCCCAAATCCAGGAAATGTCATGTCCGTCAGCAGTTTTGTCATTAAGACAAAATACGCCGGTGTATTCTTCATCAAGTCCGGTTAGATATGAAAGAGCCTGATTACATCCTGCCGGATTTTTAACAAGAATCATCTGTATATTAATATCTTTGTAATTGAAAGTTTCCATTCTGCCGAATGAGCTTTTTTCATTGCTTAGTGACCGCAGTATGTAGTTGATATTATAACCTGCACCCATAAATGCACTTATTGCAGCAATCGCATTATATATATTATAAAGAGCAGGCAGACCGATTCTGATTTCTTTCTCTACATTGTTAACAGAAACAGAAATAATGCTTCCCTGAGAAGAGATTTTTTTGATTGAATTTACTACAATATCAGGTGAAGTACGTTTATATCCGCACTTTGGGCAATAAAATCCGCCGAGATGAGCATAAGTATGATAATCATATTTATATTCTGTTCCACAATGTATGCAATATTTTGCATCAGATATAGAACCTGCTGACTCTTCATTTTTAAAAGGAACATTAATACCAAAGTAAATGATTTTATTCGGAATATTATCAGCAAGAGAAGCAGTAAGTGAATCATCAGCGTTTAGGCAGATTGTACTTTCAGGAACCATTTCAATTCCTTCCCGTATCACATTCAGAGTATGCATAACCTCACCGTAACGGTCAAGCTGGTCACGGAACAGGTTTGTCACAACAATACATTTTGGATGTATATAAGGAACAACTTTTCTGAGAGCACCTTCATCACATTCAATTACGGCATAATGTTTTTTTGGAGAACCGAGAAGCGATGCATTTGCAGTAAATTCAGCTGTAATACCAGTCAGAAGATTTGCACCGGATACATTTGAGAGAACATTTATATGAGCAGAAGACAAGGCATGACGAAGCATGCTGCATGTTGTAGTTTTCCCATTTGTTCCTGTAACAACGATGATGCTCATTTTTTTTGAAACAACCTCAAGAATTGTTTTATCAAAAAACATGGCAGATCTGCCGGGAAGAGTGGTTCCGCCGCGATGAAGGACGTGCAGTAAGAGACGTGTCATGCGAGATGCAGCTATCGATAAAAAAATTTGAATCTTTGAATGTTTTTTCTTCATTATAATACCCTTTTTTAGGTCATATTTAAACGCACTTAGGTTAGCATAAACAGAATAGTATTTCAAGAAGTGTATTTATTTACAAATAATCTATGTAGATACTTGTAATTTATCGCAATAAATACTTATAATCTTTTAGAGTAAATATGAATAATTAATTATAAATAGAAAGCTAAAGTTTTTTTAAACATATGGTATTGTGATAAGTTTTCATTTGCATTAAAGAAATTGATATAAAAGTGTATGCAAATTATACAAAAAATCACATCAAATTATATAAATATGTAGAAAGTTTATATAAAAGGTTGAAGTTAAAATGAGAACTCATTAATATAGAGATGAAGTAAAAGATACAAAACTTGACCGAAACCAGTGTTTGTGATAGGATATCAAAGTAATACATTTGTAACAAAACCAACCAAAATTGTAACAGAATTGTAACAAAGCACAAGATATAGTGGTTGGGCATGTTTTAGGAGGGCATATAATGTATAGACCATCGAAAAAAGTTCTGGCTCAGATTATTGCGGCAGGTCTTATAATGAGTTCTGCAGGGATAGTTCCGCAGGTTCATGCTGCATCAGAACAGTATAATGCAAAGAGCGTAGGAATTTCCGACAGGCTTGATGAATATATTGAATCATCAAATGGTAATTCAGTAGACGATTTATTAATAACACCAGATCCTATAGAAGTAGCAGGAAAGATCTTTAATGCAACATCAGATGTTTCTGTTTCTGCTCAAAGCGGAGAAAAAAGTGATGGTGCAAGTGTAACAGATGCAACCACAACAGATGCGACTGCAACTGATGCCAGTGCTACAAATGCAATAGTTGCTAACAAATATCCGCAGTTTAATGACAGAGCCGTAGCAATAACGAGTGGTAATCTTAATATTCGTACAGAAGCGTCTACAGATTCAGATATTGTAGGTACACTTCCGCGTGGAGGAGTATGCCTTGTTAAAGAAAAAGGCGATACATGGTCATATATCGCATCGGGTAGCTGCTATGGATATGTGCTTAATGATTATCTTGCATTTGGAGATAATGCAGGTGAATTTGAAGAAGCAAACGGAACAGAGAAGGTTGCAAAGATAAATACTACAACTCTTAAGGTTCATGAAAATGCAGATGAAAACAGTGATGTTGTTGCTCTTGTTCCGGAAGGAGAAAGTTACACTGTTCTGAGCAGAGGAGATAATTGGACAGAAATTCTTGTTGATGATTCAGCAAGTGGATTTGTAAAGAATGAATATGTTGATTTGCAGTATGATACAGCAAGAGCAGTTTCAGTTGCAGAGCAGCAGGCAATTGATGCACAGATAGAAGCAGCAGCCGTTGCAGCTGCAAATGCAGCAAACAGTAAAACGAATACAGCCAATGCAACAGGTAAGACTACTACAAATACTACAAATACTACTACAACTAAGAGCACAGGAACACAGACGGCGAATGCAAATGTTCAGCAGTCTCAGACTGTAGCAGCAGCACCAGTAGCAACAACAGCACCGGCAACAACTGCAGCACCTGTAACGACAGCAGCACCGGCGTATGTACCAACCAGTTCAACAGGAGCATCTGCAGCTTCTTATGCATGTCAGTTTGTTGGTAATTCATATGTATGGGGAGGGACAAGCCTTACAAATGGTGCAGATTGTTCTGGATTTACAATGAGTGTATATGCGCAGTTTGGAGTATCGCTTCCACATAATGCGGCAGCTCAGTCTTCATGTGGTACAGAAGTGAGCCTTTCTGCGATACAGCCTGGTGATCTTTTGTTCTATAGTAATGGTGGCGGAATAAGCCATGTTGCAATGTATATTGGAAACGGTATGGTTGTACATGCAGCTTCTACACGAGATGGAATAAAAATTTCTTCATACAACTATAATGCACCAGTAAAAGCAGTCCGTATTTTATAATCGTGATTTGTAATTGTATTTTATAATTTGTAATTGTCAGTAAATCACACATAGAGAAGCTTATATAAATTTATATGATATATATATTTTATATAAGGCTTCTCTTTTTTATTTGTTTAACAATAAATGTTTCAAAATAAACACCTCAAATTATTTACTATAAATCAGTTGTTTTAAATAAAATAAAAAAAATTTTTGTTTCAAAAATGTTACATATAATTAAGTGTAAAAATGAATAAATTCGTTAGACGATTTAAAACTGTGCATAATGCACAAAAACGTAATGTGTCAGTTGACAATAATTTGAAAATCAACATTGTTTTGTGTTGATAACCTATAATGAAAAACCGCCATTTTTCGGTTATTCACAAAATTATCCACATTATCAACAGTTTTAAGGGTTACATAAAGTTTATTTGTGAGAATAAAAAAATGTAAAAAAATCGTTAAATGTTACAAAAGTTTGACAAAAAAGAATAGAAAAGTAAATAAAATGAATTGAAGTTGTCTGACAAAAAATAAATATTATAATATATTGTAAGATAACTTGTGCTGTGGTATAATCCAGATAACAATTCAGAGAGGCAAATGCATGCCGTGGGAGGTAAAAGAAATTCATGACTGGGGCTGCTCTGAACTGGATTCCAGTGAGAAGGAGTGAGAATTATGAACTATATTATTAGTGGAAAAAATCTTGATGTTACAGAGGGACTGAAATCTGCAATTTACGAAAAAATTGGAAAACTTGAAAAGTTCTTCAACGAAGATACAAAGGTACAGGTTACACTTTCAGTGGAAAAAGATCGTCAGAAAATTGAGGTGACAATTCCGATGAAGGGACATATCATCAGAGCTGAACAGGATAGTGATGATATGTATGTATCAATTGATATGGTTGAGGAAAAGATTGAACGGCAGGTTGTTCGTTACAAGAGTAAAATCGTAGATAAATCGCAGGATGCGGCATATTTTCAGAATTCATTTCTTGAGGCAAACGACGACCTGGATGATTCAATTCAGATTATCAGGAATAAAAAATTCGAAGTAAAGCCAATGTATCCGGAAGATGCATGTGTGCAGATGGAACTGCTCGGACATAATTTCTATGTATTTATAAATGCCGAGACAGAAGCAGTCAATGTAGTATATAAGAGAAAAGGAAATACATATGGTCTCATAGAGCCGGAAATCTAGTTTCGGAGCGTAGTTGTATTTTGGGGCAGTGTTGAAGATGTTTTTCAGCACTGTCCCTTTTGTGATTTATAAAAGGTTTTTGTATAAAAAAAGACTGATCTGTTAAACCAGTCTTCAATAATAATGCATTTTAATTTTCAATTGCTGATTAATCAAATTTTAATACTTAGTTCCGGTAAAGTCTTCAGCACCAGTATTAAAGTATGTTTTATCGATAATTTTTTTTAGTTCATTGTCATATACCACAATATGAAGTCCAGGATCTGCATTTCCACATTCTACTCCATCTATAACCATGGAATATGTATGATATTGCGGAATCATAAGTGTAGTGTCGATATTAAATTGATAAATTGTTGCTCCGTTTCTTATTGAGCCGGAAAAATGCATATCATCTGGTGTGAACTTTTCGATTACTCCTTCTGAATCTTTTACAGCACAATAATGTATCCCGTCTGCAGCACCTCTTAAATCAGTTGTAAATCCCAGCTTTTGCAGCTTTTTGGCAGTATTATCATTTAAAAATGCGCTATATCCTGTCGGAGCAAATATAAAAATTGAGTATTTATCATTGTTAATCAGATCTAAATATGTGCTGAGATCTGTTGTTTGATTAATTGTTGCAACATCTTTTTTGTGTTCATAAAGTGCTCTGCTGGCATCATATGAACTATCAGTACGAGGTTTAATACCATATTTAGTCTTTAGCAAATTCCCTATGTATTTAGAAACTTTTTCTGATCCTGAATAATTCGGATGTCCGTAGCCGTCCACAGTAGTATTGTAACCGATTTTTTTATATAATATTTCCTCATTAAAATCATAATATGCTAGATTATGGGCATTTGCATATTCTTTGTTAGAATTATAGCGTGGCATAGATTCACAATAAGGAGTAGTTGTGAGTATGAGCTGAATACCATTCTTGTTGCATAGATCAACTATTAAATTCAGATAGTGTTCAGCAGATTCAACCATTGGTTCAGGTTTAACTGAGGCAGCATCAGCAGACTTGAACGGGATCCAGTTTTTATCTGTCAGTTCAGTGGTGGATTTTAATGTTGTGTAACCCTTCACTCCGCCATGCTTATCCATATTTATTTCAGTGTAATCATTTTCATTTAATCCGGTCCATCTTGTATGATATCTGATATTTATAAATGGAAAACTAAGTCCGGATTGTGTCGGATCTTCTGCTTCAATGGCTCTTCCCGCTTCAAACTTTAATGGAGAAAGGCGCATGCTGTCTATTGATTTCCTTACCGCCCCTTCACTGCAATTCATATCATTATATACATATGCATCAAGATATCTGTAAAGCGTTAGGGTATCGAGAACTACAACTTTCGGTGATTGATATTTTAAAGCCTCCCGCAGCCAATAATATGTAACAACAAGGCTTTGCTGTTCGCATCCCATATTATATGATGTTATTCCGTAGTCATCGTATATTACCTGTGGATTAAATGTACTGACAGTATGTGAACTGCCAAAGAACAATACATCAACTGAGTTTTTCCTAAGATTATAAAAATCATCATATGTACTGGTTGTAGGCCAGTCTTCATTGTAATAATACTCTGGACGCAGCCATACATTTACCGCCAAAACGCAGGAAAAAGTAACAAGCAAAAAACAAATAAACTTTATAGTTAGTTTTATTCTGCTTTTTATCATTATTAAAATCCTCCATAAATAAAGTCTTTTGCATTAAATCCATAGCCATAGGTTCCAAAAATAAGAATAAATATTATGGTACCTATATATAGGAACCATCGTGTAAAGAGGTTACATTCCAGGATTCTGTCTCTGATCTTTATTCCATTTTCCTGTTTTCTGCTTACGGTCAATAAGGTTAACAAACAGAATATTAACAGAATAAATTCCTTCCAGCATAGTCCCAATTCGAAAAGTCCGTCATTAGTAAATATCCATGGATTGTAAACAGTAAATATGGATTTTATCATGGACAAACCCGTAGTAAGATGATCGGCACGGAAAATTATCCATGCAAGCATAACTATAAAGAAAGTAAATATTTTTTTGCAAAAATCCCTAAAATAAGGATGATCATTTAGATATAAAGATTTATCAATTATGTTTTTAAACGGAATCATTATCTCTCCAAGGATTTGATATAGTCCATGCAAAAGTCCCCAAAACAGAAATTTGTATCCTGAGCCATGCCAGATACCACTCACAGCAAAAGTAGCAAGCAGATTTAAATATTTTCTTGCTTTTCCTTTTCTGTTACCGCCTAATGGAATGTAAATATAATCTTTAAGCCATGTACTAAGTGAGATATGCCATCTGTGCCAAAAATCCTTAACAGAAGTAGAAAAATAAGGATGATTAAAATTATCGGCTAAATCAATACAAAACAGTTCTGATATTCCTTGAGCCAGAGAAGTGCATGCAAGAAAATCGGCATAAAGCTGAAAACTGTATAAAATTCCTGCCACTAATACAAAGGAGCCACGATATGTTGGAAAATTATCAAATACATTATCTACGAATACTCCGGCTTTGTCTGCAACACATAATTTAAGAAAAAATCCCCATAAAATAAGCATAAATCCTTTTACAAATTTACGTTCATCAAATTTATGCCCTTCTGAAAGCTGATGCGAAAGCTGAGCATATCTTGGTATTGGTCCTTGAATTATCTGAGGAAACCATCCTGCGAATAATAAAAATTTCAGACAATTTTTCTCTGATTCAATTTTGTTGTTATAAACATCAACAACATAAGCGATTAATTGCATGGAATAAAAAGCGATTCCAACAGGTACAAATAATCTATCGGGAATAGTCTTATGCGTAATAACAGTTATAAATGGAGATTCTTTAACAATCAAAAGAGGGATGGCTGTGCATGACACAGAAATTATCAGACATATATTTCGCCGTTTATGACCCCTTTCCATAAATTTGCTCAGAAACCAGCAAACCAGAGCTGTTCCTGTCAAAGCAAAAAATTTTTGCCAGGAATAAAGCGACATATACCAATAGAAAGAAAAGCTGGCTAATAATAATATATACCATCTGAATTTTACTGGTATTATGTAGTAAGCAATTATTACTGCAGCAAGAAATAAATAAAAATAAAATGAAATAAAAACCATATCCCTTTCCCCCTTTTTATATAAAAAAATCACACACAAAAAGCTCATTACTAAATATAGCGGCAATGAGCTTTAATGATTTCAAGATTTTTATTAAAAAAGTATCAGACGTAGTCTGTATATCAAGATTATCATGATTATTTTCCCCAACCCACATTAAGTATAAATATTACATTAATATAGCATAATCTATATAAAAAGTCCTTATTTTCATATATTTTATGTACTTTCGTATGAGTTTGGTCTGACATGTTTATACATTCAGTATAATAAAGAGACATGTAGAGTTTACCATCAGTAAAAGTAAGAACGATGTTTGCGGTTTACCATCAGCATGATATGAGAGAACTTGCTATATTTTTATAATAAATATCATCAGTCTATAAATATTCCTTTTACTTGTCACATTTCAGATGAAATGCTATATTAACTAAATGTATATCTAGCATATGTGAAGAAAGTTTGGAGGACACAGAAATGTCACTGGGCGAAACATTATTTGGAACGCATAGCAGTCATGCGTTAAAACGGATAAAACCAATCGTTGATAAAATTTTGAATTTAGATGATGAAATGTCAAAACTCACAGATGATGAGCTTAAGGCAAAAACGGAAGAATTCAAGAAAAGACTTGCCGAAGGAGAGACACTGGATGATATTCAGGTTGAAGCATTTGCGGCAATAAGAGAGGCAGATTACAGAGTACTCGGAATGAAGCCATTTCCGGTGCAGGTTATAGGTGGAATAATTCTTCATCAGGGTCGTATTTCTGAGATGAAGACGGGTGAAGGAAAAACACTTGTTTCAACTATGCCGGCTTATCTTAATGCACTAGAGGGAAAGGGAGTTCATATTGTTACGGTAAATGACTATCTTGCAAAGCGTGATGCGGAGTGGATGGGAAAAGTACATGAATGGATGGGACTTTCCGTAGGTGTTATCCTCAATCAGGATGATAATGATGCCCGTCAGAAGGCGTATAATTGTGATATAACATATATCACAAATAACGAACTCGGATTTGATTATCTTCGTGATAATATGGCAATCTATAAGGAGAAACTTGTACAGAGAGGACTTCATTTCTGCATAATTGATGAGGTCGATTCAGTTCTTATTGATGAAGCAAGAACGCCTCTTATTATTTCAGGACAAAGCGGAAAATCTACAGATATTTATAAAATGTGTGATTATCTTGCATGTCGTATGCAGCGTGGAACGGCATCAACTGAACTATCTAAAATTGATGCTATTATGGGAAATGCAATTGAAGAAGATGGAGATTTTCTTGTTAATGAGAAGGATAAGTATGTTGTACTTACTGCTCATGGTGTAAAGGAAATAGAGCAGTTCTTTCATATTGAAAACCTTGCAGATGTGGAAAATATTGATATTCAGCATTGTATGCTGCAGGCGCTCAAAGCACATTCACTGATGAAGATAGATCAGGATTATGTTGTAAAAGATGATGAAGTTTTTATTGTAGATGAATTTACTGGTCGAATAATGCCGGGAAGAAGATTTAATGAAGGTCTTCATCAGGCAATTGAGGCCAAGGAGCATGTGAAAGTTAAGCAGGAGAGTAAAACACTTGCAACTATTACATTTCAGAATTTCTTCAATAAATATGATAAAAAGGCCGGTATGACAGGTACTGCACAGACAGAAGAGACTGAGTTTCGTGAGATTTATGGTATGGATGTTGTCTGCGTTCCGACAAATAAACCGATAAAACGTGATGATGAGCAGGATGCAATATATAAGACAAGAAAAGAGAAACTTGAAGCTATTGCAAATGATGTAGAAGAAACACATAAGACAGGACAGCCTGTTCTTGTAGGTACTGTTAATATTGATTCGTCAGAAGAAATAAGTGCCATTCTTAAAAAAAGAGGAATTGAACATAAAGTTCTTAATGCAAAGTTCCATGAACTTGAAGCTGAAATTGTAGCAGGAGCAGGACAGAAGGGCGTTGTTACAATTGCAACAAATATATTTCGGAAAAAGAGTTATTCATCAGTTGAAGCGGTAATGTCGGCAGGACGTGGTACCGATATTAAACTTGGTGATGGAGTTGCAGATCTTGGAGGCCTCCGGGTTATAGGTACAGAACGTCACGAATCAAGACGTATAGATAATCAGTTGCGTGGACGTTCAGGACGTCAGGGAGATCCAGGCTCATCAAAATTCTATCTTTCTTTGGAAGACAATCTTTTGAGATTGTTTGGCTCAGAAAGAATCATGTCACTTTATGATACGTTGAAAATCCCCAAGGGACAGGAAATTCAGCATAAGACCATAACAAGATTTATAGAGCGTGCACAGCAGAAGATTGAAGCAAATAACTTCGGTATGCGTAAAAATCTTCTTGATTATGATGCTGTAAATAATGAGCAGCGTGAAATGATTTACGCAGAACGCCGTAAAGTTCTGGATGGCGAGGATATGCATGAATCAGTTCTTACAATGATAACAGGTACAGTTGATAAATATGTAGATATGGCTTGCCCGGAAGATGCAGATATAGAAGACTGGGATTTCCGCCGGCTGAATGATAATCTTCGTGCGGTTATTCCGTATAAAGAACCAATACAGCTTACAGAAGAGGAAAAAGAAAAAGGAATAAATGCAAAGGATTTCAAGAAGCATCTGGAAACCGAAGCATTAAAACTTTATGAAGAGAAAGAGGCAGAATTTCCAGACAGGCAGACATTTCTTGAAATTGAGCGTGTTATAATATTGAAAGTCGTTGACCGTCAGTGGATGCAGAATATTGATGATATGGATCAGCTTCGTCAGGGAATAGGTCTTCAGGCTCTTGGTTCTAAGGACCCTGTTGTTGAATACAGAATGGCCGGACTTGATATGTTCCAGGATATGATTGATGCAATAAGAGAAGATGTATCAAAATTCATGTTCCTTATCAAGATAGAAGAAAAAGTAGAACGTGAACAGGTTGCAAAAGAAACAGGAACAAATAAAGATGAATCAGTTGCAAAGGAACCGGTTAAACGTAAAAGTGATAAGGTATATCCAAATGATTTATGTCCATGCGGATCTGGCAAGAAATTCAAAAACTGTCATGGACGTCCGGGAATGAGCTGGAACGGCTGAATTAATTGAGATAAGTAAATCATGATTAACAGATGAAAGAATCTATTGATCAAGATATTAACTGGTTTTAAAATTTGCTCTGATAAAAATCGGAGCGTTTTATATAGAAAAGGGGTGAGTCAGCATGCTTATTCTTGATGAATACAAGATGGAATACGCAAAATATGAAACACCGCTGAACGAAGTGAGGGATTCACTTTGACATCGCTGGCAAAAAGCAGCGAATAGCGGAATTGCAAAAGGAAATGGAAACACCTGATTTTTGGACAGATGCAGACAAAAGTGCTGTAGTCAACAAAGAACTGAAAGGTCTTAAGGATACGATTGAGCAATTCAAGAATATCAGTTCACTTTATGATGATGTTGGTGCAATGCTTGAAATGGCGGAAGAGGAAGATGACGAAGAACTTTCTGATGAAGCCGGAAATATGCTGAAAGAATTTAGTGGAAAATTTGAAGATTTCAGAACGGCAACATATCTTTCGGGAGAATTTGATACAAATGATGCAGACATAACTATAAGGGCAGGCGCCGGAGGAACGGAGAGCTGCGACTGGTCAAGTATGCTGTTTCGTATGTATACAAGATGGGCAGAGAAACATGGATGTACGGTTGAAGTTTTGGATCAGCTCGATGGAGATGAGGCAGGAATAAAATCTGTTACATTTCAGGTCAGCGGGTATCATGCATATGGATATCTTAAATCCGAAAAAGGAGTGCACAGACTTGTCAGAATTTCACCATTTAATGCAAACGGTAAACGGCAGACATCATTTTGTTCGGTAGAAGTAATGCCGGTGCTTGATAAAACAATAGATGTTGAAGTAAATGATGATGATCTTAGAATAGATACATATCGTTCAAGTGGAGCGGGCGGACAGCATATTAACAAAACATCATCCGCAATTCGTATAACACATATTCCGACAGGCATAGTTGTTCAATGTCAGAATGAACGTTCACAGCATCAGAACAAAGATAAGGCGATGGAAATGCTGAAGTCAAGGCTTTATCTTTTAATGAAGCAGCAGCAGGATGCAGAATTAAGTGAAATTCGTGGTGAAGTAACTGAAAATGGATTTGGAAATCAAATTCGTTCATATGTATTGCAGCCATATACAATGGTAAAAGATCATAGAACGAATTGTGAAGTAGGAGATGCAGCCAGAGTTCTGGATGGCGGAATAGATCCGTTCATAAATGCATATCTTAGGGCTCAGAGCACAAAAAAAGTTCAGTAGAGGAATTGTCAGAAGCAGGTGTAATAAATTTAAAGCAAAATTATTTTTGATGATTTTGATGTTTTACAATAATTTATTGCGAAAAATGAGAAATAAGCACCTTAATTTTGGCAATATTCACTATTTACATTTGTAAAGCAAATCGGTAAAGTGTTTAAGAATGCTTTAACCGGGAGGTAAATTATGGTAAATGTCGCAATCCTTGGATATGGTACAGTAGGTTCTGGAGTATATGAGGTTATTGAAAAGAATAACAGTCATATTTCAAGACGTGCCGGTGACAAGGTAAATGTAAAGTATGTTTTGGATCTTCGTGAATTTCCGGGGGATCCTGTAGAAAAAGTTCTTGTACATGATGTAAATGTAATTTTAAATGATCCGGAAGTTTCGGTTGTTGTTGAGGTGATGGGTGGAGTAGAACCTGCTCATACATTTGTAAAAACAGCACTTGAGAGTGGAAAGAGTGTATGTACATCTAATAAAGAAATGGTTGCAAAGCATGGCGCAGAGCTTCTTGAAATTGCAAAGCAGAATAATTGTAATTTCCTTTATGAGGCATCTGTCGGGGGAGGTATTCCTATAATACGTCCGCTGAATCAGTCTCTTACAGTAGATCATTTAAACCAGATTTCAGGAATTTTAAATGGTACAACAAATTATATTCTTACAAAGATGTCTGAAGAGGGTCTTCCGTTTGAAGAAGTTTTGAAGGATGCGCAAAATAAAGGATATGCAGAAAGAAATCCTGAAGCTGATGTTGAAGGATATGATGCATGTCGTAAAATAGCAATTCTGGCATCAATGGCATATGAAAAACAGGTTGATTATGAGGATATTTATACAGAAGGCATAACAAAAATCACTAAAGAAGATTTTGAATATGCTGCAAAGATTGATTCATCAATAAAACTACTTGGACTTGCAAGAAAAATAAATGGGAAAGTATATGCGATGGTTGCACCATTTGTTATAAATAGAGACAATTCCCTTTATGGCGTAAGAGGAGTTTATAATGCGATTCTCTTAAATGGTGATATGCTGGATGATGTTATGTTTTATGGAAGAGGAGCAGGAAAACTTCCTACAGCAAGTGCAGTGGTGTCAGATGTTGTTGATGCAATCAGACATCGTGGCAAGATAATTATGACATTCTGGAGTGCAAAAAAGAGAAAACTTGGGGATATAAATGATTTTGAAGTCCCATTTATGGTTCGTGTTAAAGGGACTGGACTTGATGCTGAAATACATGATGCATTTGGCAAAGTTAAAATGATAGAGAGTCCGGAAGGAATTAATAATGAGACTGCATTTGTAACGAAGTCCATGAAGGGCTCTGATTTTGAAAAAGCGGCGAAGAATTTTGAAGTGATCAGTCGTATTCGTGTAAACAGATAATTTATCGCCCCGGTATAATAATATTTCAGGAGGACAGTTATGTTAGTCGTGAAGAAGTTCGGCGGAACTTCCGTAGGAAACGCCGAGAGAATCTTCAATGTGGCGAAACGCTGCATCGAGGACTATAAAAATGGAAATGATGTCGTTGTTGTACTTTCGGCAATGGGAAAGTATACAGATGTGCTGATTGATATGGCACGTGAAATTAATCCTAATCCGCCAAAACGTGAAATGGACATGCTTTTTACAACAGGGGAACAGCAGTCGGTTGCGCTTATGGCTATGGCTATGGCATCTCTCGGAGTTCCGGCAGTTTCTTTGAATGCATTTCAGGTAGCTATGCATACAACCTCTGTGTATAGTAATGCCAGACTTCAAAGGATAGATGCTGACAGAATCCGTAATGAGCTTGAACAGCACAAAATCGTAATTGTCACAGGATTTCAGGGAATTGATAAATTTGATAATTACACAACTCTTGGCCGTGGCGGTTCTGATACTACGGCAGTTGCAATTGCGGCATCAATGCATGCTGATCTCTGTGAGATATATACAGATGTTGACGGAGTATATACAGCAGATCCTAGGAAAGTAAAGAATGCAAGGAAACTTGATGTCGTGACATATGATGAGATGCTGGAACTTGCAACACTTGGGGCAGGAGTGCTTCACAATAGATCGGTTGAACTTGCCAAGAAGTATGGTGTGCGTCTTGTAGTACGTTCCAGTCTGAATGATCACGAAGGAACTGTCGTTAAGGAGGGAAATAAAATGGAGAAGATGATTGTCAGCGGTGTTGCTGCTGATACAGATGCTGCCAGAGTCGCAGTTGTTGGATTAAAAGATGAGCCAGGTATTGCTTTTAAATTATTCAATGAGCTTGCAAAACATAATATAAATATAGACATGATTCTGCAGTCGATCGGACGTAACGGCAAGAAAGATATTTCATTTACATGCAGTATTGAGGAAGCTGATGAAGCTGAAAAAGTTTTGACTGAAGCCATGGATTTCGAATCGATTGATGTTCGGAAGGATGTTGCAAAAGTATCAATCGTAGGCGCTGGAATGCAGAGCTCAGCAGGTGTTGCTGCTAAGATGTTTGAAGCACTTTATGATGCAAATATCAACATTCATATGATCTCAACGTCTGAAATCAGAATTACAGTATTGATAAATGAAAAGAATACCGAGCGGGCAATGAATGCTATTCATGATGCGTTTGATCTCGGACATGACAAGTAAAAATATTCATTGACAGCGCTTATGGATTAAATCCTGGCGCTGTTTTTTTTGTGAAAAATATCCGGGGGATGTGAAATCTGTTATAATAAAGACCGGCTGAATGATTTATACTAAAAAACTAAAATAAAAGCAGATTAAACCTTGAAATATGAATATTTGAGACTAAGCTTATCTGAGGTTAAAATTATATGAGATTAAGATTATTCCGATGTTAAGCTTATCTGAGGTTAAGTCTATCTGATATGATTATATAATGCGTAAAATTTTAACAATGAGAGAGGAGCAGATATGGAGGAAACAGCCAATATTATGAATCAGGATAAAAAAAATGTCTATAAGCGGCAGGATTATATAAGTTGGGATCAGTATTTTATGGGAATAGCAATTCTTTCATCTGCCAGATCGAAAGATCCACATACTCAGGTTGGAGCATGTATTGTTGGCGAGGATAACCGTATTTTATCTGTTGGATATAATGGTATGCCACAGGGATGTGAGGATGATGATATGCCATGGGGTCGAGATGGAAAACCTCTCGACAGCAAATATATGTTTGTCTGTCATGCAGAGCTTAATGCTATTTTGAATTATCGCGGAAGCCTTTCAAAAAAGGATGCGAAACTTTATGTGACACTTTTCCCTTGCAATGAATGTGCAAAAGCTATAATTCAGTCAGGAATCCGGGAAGTGGTTTATATGTCTGATAAATATGCTGAATCAGAAAGTACTATTGCTTCTAAAAAAATGTTTGAAATGACAGGTGTGAAATATAGACAATATAAAGTCGGGGAACGAAATAAGATCGGAAGAGCACACGTCTAACGCTAAAAATCTGACGGAAGGCGGTTTATCCGGAATTTGAGTATATAAAATTTGTATGGCAGAGGAAATGGAAAGGGATAATGATTCATGTATAAACGTATTATAGAAACAAACAGCAGTGAAGAAACATTTGAATTTGCAAAATCACTTGCTGAAAAAGCAGAGCCTGATGAGGTTTTTTGTCTTGATGGTGATCTGGGTGTTGGTAAAACTGTTTTTGCACAGGGTTTTGGGTATGGGCTTGGTGTAAGGGAACCTATGGCAAGTCCGACATTTACAATTCTTCATGAATATCATGAGGGGAAAATGCCGCTTTATCACTTTGATGTATATAGAATTGGAGATGTAGATGAACTAGAGGAAACAGGTTTTTATGATTTTATAAAGAACGGCGGTGTTACACTTATTGAATGGGCTGTGCAGATTGAAGAGGTTATACCGAAAGATGCAGTTCATGTGAAAATTGAAAAAAATATAAAAAAAGGATTTGATTACAGAGAAATAACAATAGAGAGGATATCAGATTTATAGCAACAGATTTGTGATGGCATGATTTATAAAGATGAATGAAAGACAGGGAAACAGGAAAATGAAATTACTCGGAATAGAAAGTTCAGGACAAACAGCTTCTTCTGCAATTATAGAAAATGATACTGTTCTGGCTGAGATGTCGGTCAAAACAAAACTCACACATTCGGAAATACTTCTTCCGATGATAGATGAAATAATAAAAAAATCAGGAATAGACATTACGGAAATAGATGCATTAGCAATAGCATCAGGACCAGGATCATTTACAGGACTCAGAATTGGCGCGGCAACTGTAAAAGGGCTGGGACTTGCTCTTGATAAACCTGTAGTTCCGGTAGAGACACTTGAGGGACTGGCATATAATATATGGAATGCAGAGACAATGGTTGTGCCACTGATGGATGCAAGACGTGGCGAGGTTTATTGGGCAGGATATGAATTTAAATGTGGAAAAATGAATGTAATATGTGAACCGGCTGCAGAAAAAATAGAAGAACTTATATCAAAAATAAATGAATCAGGAAAAGAAGTTACATTTTTAGGAGATGGTGCAAGTGCATTTCACGAAATGCTTGAAAAAGAAGTGACTGTGTCAAAATATTTTGCACCTGCATCCATGAATCTTCAAAGAGCGGCATCCGTTGCATCAAGAGGCCTTGAATTGATTAAAGAAAACAAAGCAGTTTCGGCAGATGAATTTGTACCTGTATATCTTAGAAAGTCACAGGCAGAGCGAGAAAGAGACAGAAAATGCCAGAAATAAAAGAAATCAGCCGAGATGATGAAAGAGAAATTTTAGAAATTGAAAATATTGAGGCGAAAAATTTTTCTCATCCATGGTCAAAAGAAACAATATGTGAAATGCTTAAATATGAATATAATCATTGCTTTGTAATGTGCAGCAAAGATTCAGAGGAAAAATCTGATGGGATATATGTATTTGGATATTTGATATATTCGATTGCTGCAGGGGATGCTGAACTTCAAAGAATAGCTGTAAGTGAAAAATGCCGCCGTGAAGGGTTTGGAGAGCAAATGATGGCAGAACTTTTTAATAAGCTGAAAGCAGAGAAAGCAGAACGTGTTACTTTAGAAGTGCGTATATCAAATAATGCAGCAATCATGCTTTATAAAAGTTTTGGTATGAAAAATATATTTGAAAGAAAAAATTATTACAGAAATCCCGAAGAAAACGCATTTATCTTTCAAAGAGTCTTCGGTGAAGAAGGGAATAAATAGATGATAGATGTATGTCTGCTGGGAACCGGTGGAATGATGCCTCTTCCATACAGGGCACTCACGTCGGCAATGATAAAGGTGAATGGAAGTTCAATTCTTATAGATTGTGGTGAAGCAACACAGATTGCGGTAAGAAGGCGAGGTTGGAGTTTTAATCCTATAGATTTGATAATGATTACGCATTTTCATGCAGATCATATAAGCGGACTTCCTGGAATGCTTCTGGCAATGGGAAATGCTGACAGAACGGAACCGGTAACAATAGTAGGACCGCCTGGAATTGAATATGTTGTAAAGAGTCTTCTTGTAATTGCACCAAGACTTCCGTTTGATATTAATTTTATTGAGTTAAAAGATGAACGCGGAGTACAGAAACTGAAATTTAATGATCTTGAAATCCATGCTTTTAAGGTAAATCATAATATGCTCTGTTTCGGATATAGTATTACACTTCCCAGAGCCGGTAAATTTGATGCAGCAGCGGCAAAAAATCTTGATATACCGGTTAAATATTGGCATGTTTTGCAAAAAGGCAGTGATGTTGAATTTGATGGTAAGAAATATACAAGCGACATGGTAATGGGAGAAGCACGAAAAGGATTAAAAATCACCTATTCTACCGATACGCGGCCAACCGAAGAAATTGAAGAAGAAGCAAAAAATGCGGATTTATTCATTTGCGAGGGAATGTATGGAGATGGAACTAAGGAGTCTGAAAAAAAGGCAAAAGAGAAAAAACATATGACAATGCAGGAAGCTGCTGCAATAGGTGCTGCAGCAAATCCTGTGGAAATGTGGCTTACACATTATTCACCATCGCTTGTTAACCCGCAGGATTATGAAAAAGATATTCAAAGTATATGTCCGCAGGCGAGGGTTGTTAAAGACAGGATGATGATGACGCTGGATTTTGAGGAAGAATAATCTTATATATAAATAATTAATGAAATCAAGAACAGAGGAAATACATATGAGTGAAAAAGAAGTAAAAATCTTAGGAATTGAATCATCATGCGATGAGACTGCTGCATCGGTTGTTGTAAATGGAAGACGGGTGCTTTCTAATGTAATATATACGCAGGTTCCAATCCACACTCTTTATGGAGGAGTTGTTCCGGAAATAGCATCTCGGGAACATGTTGCAAAGATTAATCAGGTAATAAAAAAGGCACTTTCGGACGCAAAAGTAACGTTAGATGAGTTAGATGCAATTGCGGTAACATATGGTCCGGGACTTGTTGGACCACTTCTTATAGGAGTAGGAACTGCAAAAGCTGTTGCATATGCAAAAAAAATACCTCTGGTTGGTGTGAATCATATTGAAGGACATATTTCTGCAAATTATATCAGAACAGATATTTCTCCGGATGCATCAGAAAAAACACTTAATGATCTTGAAGAAAAAAACATAATAGATGATGCGGCGGGTGGTGCAGAACCTCCATTTATGTGTCTTGTGGCATCAGGCGGTCATTCACATATTGTAAGAGTTGACAGCTATGCGAAATATACAATTATAGGGCGTACACATGATGATGCAGCGGGAGAAGCATTTGACAAAGTTGCACGGGCAATCGGACTTGGATACCCTGGAGGCCCTAAGATAGATAAATTAGTCAGAGAAGAGTCTGGTAATCCAAAAGCAATAGATTTTCCGAGAGCAGCAGTGAAAGATTTCAGATATGATTTTTCTTTCAGCGGCATAAAGTCAGCTGTTCTTAATTATTTAAATGGCTGTGCAATGAAAAACATTCCGGTTAACAAGGCTGATGTTGCAGCATCTTTTCAGCAGGCAGTAATAGATGTGCTGGCAGATAATACAATTCAGGCGGCACTTGACTATGGATGTAAAAGGGTGGCACTTGCCGGCGGAGTTGCGGCAAATACGCTTCTTCGTGAAACAATGAATGAACGTGCAAAGAAAAATGGACTTTCATTTACATGTCCTCCACTTATTTATTGCACTGATAATGGTGCAATGATTGGTGCAGCAGGATATTTTGACTATATAAATGGATCGCGTGCCGGCCTTGATCTAAATGCAAATCCGAACCTGAAAATTGGCGAAAGATAACAGAGAAAAGGCAAAAGATATAAAGCTGATAATAAAGACAGATGCAGATGAATGAAGACAGATAAAACCGGGGACTGTTGAATGGTTATAAGGTAAAAGAAAGATATGAGGATGATTTATAATGAATAAAATTACAGTTAAATCATGTTTAAAGCAGCATGTTTTCGAAGATATTGAAAGAATTGCAGCGACAGATATCCCCTGGGATGAGCTTTCTGGAAAATCAGTTATGATTACCGGGGCAGGTGGATTTATTGCATGTCACCTTGCAGAAACTATGCTGTATTTGAATGATACGAAAAATTTGAATGTTAAAATATTTGGACTTGTCAGAAATCTTGAAAGGGCACAAAAAAAGTATGGCAAACTTGTTGATAGAAGTGATTTTATGCTTATAAGGCAGGATGTGTGTGATCCGTTTGATTTTACAGAACTTGATGATTTAAAAATGGATTTTATTATACATGCAGCAAGTCAGGCTGATGCAAAGCACTTTGAAAATGATCCGGTCGGGACAATTCGTGCAAATCTTGTCGGTACAGATAATATACTTCAATATGCAAGAAAATGCTCAGCAAAAACACTTATAATATCTTCGCTTAAAACATATGGGAAAGTAACGGATGGACAACTGTCACTCAGGGAAGAAACTCAAGGATATCTGGATCCGGATCTTTATAAAAATTGTTATGCAGTCGGGAAGCGCGCAGCAGAAACACTTGGGGCATCATATGCACATCAGTATGGGATGCAGATAAAAATTGCTCGTCCAAGCTATATCTATGGAGCTTCCAGTCTTGATGATGATCGTGTGTGGGCACAGTTTCTGGCAAATGTTGTCAGACGCGAAAATATACTTTTAAAGTCCAGCGGAGCAGTATACAGAAGCTTTTGTTATGTGACAGATACAGCTCGTGCACTTTTCACAATCCTCCTGAAAGGAGAAAATATGCAGCCATATAATATTTCGTGTGAACTTGGAAAGATCGGAAGAGCACACGTCTTGTTACGATTCGTGAGTTTGCGCGGCTGTCTGCCGCAGCATTTCCAGATAGGAATATCAGTCTCAATTTTGAGAATAAAGCTGATGAAACAGAACCGGTACTTGATTTTTCCAAGGTGTCACCGGAAATTCTTAATCCTGAAAGACTGGAAAGACTTGGATGGAAAGCTGAAATGAGTATTACTGCGGGTATTCGTCAGGCGGTTGCGATATTAGAAGAAAAATGATAGTATGAAAATGTAAAAATAGGCTAATAATAGCAGGCGTAGTGGGTCTATTTTTAAATATGCAGAACAGAAATCATAAGAGGATAATGATTTGGCAAAAATAATAAAGGCATTGATTGCGGTTGCAGCAGCATTTATTTTGGTTTTTATTTTTCATGGGGCATATAAAGAATATAAAGCGGCATATAATCGTGAACTGACAGGAACATATACAGATTCAGGAAATGATATAATGGTTGTAATACCTGATGGAGCAACCGAGCGTCAGATAGCGGCAATTTTAAAGGCTGATGGACTGATAAAATATCCGTCGGCGTTTCAAAAAAGACTTAATGATTCCAAATATGACGGTAAACTTGTCGGAGGAACTTATAATCTTAATACTGGAATGAATACACTTGATATGATGAAAGCTATGGCAAAAACGGATGATGTTTCACCTGATGGAGTAATAGCTACACTTGTTGTTCCAGAGGGGTTTACGATAGATCAGATTGCTGAAAGATGTGAAAAGCAGAAAATATGTTCGGCAGAATCATTTATAAACGCAGTCAAATCGGTTACAAAAACAGATTTCTCATATCTTGCTGATGTTCCTGAGGGGGTTGATGTACGTTATAAGCTTGAGGGCTATTTGTTTCCTGCAACATATACTATATATAATAATACAACGGCAGCAGATCTTGTAGAACAGATGCTTGATACATTTAAGGCAAATTATACGTCGGAAATGCAGGCAGAAGCAGAGGGGATGGGATACACATCATATGATGTTATAACAAGAGCATCGATGATTGAACGTGAGGCAAAAATTGATGCTGAACGTCCGATGATAGCTTCAGTTATTGAGAATCGTCTGAAAAATAATATGTTGCTGCAGATTGATTCAACTGTTCTTTATGCTGTAACAGATGGAAATTATGATAAAGCAACGGTGACAGATGCAGATACAGCAGAAGAATCATCTTATAATACATATCTTAATAAAGGACTTCCGGCAGGACCTATATGTAATCCCGGAACAGCATGTATAAATGCAGATCGGAAGAGCACACGTCTGAACTGTACTAAGTCCTTCTCCTACAAAATTCTTGTTTTATCATGTTATAAATAAAAATACGGGGGAACATGGATTTTTTGAAACACAGGAAGCTTTTACAGCATCATTTGAAAACGGAGATACAGGAGTGACGGCAGCTACATGGGCTTCGGAAAATGATGCATCTACTGAAGATAATAAAGCAGATTAATACTTGTAAGTTGCCGTCAGTGGACGGTTGGAATATATGTCTTAGGAGGATTGTTCGATGAGAAATTTTGAATTTACAGCCAGAAATATCGGGCGGGAGCGTTATCTCACATATACAATGGGTGATGATACGGAGCTTGATGAAGATACACTTGATTATCTGGAAGAAAACGAAGTTCCTGAACTTGTAAAAGTGATGTTTGAGCAGGATGATGACTATGATTATCTTACTTATGATATTTCAGAAAAGATATCACTGGCGGATTTCGCAGGTAATTCAGTTAAAGAGGAAACAGTATTGAAGATTCTTCGAAATGCAGCACTTACAATGATAAGCTGCAAAGAACAGGCAATACATCTTTCTTATCTGCTGCTTAATAGAAATTTTACATATATAGACCCGAAGTCACTTGCAGTTCAGTTTTTATGTCTGCCGGTTGAAAGCAAGAGCCTTCTTTCAGTTGAATTTAAAGGATTTGTGAGACAGATTCTGGCAAATTTAATATACGATGTTGAAGAAAATCTTTCTTATGTCGGACAGCTCCTGACTTATATTAACGGAGACGGATTTAATCTGCGCGGACTTATAGGACTTACAGAAGCATTGATGCAGGATGCGGGAATAACATATGAAGAAGAAAAGAAAATCCAGATTGATGGAAGCGATGCAGAAGTAGTGGAAGATTCAAATTCTGAAGAAACAGAATCAGATTCACAGACAATATCTGATTTTATGGCAGATCTTGAATCTGGAAGTGGAAAATTTCCGGAAATTGGTGATGATGAAGATGAGACAGATGAAGAGGCAGGTTATGATGAAATAAGCGTTTCAGATGCTGATAATATTGATAAATCAAGTGAAACAGAAGATGATGAAACAGAAGATGCAAATGAAAACATTGTTTCAATAAAAGATAATGAATCAGATCAGGATAGTGAGACCATAAAATCCGTAACAGAATCATTAATAGAAGTAGATGATATTCAGGCAGATGAAGAAAATCTAAATGACGATTTGGAAAATGATCTAGAAGAATCTGAAGATGAAATTGAATCCGAAGAAGAAACAGAAGAAGAAACAGAAGAAGAAACAGAAGAAAACAGTGCACAGCATAAGCCTGAATCAATGGATGAGATAAAGGCAAGACTTGAAGAACTTGTAAATGCAAAGAATGGTGATGCACTTGATAAATCACGAATTGCAATGCAGAAAACTATAAAGGTGAGCCGTGCTGCACTGATACATAATGCAGAAGAGGAAGAAGCTGAGAAGCATGAGGCTGAAAGACTTGCAGCAGAAAGGGCAAAGGTAGCTGAAGAAGCATCAAAAGCATCAGAAGAAAGCGCGGTTAAGGTAACTGTTGCTGATAATAGTGTGACTGACACGATTATTGAAACATCAAGGAATGCAGATGAACGTAAGAATATTGTTACAGAAGATATAGCAGATGTTGAAAAGAAAGATACGCCGGTAATAAAAACAGTATCGGATAGTTCAGCAGAAAACGATACATCTTCATCAGCTGTTACAAAGCCTGGTAATATTCAGATAAATCCATATCTTGTTCGTGTTAATACAGGGGAGAAAACGATTATCAATAAATCACCATACCGTATAGGTAAAGCCTCAAGAGGAGTAGATTATCATGTAAGTGGAAATGGTGCTATAAGCAGGCAGCATGCGGTTATCATCAGAAAGGGAGATGAATATTATATTAAGGATAATAAATCAACAAACCACACATATGTAGATGATATAAAGGTGGAAATTGGAGAAGAAAAGCTTCTTTCTGATAAATGTTCGATTCGTCTTGGAGATGAAGAATTTACATTTAGAATTTAGTGAATATTTAACAAAAATATTTTTAAATAGAGTTCGGATGTGGAAGGGAAATATATAATAGAGAGGGAGAATTTATGGCAAAAAATTATGTAATGAAAAAAAATGAACAGGGATATACAATGAACGCCATGCTTGAGGAATCAGATGAATTAGATGCTGCATTAGTTGAACTGCTGCATGGAAATCATCACCCTGGAATCCCTGAGATTGGAGTCTCTGGAAAAAATGGGACAAGGAAGATTACAGCATCAACAGCTCTTCCGATGACGCTTCGTCAGTTTATGAACGGAACAATGAATCGTGTGCAGGTGCTTTTGCTGCTTCGTAATATTTCTGAGATACTTCTTACGGCAGTGCAGAATTTTCCGACAAAGGAACTTGTTCTTGATTTAGATGCTGTATTTATAGATCCGAATTCGCTGGCAGTGAATATTTTTGCTTGTCCGGTAAATGCAGAGAAAAGGCCACTTACAAACGAAGAGACTGCAGATTTTTTGCGAAATATTGTTTCTCATATATTCTATAGTGCAAATGATCAGGATAATTATGTCATGAAGGTTTTGAATGCAATTAATTATCAGGGGTTTGATCTTGGACAGGCAAAAGGATTATTTGAATTTATGGTCGGTCAGCAGCTTGGAAATCTGCCTCCTGTTGCATATGCACCTGCAATTAAACCTTTAGTTGAAGAATATGAAAGTGTGTCATCGGAATTACAGCCGGCAGTTTCAGAAGAGGAGATACCTGTGCCTCAGCCGGCAGTTTCAGAAGATGAAGCACCTG